>Ga0214543_1000572_pt1 | contig 63276 bp, 21 predicted proteins | sample CNSS2metaG_FD_160094 | JGI IMG/M metagenome (GOLD analysis project Ga0214543, IMG submission 160094) | Root nodule microbial communities from cowpea collected in UCLA plant growth center, Los Angeles, California, USA - CNSS2 | ecosystem: Host-associated > Plants > Roots > Nodule | place: USA...
ACAAACAACATAGTATTCATTGTCACTAGACAAGAAGAAAAACTATTCAACTACATTTTGACCTATTTATGGCCCCATTATCATAAATGATATTTTTTAGATTCTTAAACTGTTTATTTGTAGTATTGGAAAGATATGTTTCCATATCAGATATCAGATGTACTTCAATTTTTTCTTATATCTGCAATTTTTCTAGTTGAGTTGCACTTATATTAATCTAAAAAATTGACTTCACTCAAATCCTGATAACATGCATGTTTGCAACAGTGTACTGTTTATCTATCTACAAAGCACAATAATTTCTGAATATCATGTGACAAAGTTTGGCATATGAACACCTTACTGAGCATAAAAAGCTTTGCACCACTTGTTCTGAATATCATCATGGCCACTTCTTTGAGACAAAGTTTGGCCACATGAGCACCAAGCAGAAACAATTGTGCTATATGCACTTTTTAAGAAACCCCTTTTGTAGCACAAAATCATGTCTTTTAGGGTTAACATCAATGGTGGGGGCGTTAGAATTTATTGTTGATGTTGATGTTATTGACCATGACTATGGTGAGAGACTAAAAAGACAAACTAACCTTCTTGTAGGTTGACTCATAGATCATTGTCATGTGTAAAGTGAGGGATATTCTAGATTTCACTTGTCCACCATGCATGCAGCAATCATTTCACCATGGCCATCACTTGCTTTCTTCAACCCTTTATGAACCTCCTTTACACCCCATAAAGATCAACTTTTTCTTCCATGGGAATAAAGATGAACTCAAACATGCTTTTCTACTAAATCATTGTATCATTATAAATTAGGTCAGAAATCAGTTTCTACTAAATGGATTTCAAACCTGTTTTCCAGTCACTGATGTTGAGATTGAAGAACAGAAATAGGCTTTTAGAAGTCCATTTTTCATTATAAAGAGCAAAAGAGTGTGTTTAAATAAATATTTGACTATTGTGTGTGTTCAAAATAAAGTTGAATTTGGGAAACAATTGTACTTGGGAAGAGTTTTTCATATTTCTAAATAACCTATTTTGCTTAATGATTTTTTATACATTGAATATATTAATTCAACTGTTAGATTGAGAGTTCTTCTCACTGTCTAAATTAAATTAAACTTGCTAAACTATTAAAAGTTTAAAGATTATTTGATATTTCATCAATTAATTTTATCTTTAAGTTATAATATCTTTTTAAAATTTAAGAATATAGGCTATAAAGTTACATATTTAAAAATATTTAATAACTTTCTACCGAAAAAAAAAAAGAGAGGAAAGATGACAAGTCCATTAATAATTACTGAATATATTATTTTCAATATTTGTTTATTAAGCTTAATTTCACGCTTTTGTATTACATTTGTGTGATTTTGGTCTTTTAGATTTCTATTGCAAAAATTACACAAATACTCTCTTTAGATTTTAAAAAATTACGTTGATAATGCATTCTTTTAATGTTATACAATTTTTTTTGTTAAATATGTTTTTTTCCTTCAATTTTTAGTGAACTCTCTTGAAAATGTTAAATTAATCTAATTGTAAATTCGTAAATGTCTAGTTTTTATATTTTTAACCAAATTTCAAATTTTATTAAATTTATTTGATGACTCAGACCTATTTTATTATAATATTTTAGTTTATTACACTGTTTAACACATGTTCATTTCGATATTAATTAATTAAATTTTAAAAATAAAAAACTAAATTAATTCAAAATTTTCAAAAAAAAAACTAATTTTAATTTTTATTAAAAATTGAAGAATAAAAAATATATTTAAACTTTTTTTTAAAGATTAAATTGTTCCGCTCTTTTTGTATTGCACATGTCATCCATCTTAAGTTTTAATAATATTACATGTGTATCTCTTAAATTTTAAACACATTATATATACAAAACTAAAATTTAAGAAAACTTCGTGGAATTTCATTGTAATTTATTTTATAAATTATAATTGTGTGATTCTTATCATCATTATTTTTTTGTTGTGAGTGATTTTCTGAATGTGTAAGTAAATTATAATATAACATAGAGTTAGTTATTATGTTATTTGACACATGTATTCTGAGATTGATTGCAATGTAATTACCAGAATTGTAAGTAAATCACATAAATATTTTTTATTTGATCCCGATAATATATATATTTATATATTCCTAATTCATTTAATAGAAATTTTTGAACAATTAAATTTGTATAATTATAATATCTGAAGGATAAAAAATTGCAATTAAGTCTATTTATTATTATATATTTGTTATTTCATGTCAATTTTTTTAAATAAAAATAAAACTTACACAATTTAATATGATTATGTCAATTAGTTTTCTTATCAGTTTTAATTAATTAAAAGGTTATATTAACTAAAGGTTACATGTAACATTTCATTTAATAGTCTAAAATCATTAAACAAGATGTTTCATAAAGGATAATCACAAAGTATAGAATACTAAAATGTGTTTATCATATTACAGTCATCTATAAGATAAGCTGAAATACAAATTTATATAAGAGTTTGGAGTGTTTCAAAAATATCTATACACAAGAGCCATATACATCATTTAGATAGTTGTATTATCATCTCTTTGAACTGGTCCAGCCATGACTTTCTCATCTGCTCATACCAATTAGGTGATCATTGCAAAAGAAATCAAAACCAGACAAACAAGACATAGAGAAAATGGTAATTAATGTATAAAAAGATTTAATCATTCAAGAATTCAATTACTTAAGTCATACATAATCAATCATCCTATTTCATACAAAGACCTAAGGTTATGACTCAATTACCTGGATACATGCATTGATATTGGACCCATTGGACCCTCGTACTTGTAGTGATATCCGGTCTCTGCAAAGCCATAAACAAAGAGTTATACTTTACCATCCACAAGGGTCCATTAACGTCTTTGGTAGAGGTAAAACTCCTAGACTAGGACCTCCTACTCCTCTCACCACATACCTCATTATCCACTACTTGAGAATTGAATGGTTATTAGAGCGTCAGAATAACTTCCAACTGAACCCCTACATCAATGCATATATTACTAATATTCACTATTAATTCTCCTTGAATTAGTATCAACAAATCTCAATTACATCTCACATACCAATCATTTCTCAAACAATCATTCATATAAATCACAAAGCCTCTATAATTGATCATATAACAACTGCTACTCGCTCATCGAAACCATATCCCCACTAGGCGAAAAATGCACAAATGTTCACTCGTGCTCGCCCAACAAGTGTATCCCTGGAACTCCAGGAGGAAAATCCTTCTAAAATTCGCTTAGCGAGGGTGCTATCGATCAACGACTACAAAGTCAGTGAACTCTCTGACTTTGTATTCGCTAAGCGAGTAGGTACTCAATTAGTGACTCTTAAGTCACTGAGCCCCTAACTTTAGGTTCGCTCAACGACTCCCAAGTCATTGAACCTTTGACTTTGGATTCTCTACGCGAGTTATTCCTCGACCAACAAATCTGCATAATTCTTCAAAACATGATTCTGCATAATTATGCCTTCCCAATCAAGTCTAAGCAACTCAAGAATCTTCACAGATGCCAAACACATACCAAACTTAAATCAACCACAACATGAGTGTAAAAAACTCTCAAATACAAAACCAATCCAAATGTTACTCACGTGTAACAACCTCAAGTTTAAAACATCAATTTCACACAACTATGTATCATTCCACATATCAAACATACCAAGAATACAATATATCAATTCAATATTTCTACAACTAAAAAACACATAAATTGGCTTCCCTCACCTGTAAGATGACTCGAATCACTAAAGAAGTATCAAATCTCCCTTCTAGTATCGAGACACATTACTCAACTTAAGAACATCACAAGCTTGATTAGGAAACATCATTATAAATACTGATTAGCAGAAACTCACGAGGAATTAGAAACCACATGTGAGCCAATATCACTCACATCACATGCACAGAGATTAATATCAGACCAAGAAAAAAGACAGAAAGTCAACTTACTCAGTCTCCGATCTTTAAAAAAATAAACACAAGAATGAGAAATTTAGAGATAAGAGAAAAAAACTCATTTTTTTTTTAGAAAGATAATATGTTTATAAATAATGAAATTCCTTTATAAAATTTTTATTTATACTTTAACTTTTTAATATTAAAATAATTAAATATTCATTATCTTAAATGATCTGTCAATCCTCGAGTACCCTATTTTCTAGGTTCTCATATTATACCCATACGTTGTAAGATTATAATTGAATATAATATATAACTTAATCCATTGGATTTTTTTTAAACTATTGTTTTATTAGTTTAGAAGTTTAGAGTTTACTGTAAAATATTTCTTTATAAATAATATTGGCAAGACAGGTGTATTTTTCTAGAAAAATAAACAATGTTTGATTGTCAACATTTTTAATGATATTAATTATGATCACTAAAATAAACTACATCAAATATTAATAAGTCATTAAAGTAATTTATTGAATACTTCATAATTGAGTAAATTACAGATATATTTCTTGAGGTTTTCATAAAGTGCACTTCTCTTTTCATATTAGCATAATAATCTCCTCTAAGTATAATAAGATAGAAGTAACGTGAGTACTAAATATAATTGACAGCGTGGTTGAGTCATATTTTAACAACAACAAGTTTTACGAAATTTTAAATTTGGATTTTATAAGCATATAGTACGTTGAATTGGTCCAAAGTTAGATACGCATCATGTAACGACATTTCACACATGTCATCAAAGGAAACTCACGCATCAAAATGCTTCTTCAAACTTCCTTTTAAAATTTCGTATTTCTGGAAACTTTCTTTTTAGATTAAATGTAATTTCAATGTTTAAAATAATAGTAATTGCTCTTTCCTTCTTTATAATTTTACTCTTCTTCTAATTTCTACTTTGTTTACATATTATAAATTTTATAAATATTTTCTTAAAATAAAAAGAATATTACACTTCTTACTTTCTTCAAACGAATCTTAAAGGGCACCTCCAAAACTTTTTTTGTTATTTATCTAAATTACCCGGGTTTTTTTTAAGAAAATGATAACACTTCCCTATTTTTAATTATATATAAAAAAAATACAACATTTCTTTCAAATATATTAACTAGTACGGTTCCATTTACTTTAACCTTCTACATAAAATCTATTAAGAAGTTATTCACTCCTTTTTTCATTTTTGTATAAAATGTTGAGAAATTATAAATTACGAACCGTCTTAGTGAACATAATTATCACTAAAATAATCTAATTCTACAATGAAATAAATTTTAAATTTATCATGTTACCACACAAAAGTAATTAATTTTTGATATATTGTAGGATTGAAAATTAATTAATATTTTAATACATTTATGACATTAATTAAATTTAATAGCATCGAATCTTACACCTTCCTTTCATACATTTTTGCTTTATTAATTTCTTTTTCCAGAAAACAGCATATGCACCCAATTTATTAAGTAGGGTATTCTTGTCAGATATGTTGGTAACAATGTCGGCCTTTTTTAATAGTATATAGACCCCATTCCAATAAAATTTTTTTAAAAAAAAACTAAACTTTTTCTATAAATTAAAAATAACCTATTTACTATAGAGATTATTTATATTAACTTTTTTATAGGATAAATTTTAATTCATACATTATTTAATTTTAATATATAATTTCTTTTAAAAATATTTATACGGGAAAATTCAATATAAGAATACATGTTTTTCACATTCAATACACTTCTTCAAAACCCATATAGCTCATTCCTTCTTCACCCTTAATTATTCATACCAACTTTTCTTCCTTCACATCTACACTCCACCTTTTAGTTTTAAATACGATCTAAATCTAGCATTAAGAACATAAAATACTTTTATTATAACTTACAAAGATTAACCAACACCAAAATAATTTCAATACTAATAATAATAACAATCTCAAATTTAATTCTAATTATATTAACTAGTTAATTCTCACTCATAACATTATTAATAAATTAAATAAAGATTTTCTCATACAAAAATCTACTATTACATTTAAAAAGAAAGTTAAGAACACATGATACATTTTTGGTAAGTTAAATTTGTACTAAATAATTGTGTCAGATTTTCTACATTTCCAATTTCATGACATTTCTCAAAATTAAAAATTTGGAAAGAAAAAGGAACCATTTATTATCACTTTCTAGGGGTATAGTACATAGATATTTTTTTGTTAGAAGTCTAGCGCGCAATAAAAGAGAATAATACACTGATGTGATACACATTAAACTATTGCACAATATATTAAAATTCAATTGATTTTGTTTTAAGCCATAGTTTTAATTGTAGTTATATATGATCTGTGTGGAAGGCTATGGAAATGATATTTTTGTTAGTTGCGGTTCATTTTCAGAATTTCTGTGAGGCTTGCATGTGTCACGACCTTTGTCCTTAGTAGGTTCATCAATCGTCATGGAAACAAGTACGGGTTTGGATCCGACGCTTCCGCTTCTGCAAAAGGACAATTATGAGAACAACTCCGCCAAAAGCGGTGACCGGAGTGACCGACTCACTCGTCGGAACTCCGTCAACTCGATCAGAACCTTCTTCTTCTCTAAGCTTCCCGATAAAGTCCGTTCTGGCCTCGACTCCGAGTCTCCTTACGACGGCATTAACATCTCCTCCACCACCGCCTTAAGCAAAGGTATCTCTCTCTCTCTCTATATATATGTGAATATAAGTTTAATGAACATTTGTATATAGATATGTTTGGTGTTTAATATTGTATTGAATAACTGTTCACAAAATGTATGATTAAGTTGATATTCGTGTTATGCATATATTACGCCGGTGAATTTTGTGTTATATGAAAGTGAAATGTAATCAGAGAAGTTGTTGAAGGCTGTGATACGTAATCTTGCTTTCTTTCTTTGAAGTTCTTGAATAGTGTTTTTCCTTTTTCTTTCTCCTTTTTTTTTTGCTAACTATACGCCTAGTTTCTCATTTTATAATGTATAGCCTCTACATACTTCTAGATAACAATTTATAACTGTCGGGATGTTTCTGTGGTGATTTTAAACTGTTAAAGATTCTGTTATCTTGTAAACGTCGCGGAATATGATGTTTTGGTTTAGAACTTAGATTGAGATGACTGTAGGATGAAATAAATCCTGTGTTTTGGTTTAGAACTTAGAACAAGATGACTATAGGATGAAATAAATCGTTTGACGTTTTTTTTCTTAACTTTGAACTTGGTTGAGTTTTACAGGGGAAATAGAATACTATGAAAGACAATTAGCGACTCTGAAATCGTTTGAGGAAGTGGACTCCGTGGTGTCATCTGATTGCATTGATGAGGAAGACAGTGCTGAACTAGCTCAACAAGAAAGAGCAATGAGGATTTCCAATTATGCAAACATAGCATTGTTAATATTAAAGGTAATAGATATGTCAATTTGTGTGTCTGTCTAGAATGCATGTAGTGTATCTGAAGTAGCGACCAAGTCATGAAGGATTCTCTCCAGTTTTTAGAAGAGAATTGATTTTTTGAACTAGCTTAGATCCTGTTGGATAAATCTCTTCACAGTGTAGAAAAAGTAAGATTAAGCTTGAAATTATATATATATAAGTTAAAAACAGTTTTTGAAGAAACTAAATTAAAGAACTTTTACGTATTAACAATCACATAAGCTTATTTGGACTTGTGGGTGAAGCTTAATTGATTGTTTAAACTTGTTTAATCATAATTAACTCCTTAATTGTTTGTTTTTTCTACTGCAATTCCTAATAGTTTTTCTGAAAAATAACAATACATACATATCTTGGTCTAGAGTTATGCCACCATAAGGAGTGGATCAATAGCTATTGCTGCATCAACTTTGGATTCTCTGCTTGATCTCATGGCTGGTGGCATACTTTGGTTCACTCACCTCGCAATGAAGAACATAAATATCTACAAATACCCAATTGGAAAGTTAAGAGTTCAGCCTGTTGGCATTATTATCTTTGCAGCAGTCATGGCTACACTTGGTGGGTCAAACTGAATTGAGCTATTCCTGTTTTCTCACTGTCCATTATGCTCTTATATTTTTATTCAAAAGTGTTTCCTTCTCTTGAGAGTTGCATGCTACAATATCCGTTTTATTTAAATTAAGTTCAGATAAGTTAAAGACTTCTGATTCAGATTCCAATCTGGATGTGCATCAACTCATGCTTAATGCAAACCAATACGAAGGAATCAAATTTCTTTACTTTTGCTCTTGTCTGTAGAAACTGCTTGAAGTTCTAATGTCTATGGTGAACTTAAAGAGACAATACTGTTTCCCAAACAATAGAACAAAATTCTTAATGGCTTTCTTATCTACCTAATTAAAGAAAAGGATTCAGTTCAGCTTTAGGTTATAGCTGATAACAGGTTGTTTACAGAATTTCCAGTATGATGACAGATAGGTTTAGAATCATATTTTTTTCATTCGACCATAAATCAAAAAGGTCCTGGAATGAGAAACAATGCTGCAGGCGGTACATCCCCAAGCTTTTAAACCCCAGATTTTACAACATACAGCTTCTACTAGAATCAAAGTCTTTAAATTAATTCTTTTAGTTTATACGTTCAAATGTTAATGGTTGTAATTCTACTGCTTTTTAAATTTACATATTTAGTACTCTACAGTTTTCACAGACTTGTGTTATTAAAAGTACTGAAATGCATTCGTATATTAACAAACAAAAGAGTACATGATGCATTGAACTAATTCAATTCACTATAGGCTTTCAGGTATTAATCACAGCTTTACAAAAACTAATACAAAACAGTCCTGGTGAAAGCTTGTCCGCGGAACAGTTAATATGGTTGTACTCTATTATGCTATTTGCAACAGCAGTGAAGCTTGTGCTCTGGTTTTACTGCAGAAAATCGGCAAACAGGATTGTCCGTGCCTATGCAGATGTATGGTGGTTCTCTTCTGATGTTTCTTTATGAATGAAGTTAAACTACAACTGAACAATCTCAGAAATGCCAACTTGCAGGATCATAAATTTGATGTTGTAACAAACGTGGTTGGATTAGTCGCAGCCGTACTTGGTGATAAATATTACTGGTGGATCGACCCGATTGGTGCTATTATGCTTGCAATTTACACTATTACAAATTGGTCACGCACCGTCATGGAAAATGCAGGTATATCCTTATCAGTGTTCTGAACAGACAAATTTTAGCGAGTGTACGTGTCCATTAGAGAAAACTATAAACGAACATCGGTAACTTATTAGCTACATTTACTACTACTCGTGTCCCGTGTTGGGAAACGGGATATTAAATCAGGGTTCTCCACTAAGCACAGATGTCGTCAATTCTAGAAGTAGATTTTTTTACATCTCGCTCTTACTGCTTCCACCACCACTTTTCTCTCTAGTCCTGGTGTCTATCAAAACTCTACTAATTCTGATTCTGGATATCTTTCTATGTAGTTTCACTGGTGGGACAATCTGCACCTCCTGAAGTTTTGCAGAAGCTCACATATCTCGTTATAAGGCACCCTAGAGTCAAGCGCATTGATACTGTTCGCGCATATACATTTGGGGTTCTGTATTTTGTGGAGGTATGCTGTATTAATACAAAATCAATTTATAAGAACTCTACTACAAGACTAACCCTGTCTGCCAAAAATTAAACTGCAAATGACTAGTCCTATTTGCTAATTTTAGCATTCAATATTAGCAACGAACAAATAATGTTAGGGAAGTTATTGTCTAGGTCTAACTCATTATCACAAAAGAAAAAAGCAACCAACAAATAGCCCTGTTCTATTCCTTTTTATTATATAATAATGTCAGAAAAGTTATTGTCTAGGTCCAACTCATTTTCACACAATAACATTCACACTGAGCAAGTTATGGCAATCGATTTCTCTCTCCAATTGAGTTCAATTAGTTAAATCTTAGAAATTATAACTTGAAACTAAATCCAGGTCCGCTTGAATTTATGGAGCACAGACTATCAGAAGCGATTTTGCATGCAATTTTTCTCCAGAAAATCTTACAGGTGTCATATGGCATCTAAATTTAACATAAAAGAGGAGTTTACTACTTTATGAAAATTTAGTTTTGGATAGACCAATAGAATCGTTTTAAACTTTGCAGTTGATCATATTTAGATAAAACCTGGTCATTATTGTTGTTATACAAAAAAATGTTTTCCGTTCAGGCTTCCCCTTAGTTTATAGTAGTTTCTTTCTTCTATGTACTTAACACTATGAACATATTTGTGACGACCGAAGGCTTGAGTTTTATTAGCACTTATATTCAGAATATCGATACTTGCACATGGTTTAGACTATATAACTTTTTTTTCGTAATGGTTCGCATTAATCCATGCTCGAATTATTGAGAGATACACTGTGTGCATGTATGAAATGGATGCGATTCTCTGGTAGCACAGATAAACTATATTTCTTCTATCTGATTTTGCTGATTGCATGATATTTTTTAAATCACTAAGAAAATTTAAGAAGTCATATTTCAGTACGATTAGACTCTTCATTTGGATTTGGTTGGTGACAGGTTGACATTGAACTGCCAGAAGATTTACCCTTAAAAGAAGCACACGCCATTGGAGAGAGCCTACAGATAAAGCTCGAGAAACTCCCAGAAGTTGAGCGGGCATTTGTTCATTTAGACTTCGAATGTGATCATAAACCAGAGCACTCAGTTCTCGTCAAACTGCCCAACAATCAGTCTTAAGCACATTTTTCAGGTATATGTGTAAAATTCCCAACCTCTGTTGTAGAGTCTATGGCAAATAACTTCTTCACGAAGAACGAAACTTTCATTAGTAGAGAAGGATCCAACTGTTTGTATGTGTGAAACGGCAACCATTATGTACGCAAAATTTTCCTTTTAATGGAAGTGTTATTTAGTTCAGAAGACTTTTCTGGAAAAGGCGTAATACGCTAAAAAACACAGACCTCGACCTCTTTTTTTTGTCATATTTTTTACTAATTCAGAACGTCAAGGGTAAATCACCACAGCTCAGAAACAATATACACAACACAGACCATATTTATTTATTTCTATTCTGTTTAAAGTGTGACAGAATAATGAGATTTCAATACAACAAATGTGCGTCTTTCAAGCTCCCATGACATTTGGAAGACAGATAGATACATGATTTATAGTTACAGCTCAGACTATAATGAACAGGTAACAAATGAATTCACCAGGTGAAAAGAAAAGCCATAGATTCACTGAATTTCCTACTGCTAAATGACCTAAGCAGTAGCTGGTAAGAAAGCTCTTCCGGGCGCACGATTTGCCAAAGGTCCGTGACACCCAAGAACCTGAAAAAGGACAAAATCAAATAGTCAATATTAAAGTCAAATCTAAATTACCAAGTTCCCTTGTAAGTAAGGGATGTATTCAAGAATAGTGAATCACATTGCACAATACTTTTCAAAAACACATTGTCATGGTCTAAGGACAAACCTTGGCATTGACCCCATCCGGCACAATTCTGTTTTCAGACTTCAACTTCAAATACTCACTTCGACTTAGTTTTGTAAATCCCCTGAAAATTTAAAGAAAACTACTAAATAAACGGCCACTACCACTGAATTAACCATATTTAAATCCCTAGTATCATCCACATAAAAGAAAACTATTCTCCAATGAAATACAACTCATGTATGCCTTTTAAGTTTTAAGACAATGTAAAAGCACTACAACTCAATTTGCAAATACTAGTTTTAATAACTAATCTGCCACCACGTTTTTCGCGCAACTGTTAAAAATTTCCAAATTATTGCAACTTCCACTATATATTTTGAGGAAAATATTTTATGACTGCTAAATTTTGATAATTTTATTGATTTTCATTTTTTAATTTTTTCTTTCTTAATATTTTAAAATTTCTTAAAAAATGTATTTTTTATTGTAAAAAAAATTATCAAAATTTAATAATGAAAATATCATTGTCAATATTTTTAATATTTCAATTTTCTCAACGATTTACTAGTGATGTTTATCGATTTCAACCAATCCAACGAATTTGTTATAAGAGAATTCAAAAACTGATATGTGAATATATGAAACCAAAATAACTAACCACTTTCTGCTGACAATAATCTTCTGACGGCCAGGGAACTTGAACTTGGCGCGGCGAAGAGCCTCCTGAGCGTGCTGACCATTCCCATCCTTACATCGAACGGAGAGCAGCACCTGTCCAATACTCACTCTCGCGCACGTCCCCTGCGGCTTCCCGAACGCCCCCCTCATCCCGGTCTGGAGCCTGTCCGCCCCGGCGCACGATAGCATCTTGTTGATACGGAGCACGTGGAAGGGGTGCACCCTCACCCGCAGGTGGAACGCGTCCTTCCCCGCGAACTTCGCCATGTACTTGTTGCAGGCGATGCGCGCCGCCTCCAAGGCCTCGCTGGACACGTTCTCCTTCTCCCAGGAGACGAGGTGCACGCAGAAGGGAAACTCGTCCACGCCTTTCTTCTTCATCCCCACGTCGTATATTCGGATCTTCGGATCCGGAACGCCGCGGCAGAACCGCGACTTCGGATACGGCTTGTTCTTTATCTGACGGTAACAACGCGCCGGTCCTGAACCACATCACACGCTCACCGTTAACAGAAATTGGTAACGCAACTTCTCATTCTCTTTCGGTCATTAACTATTGATTCGCTCATATCATATCATATCATATCATATGGTACGTTTGAACAATCATTTCTATTAACCAAACTGTTTACAAGTTTTAATACACAGCGTAAAATTATTAAATTCTACACACCTATAACATTTGAATTTTTCTTTAAATGTAAAATCAAATCATACCTAAACCCTAAAGTTAAACTAAAGTTGATGGAAAACTAGTTTAACTAATCGCTTCATATTATACTTCAAAAAGTTCTAGGCCTGTTATTAGTTTCTAATTATATAACTGTCACAAAAATAGGGTTATATCTAAAGACGAAATGTAAGAAAATTTACTGAATCAGAACATAAAGGATGAATATTCTATGCTACCACATAAATGAATTAAATCATCAAAAAATTTATCTAAATATGACCAGCTAACTACTTCTACTTGATTTCTACACTATTCAATGATAATATGTTTGGCGTAATACATTTAAGAAGCAGGTTTAACATTCAGAAGGAACCGAAAGAAAGAAAAGAGAGATTGTTGTGGCTTACTTCTTCCCATTATGTTTGCGTTGGGTTGATGAAATAGTCGAAGAGTTGAAGAAGGAGGGAGAGAAGATGGTGGTCTTTTATACTCTTCGGAGGCGGACGCGGTTTGTGTTGGTGTGCGTATGGGCGTGCGTCATGTTTTCTGGCGGGGGCCCGTTTTGCGTGTCGGCCCAGAATGTTCGAGAAGAGGTTAGCTTTTTGGACCCGTCATTGAGGCCCAAAACTACCACTCTCAGGCAAGCCTTTTAATTTCCACCGACTTAAAATGATTTGGTAAAAATTTAGAAAAGAATAAAAAGGTTATTAATCTCCATTTGAATAAGGTTGATTTTCAAATGTGTTATTGCTTATTAATAAAGTGTTATTAGACATTTTTAACCACTGATCTGTTGACAAAATTTTAGTATTCTGAGAAATTATTCAATAGTTTCAGAAAAAATGTAATTACAATTAATTTCTATAAATACTAGATTACCGTAAACACAAACGTGACAGTACCCGCCTGTTTACACTTTTTAAAATTATTTTATTATATTATAAGTTAATAATATATATATATATATATATTGATTAAGAGAAAAATAATTAGAGTAGTAAAATGTCTTAAGGTAGAAACTACAAATATAATAAAATAACAAAAAAAAGATATAAAAAAAAACCTGCAACAATTTTATACAAAACATTTCAAAATAATGTAATTTCTAAAAATTTAGTTAACTGTAGCACGCATCCACAACACAACACAGACACCGATGTATTAAAATTGTTTGTAGGACTGAAATACCCTGGTGCTAGTTGTCATAAAAAATTATCTTGAAATATATTCTGGCATACTCTTCCATAACTATTCTAGGAAAAGATAAATAATTGTTTATCATTTGAAGTTAGTTTATAAATAATTTATAATAGCAAATATTCTCAGATCAATATACCTTATGAACTTTTTAAACAGCAGTGGAATTCTTTTTTATTTTGAAAACAAATCTCAACTTTTAAATCGTTCCAATTTATAGTATAAAATAAAATCTTTATAATCCAGTATCAATACAAAACTCACCCGAAATAAAGAGAGAGCACTACAAAGATTTGAACAAGCTACTTCAAAACAGAATTCAACTCCCTAGTACTTATCTAGCACTACATACAAACAACCAGTCAGCATATAATGGTGTACAAAATCGATGTTATTTACCAGCTAGAGCTCTATCAGTCTATCATATTATACAGAGAAGAAAATTTAAAGGGTGAAAATGAAAAGTAGTAACCATATGGCCACATTATTTAATGCACAGGATGATTGCAGAAGGTAATCATTTTTAACTTGTATAGTTTCTATCTTGGCTTGATGCTTGGTATTACTCCACTAACAAGGTCACTACCAGACACATCTCCTGATACAAAAGGAGTCTTCATAGCAGAAGAGGATGAAGATGGTATACTGTGACTGTCTGTTTTGCCAGAATCACTGGACATAAATTCAGCTTTCTTGGTATCTGATTCTGGCATTGTAGACCATATGTTTTCAAGCTCTCTAACCACTTCTGCCATTCTAGGTCGTGCCTCTGGTTCATCTTCGCAACACTTCAAGGCCAATGTCAAAAATTTCTCCACATGCTCAGATGGATAAGACCCCATGCGTCCATCAATAATTGAAAATATTACACCTGATTGGTACGCAATATTAACCTGAAAAGGGTTCAGAAAAGCGAGTGTCAAGGTGAATTTGAGGTATCCCCAAGACGAAAGCTAGAGACTGATCTCACCAAGGACTCAGATTAATTTAGAAGACTGAAATATTTAGAAAGGTAAGTTGTCAAACTCTCTATTATTTGATATCTTAAGGCATAGGATAGACAGACATTATTTGAAAATTGTTTAATTTGATTCAACCTATGATGTTGTGAAATACTTAGTTATGCTGTCCACCCAAAATCTTCTATTAAGGGAATAATAATTGGACATCAATAACCAAAAAAAAGATCCAGGTAAAGATTTGACAACAAAAAACAGAACCTGTGTTGACGAGAAGACAGAAAGAATCAAATAATTTATGTGGAGAGAAAGGGCTCTCTCTGTCTTTGTATTGAGGTGACATGATTCAATTACAAACAACAATCAAACTATATGAGGGCGAAATATAATGAGACGGCAGAAAAAGTTCCAGCTGTTATCAGTAGGGAAAAGGGAGAGAAAACAGGTCCTACGATAAGCAAATACCTCTCTAACAATATTTTTTCCATGTGAGATAGGATGCATCCCAGTCAAAAGTTCCAGAAACACAACACCAAGACTATAAACATCACTCTTGTCAGTCAACTTGTGCGTTAAGAAGTACTCTGGATCAAGGTAACCCTGCATATTCAAATCAGTGAGAAAAATAGATTAAAACTCACCAAGTAAATAAAAGTCAACCTTCCAAAAACCATGCTGAGGTACTATTTCATTACTGAAGCTTAATTGGACCGAGACAACTGCATGAATGAAGCATGATATAACCTAACATGTTAACCCATCTTTCTAAATTAGTCATCCTTATAAGTTATATACCATTATATAATCTCCAATCAATGTACGACTTGGTGCTATAGCAGCAAGCTCTGATACTTTTGAAGTTTTAATACCTGTTATTTTCTCAAAAAGAAACACTCCTAACATTGGCCATAACTAGGTCAGCCTCTATAGTTTTCACAAAACCATTATTTCCTATTGTTCATTTCTATATGCTCTGTATACTACTGCTCGATGCCAGTAGCCTTTTCCATGGCATGAATTTGGCTTGTTAATAATACAGTACACAGATAGTTGCTACGAGATCATTGATCTGCTATCCCTAGACTTCTTTATCCATTACAGTTTACATTAATAGTATTATGCAAGTGCCCAAGATAGATTAGTAATGCAACAAATGATTTCTAATCTTGTATTTATTATACATATTCACTATTTAGCAAAACCAAATCCAAACATGAAATCCTTACCGGGGTCCCCTTTACCACCGTAGATACATGACCAGGCACAACTCCTTCCATATCTGGAACTGGGGCAAGACGAGAAAGTCCAAAATCAGCCACTTTCGCTGAAAGTTTAGAGTCTAACAAAATGTTGCTGGCCTTTACATCTCGGTGAAATATTGGAGGATCAGCTTCTGTGTGTAGATACATGAGACCTTTAGCTGCCCCTAGTGCAATCTTCAATCTCATGGCAAAACTCAGGGGTTCTTTCGCTGTAACTGTAAACAATAGGCATACTCTTAAGAGAGACAACGTAGAAAGGAAATTAGGCACACAACTGCATAAAAAGAATGATATATGTTGTTGGGCTTTGAGACAAGGAAAATGTTCACAGCATATGTGGCTACTCATTCATCAGAGCAACGCAATGAAACCAAAATCTTAACTATATTTCAGAATATTAGAAAATAAGAACATAATGCATACCAGAAAGGTGATCCCTCAATGTGCCATTAGACATAAATTCATAAACCAGCATCTGCAAGCATGAAGCAGCAAGCCAAATGGAAGGAATTCAATATAGTCAGAGAAAGAAAGAAGAATGAAAGGGAGTTTATAAAGCCAAAATTTCCTTAAAGGACAAGAAGAAAAAGAATAAGGACAAGGATAACACATCCTCTCTAGGTTAGCAGCTAAAGAAAGTTTAAGTCGTACATGAATATCAAAATCCAAATTTCAATAACAACTGGATGTGTGTTACAACCTACATATAAATAACTTCCTTGTTTTTGTTTAAAGTGGTTCTAGCCAAGCTGGTGAGGGCTTGTTTCTTAATTTTTGTACAAATAACATCCTCTTCGAGTTAAAAAGGGGGGTACAAATCTATGGGATTATTGGATATTTAAACTTCCACAAAGGACATCACGAATCAAGATAATCATTAAGATTACTAAAGTAAAATATTGTAGTGTTAAATTTTATGAATTTGGAAAAAGAATTACCTGTTCACCTTCTTCGTCACAGTATCCAAGCAGAGAAACAAGGTTGCGATGATGTAACCTTGATAGTAATGATATTTCTGTAAGGAACTCCTTCTCACCTTGCAGAGATCCCTCTTGTGCGCGTTTTATGGCAACAACTGTGCCATCAGAAAGAGTCCCTTTATAAACCTTCCCATAGCCACCTTGTCCAACTTGAGCAGAAGTGCTGAAATTGTTTGTGGCGGAGGACAATTCTCCATAAGTAAAGTCCCTTACACCATCAATTTTTATAGATATCTTAGATGCTGCAAATAAACGTAAGTCAATATGAATAGAGAAGACTTTATTAATAAACCATTCATTGTAACCAATCAGATATGGTTTGTAGTACATACATAGTACCACATAATTTTTTTGATTCCATGCATACCAAGTTCAAACAGGAAGAAAAATGGATATAATTCCACAAAGAATATTGAAGTTCTGATGGGAAAAACTTAAAATATTAGTAATTTTACAGTGTATTTTCTCTCTTTTGTATTTAATCAATTTTCTCTTATCAAAACAAAATCCAAGAAAAATATCCAAGGACATTTATCAATGAATGCAACGAAAAGAGACAGAACATCTTAGAATTATGTCAGGAAATCAATTTATTATGACATGTCGACAGAAGCCATCCCAAAGGTAAATATGACATTAAAAGAAACTAGATTTCAGATATGGTTCAGGCAAAAATAATAACACCAATACTTCTCATGTTGAAGAGGAAGAGCACTTAAAACAATTTAAAGAGAAAAATAGCAATACAGCCGCTAATTCATGTTACAGAACTCACCCTGACGCCGCTTGGAAACAGTATGATAACCTCTCATTTTGATTCTCAATATAAGAAGGGTAACAATTGCTGATAATGTCACTGCACAGGCAATTGCCCCTACAACTATGCCAACCAGTGCACCTGTGCTTATTCCTGATTTTGAATCCTTGCCAATTTCTGCAACAACAATGAGCATTATGAAGACAGACCTGTGACAGTTATCAAATATGATATTCAACATTTGGAAGTGCGGCACATATTTGTCCAAACAAAATTGGAAAAGAGGACATAATGTGTGTGATACAAGATCCTCTCCTTTTGACTCCTAATACTCCAATTACCTAAAACGGAAAGGCCATGTGGAAGCTGTCAGGAGTTAGAAAAAATGATGCATTAGGGTATTGGTAGAAAGTGGCACTTCATCTTCTTCATAGATACACTAGGACAACAAGGAGGAGCAGGAAATGCAACTATTTAAAGGACAAGAATTTATGGAGTTGGTGGGTTGAAGGACTAGCTAAATCCTTGATTTATTTCTTCCTTTTTTATTCCTCTATAATTTCCCTACAATATTTTCTGTTTTCTTTCATTAATTGACAGATTTGAATAGCTATAAATTAGTCATGTATTATTCAGACATATTTGATATGATACAAGTGTTTTAACTAAAACCTAAATTTCTTGTTGTGCTCTAGGAACTTTCAGTTTCACACTTTTCAACCCCAACTTTTCTTGGGTTCTTGTTTAAAGCTCTGATTCATGAAATCTTGTTTGGTAGGAATTGACTCCTCTCAATTAATAGCGTTTCTTTTGTATCGTACATCCAATAGTCTCACATCACTTAGAAATCAAAGTTAAAAGCAATTTAAATACACTTTCTTTTTTTCAATCCTTGCCATTGCTTCAACTCCGATAAATGTTAAACTATTGATTGTACTGAAATAGTGTCTAGAGAAAATTTTATTGGCTAATTCAATGCAAAACCTGTGTGAAAGGGAAGGAATTTTAGTTGAGTTTCTATCGGGTTAGGTTGTGTTTGGACAAACCCATTACACATCCAAAAAATATATATGGAGTTGGGTCAGGTTTTGACATTTTTTATTAGACTCAATCTAACTTAACTCACCCTTCTTCGAGTTGAATTAGATCAAGTCCATTAATTGGGTCACAGGTTTTAAAATATTTTTTTTGCTAAATTTTGTAATTTCAAAACACTTTTTGTTACATATTTTAAAAAGAAGACTATATTATTTAATATTTAAATAACTACAGAACTACAGCTATTAACATTATTTAATAACTTTGGTCAGATTGAGTTGGGTTGGGTCTCAAGTTTAAACTTGTCACCTAACCGTAAGAAATTGGGTCAGTTTGGATGGGGTTGGATTAGGTTTGATTCAATCACAAAAAAACAAAACACAACCTGTTTGGATTAGATTAGGACCACGGATTATCCGACCCAATAAACACCCCATCAGAGATAGTTCGGGACTTTGAACTAAGGAGACATATCCCCTACATTCATGAATAGGAAGGGAAAAAGGAAACAAGACAACGATAGAAAACTTCCTAAAAATATCCAGTCTGATTTGGTTCATATTTGGTCCTTTAAACTTAATCCTAACAGCAGGAACAGATTCATCTACCAGATTCGACATAACTTTTAAACTTTTATCTTGTTCTGTTTTGTCCTAACGCACAGTATGTATAAAATCAAACATGAAACAAGTAGTTTTATTAAAAGTATGCATCAATCCTTATTCCATCAAAGCACTCTAGCAGATCCTAAGTAGTTTCAAGACTTACCATCCTTGTAAGGACCCAAAAGATCGAAGCCAAGCAGTTCATAAGGTCCAAACAGATCACTGTCTTGAATTAGCCATCCTGTGAACATGCTTGTGATCCGTAGGAGCTCACTTCTATTGAAAGTATGATTGCTAGTGTTATTAACATATAGAGGAAAAAATTTCAAGTCCATTCTCAATCGAGGTCCTGCTTGCCAATAAAAAGTATATTCTAGCTGATCAGTAGATAATTGAAGACCAGTAGTCATGTAGGTCTCAAAATCATCCAAATACGGAATAAAGTCGGAAAATCCAGGACTTTTCAGCCGATAGGCAACAAGCAATGGAAGTGCACAGAAACAATCAACAGAGTACTCATAAGGAGGAGGACATGCTTGAGGTTGACATGAAATGGAGTTTGTAGTGAATGAGCCATTTGTTACAGTAGCACCTTCAGATCCACAGAACTTAGCAAGGGTTATGTTTGGGCAAAGGGGATTCCCATCAAGCCTGAAATACATTTTTTTTTTCAAATAATGAAATGTGAAGATATTTAAAAAAGACGGGATGATGCTAAATCCAATGCCAATATTCTTGACCTTAGGCCTAGTGACTGTAATCTTTAGATTAGAACATACATAACAAGGAGAAAAACTATTAAAATCTCCAGTCTACACCACAATGATTTAAGAACAAACTGACAATAATAGCTGATAAGTTTAGAACCGTACACAACTGTGACGTTTGGAGGAAGATCAGTAGTTCCTGATATGACTGTAAGGTTATTATTTTGCAACTCCCTGCATGATCAGAAACCAATGCTCAGCAAACCAGAATGTATTGAGTAGCATCTACTACACAGAGGGACATACAGATAAACAAATGATATTAGCATGGTGAAATTCCCAAAAATTGGGGAATTTATCACTTATGATCTTACACAAGAAAGTTTTCTGTTCCATTTGAAGTCTTATTCGTCCAAATAGAGGAAGAAACACTTCCATTCAATGAATTGTTTGCAAGTGACCTGCCCAATAGAATGATATTAGAAGAAAAAAACAATTTTTATAACATGATTGATTAAATAAGAAATATAAACGTTTAATACTTGGATATAAAACATCTGTTAGGACACAACCTCTTATTACAAAGGTCTATTAAAGAAGAAACAAGGAAAAAGGAAAATGCAGCTGTTTATTTTAATTAAAACAGGTGTAAAATTTGTTAACAGTTAAGTTGTGGGTTGAAGGGAGGTTGTGTATAAATAGGAGTTTTCGTATGGGGGAAGGTTGCTAGACCCTCGAAGTGCCAGTGGATGTATTACGAACACTTTGTGCAATTGAAAGAAATAGACAAAACTCATTTTTTTCCATTTGAGAATTCCTTTTGTAAGAGTCATTAGTAATCCAATATATGATCTGTAAGTGACATAAGGCGGGAGACAGTAGTAACTCTTTTCTGGCTTATAGAATGTACAATGTAATATTGCTTGATGTAGAAGAAAAGAGGACAAAACAGAAAACAACTTACAACTTTTGAAGACTTGGAAGATCATCAAAGTAAGATGGAATATTTCCAGTTAGGCGGTTGTTTGATAAATCACTGCACATATCTCAAGAGGTCAAGAACTAACAATATGATCGTATTACCAAAAAACATATTTGGCAAATATGGGCAAAAAATGACATGGAATCCAAATAATTAAACATAAAATCAAACAACAGACAAAATGATAGACTCTCACATGGTTGTGATATTTTCAGAAAGCTTATTGGCAGGAATCGATTCGTTCAACTGGTTGAAACTGAGGTCACTGAAATTTACACAAATAATAGAATAACCACAGTTACAAACTGCACTAGAAATTTTCTTTTCCAGACATGTATATTAGAACCTTAATTTTTTCAGGAAAAGAAACTTCTCTTATTACAGATAACTGAACTTACAGATAAAGAAGGTGAGGTATCCTGCTTAAGTCAGGAACTGGTCCTGTCAAACTGCAATTCCTAAGGCTCCTAATAATACCAATAAACCATTAACAAGATTTAGACAGTCAATCTTGATATCAAGCCCTTCGTCTTGACCAAATTAAATTTTCTTCTCTGGTGAGAAATTTATTGAGCAGAGGATAGAAGAAATATATAGTGATTGGGTGTTCTCCTCCAATAGTGTGCAAGAGCCAATTCAAATCATTCCAAACCGTAAAACAAATCTAAAGAACCAAATATTGAACAAACCCTTAACTGAAAAACTGACAGTGAAGTTTTGCTTTTGGTTCTCATGTTCAAAACCGAACCACAGACATACTAAACTTAGTGGTTTCCATATTATACTCTTAAACTTCTAGAAATTCTATTATGTTTCAGTAATAAAAAGGAATTTTATTATGTATTTGACTTTTTATCTGATAAGAGTTGCCCATAAATGAAAGAATAGGCGTCATAGAAATCCATGCATCGCTTTGGGGCTCTACACTTAATATATATTTAATGCAATTTCATTTGATTGGTGACTGAATATACTCTTTTCAATTTTTTTATAAAAAAAGAGACAAAAAACCAAAATATCTAAACTGATCCAAACAACGAAGACTGGGTGGGTAAGTATGGTCTTTATATTATTCTAGAACTGATACCAAAAGCTTTTTCTTTAGTCAACTACAGAAATCCTTCCAAATAAAGACAACAGAGAATGGAACCAAAAGAAACTTTCTGAACAATGAGAACATCACACATAAGAATTAGTAACAGAGCATCATTGCTAGTGAATATTATAGAGTTAGACCATACTCATTTGAGGGAAAGAACATTAGTTCGTGTCAAACTCATTGAGTCATAAATTCATAATGCTATATGTGCATAACAATAAATGGTGCTCTACCAAGGATTCAAACGTCTAAATATGATTTCCACAAGCACTTCTTTTTTAAACATTTTTTTTCCCTGTGCTTACATATCATGTCTAAGACTTCTCCCTTTTGTATGATTGTCACTCCTACTATAAGAAATCAATCATAAAGGTTATAGTATCTCAAATTGGTCCTTCACCAGTAACATTTAAAATAAAGACTCGGGCACCTGAACTTGCAAAACCCACTAAAGAACAAGGAATTACAGAATTCACTTACATCTTCAACAACTTTGACATGTTGCCATACGTATCAGGAATACTATTTCCTTCAAAGTTATTGTTATCAAGTTGACTGCAAAAACAAGATAAAGAACCACTTTAAAAATCTAATTAAACATCAAGGAATATTTATTAAAACAAACAACAATTGAAAAGTAGACACATCAGAAAAGGATTAAAAGTTCTACAGTGACAAATGTAGCAAATTTCAAATATTGATGTAACAAAATCTATGATAGATGACATAGCTGGCAAAGTAGCCAGCCCTGTTTTCCACTACTTGCCTAGCAATTTCACTTCTAATAACCTAAGATTGATCAAAACTAAACCATCAAAAGGCATTGAAACAAAATTTCATTTCTCTACTTGGTACAAGGTGTTCATATCATGATCATTTTCCTTGTGCTTTCACAAGTATTCTAAATTCTTCCTTTTTAAAGAATAATAGGACCTTTTTTCTCCTTTTCGTTGCTTAGCTGTCACAGTAAGTTACAACTGTAGCAGTCAGACAATTATAACTGATACCTAGTCCTGACTAGTATGTATAGTGCTGTATGCCAGTAACTAGATCATCTTGTACATTTTGACTAAAATCAATACAATACACATTCTGTTTTTTCTCTGAAATCTTACAAGATGTCCCTTGAAACTAGCTCAATGCGTTTTTCCATCCAAAAATAAATAAATAAATAATTAAATAAAACTATACATGCTTAGATATATATATTACTTAAACAATAAGAAACCTACATGATAAGTAACTTTGGCATCTTGTACAGCTCAGGGGGGAGAAAACCAGATAAGTTGTTATTGTCGAGAAGACTGCAGAAACAGAGATGCATCTTTTGAGCAAGATATAAGGCAGGACCATTAAGAACTATAAAAACACGAGAAAAATTTTAGTAGCTACAGATGTCAATGATATCCAATTACCAACTTACAGGTGAACAAGATTTGGTAACTGGGAAAGCTCCGGTGGAATTTGTCCGCTGAGTGAGTTGTTGTTCATGTGACTGCTCCATTGAGGGGATGGGGATTAAACATTATTTTCTTTCTATTTTTTAGGTCATGATAACAAATGTTGAGAAATAAAAGAGTTAATGTAAAAAGATAAAGGATGGTCATTCTTGAACTACATTTTTGTTGTCAAAAACTTACAAATGCTTTGTCTTGTTCAGATTTGCAAATGACGTAGGTATAGGTCCTGATATATGGTTCTGGTCGATTTGTATTCTATCCAGGTTTGGAAGATAGCCAATCTCCTCTGGTAGCGGACCTGTTAAATTATTTCCATTCAGGAGCCTGCAAAAAACACATTTAATGATAAATAATGCAGAAATTATGCAACTCTTGTTAAGCTACTACACCTTTATTCATACAACCATTCAAACTTATCTTTTACCCCTTAAGGAAACAATATTTAAAATTCAATTTATTTATATCAACTCTGAATTCAAGCAATGACAAGGATGTTTATGCATTAATATGTCTAAAATGTAATAAAACAATCCAATTGTTCAATCAATTTGATGACTAACATACATGCCTAAAGGGCACAACTTACAAAAGTTCCAAGGATTTGATATTGCCAACTTCCTTCGGAATACTGCCACTTATGTTGTTCCACATAAAGTTCCTTTAGAATACAAAGAAAAACATGTATCAGAGGAAGTAGGTAACTAAAAGCTACAAAGGGGTAAAAAACTCAAACGAGCGAAATCCCCTACTCAAGTGAAAATAGTATCAAGCAAATGCTAAACTGAATATTGTTCAGAATATTTGTCCTTTCAAACATCAGATCAAATATTTTCTTACAATCTTTGCATGTATGTTAATTTGCCAAGATCTGGTGCCAAGGTTCCAGACAGTTGCAAACTCAGTAATTGCCTACAGACAAGAAAAAACAAACTTAATAGAGTAGAAGTGAGAAGAAAGCTCTCAATTCTCACACACATTGATAGATATGCATTATAAGTATTGAATTATTGATGTTAGAAATAAAAGGAAATTGATTATTGATCAAGACATGTAAATTCATCGAAATATGCTGAAAAGATCATCATAAAGAAGTGTTCACTTATTGTGTCCCAAGTTCTCATCCTGTTTAGGTGATTATACTGATTTCTAGAGGACAGCGTACAAACTATAGAGTAGAAGGGTTTTTGACCCACAATAACGACTGAATCTATTTGCAACCTATGAAGGAGAGTTAGAGAGAACAACAAAGGAGAAAGACTAGCAACACTGTACACTCCTCTGCTGAAATTTGTTGAAAATCACTAATTTTGGTGATTCCAAATCTAAATCAAGAACGGGACTCGTTAAAAAGATGACCCACCAAAATTTGCGATTTCCATTAAATTATAGTCAGTAATGGAGAGAATCTTAGAAGAGAAAGAGAGTGCCGTAAGCACTTTTCTTGTAAAAGAATGACAAAGGAAATGCTAATATCAATTATGAAAAAGAAATGCCGAGTACAAGATAGAATTCATACAATTCTTGAACATGCAGATAGCCATCCTCTTGTGTTTCATTGAAGCACAAAACTCCTTTCCACCCTGATGTACATGGGTCTCCATGATGCCAATTGCTCAAATTTCCATTAGGATCAATCAAACTACTCTTAATGGCTCTCAATGCTTCAACTGCACATTAATTCAAATGCGAACATCATATCATCAATAGAACCAACAAATACAGTACACATTACAAGCAACACTTCACAGCTACTACCTAGTTTTTTTTTCTTTTATTGAAATTATGGATTCTCTGTTCTCATTTCTTCTTATTTTAAAAAAAAAAATCTGGGTATTATTGTTGTAAGAGACACTTACATATCACATTTTCATATTTTATAGCAATTTCACACGTGATCTTTCAGATGATAGTTATAATAGGAACAATAGCATATGCTATGACATATTACAAAAATCACTCTGCAAGATAAGAGCTACCGCTTCCACAAACACTTGTATACCATCAAAGAGAAGCGATCACGAATCAAGTATCTCAAAATCTTAAGTTGTTTGGTGAAAATAAATGGGTTTTTTTAATAGTACATCCCTGGCACGCCCCTTCATACAAGGGTCCTTTGAGATTAAAGAATGGTTAGTGCACAAGTCCAGCTACCCTGTGCTTAAACTGCACTTTTTAATCATGTAGAGGAATAAAGAAGACAAGAATAAGACTCTAGACTAAATAATTTAATTGTAGAGACTCTTACATAATGTCATGAACCAACTAGCCAAAAACATCAGTGCATGCCTAACAGAAAAAAAAAAAAAAAAAAAAAAAAAAAAAAAAAAAGAAGGAAAAACATACCTTCAACATAACTAGTGATGTTATTCTGCCCAGAAGCATGTAGCAAATAGCAGCAAAACCACAGGATGACAACGACTTCATGCTTGAAACTCTTTGAAAGATACATCCCAAGAATGCAAAAGCACTACAACTCTCAAATATCTCTCATGAACTAAGCAGTGTACTTTTCTCTCCCTGATAACAACAAACCATGTTGTGAAAAATCGAGAGAAGAATCTCTACTTTTCATTGATAAGTTAAAATAAAGGATTAATGTCCATTAGTATAGACTGACACTACATCTATACCACAATTATCTCATTCCAAGTAAGAAACATGCTATTACACTAAAGCAAAACCAAATTCAGAAACAACCCTTTGAAAGTAGAGGAGAATACCTGAGACAAGAGAAGCAAAACTGAAACCAAAATACAAAAAGACTCAAACTTTGAAACAAATACATAAATTAGAATAAAAAAGTAACAGATGGGTGTGCGACATGTTAAGTACCGGGAAGGTGAAAGTGAAAGGGCGTCACAGTATTGGATGGTTCGTGGGTATTGTCTTGTCTGGGAGACCAGGTCGCCACAAGAAGAAATGCAGCAGAAAATGTGAGAAGGCCATGCTTTTCACAACTGTGGATTTGAACCAAATGCATTAAAAAATTGATGAAAGAAAAAACGAATAAAGAAGCTCTGAAATGAGAGGGTGGGCGAATTTGACTTTTAGGATACATGAAGGAGACATTCACTACACCCAAAATCACCATGAAAATGCCTCTCGCAAGAGACAACAACCAACTACCACCCAGATATTCAATCATTATTCGATTTTGCTTGAAAAATTTTAAATATATTTTTTTCTTTTATTTTTTGTTTCACTTAAATATTAATTTTTGAAAAATGTCGTTGTTTCACCAACAAAACATTTTTTATCTCTTTAAATTTTCTTAAGCTAAGAAAATAAGAGAGTTTAAATATTATATTTGAAATTATATTCCTTATACAGGATATTAAAAAACCAAATTAACACTCGTATAAAATATTGGCAATTATTTTGTATATATTGTGTCGTTGTTTTAATGTACATGACAAATATTGACTAATTGTTGTTGTTAGAAAGAAAAGAAAAAAAAAAAAGTAAACGTGTTGATGTCAATACAGCAAAGTTGAAAATTGAAACGAAAAAATAATTTCACTAGTGTCATTCAAAAAAATACATGTAAATATAAAAACGTAGCAAAGTTGAAAACCTTATTATTCTTTAAATTTATCATTTTAAAAAAAAAAACACCTTAGTTTGATGAAAGTAATTGATGAAAACACATGAATCACTGAATCAACTTTCTAGATTCCTCGTTGAAAGTGTTCATATTGTTTCACACTTTGGATTACGACCTAATCGTATGAAATTGGTGGATATTTTACTTAGTCTGAAAAGAAAATAATGTGAAATAGGTGAACCAATAGTTGGGATTAGGCAAACCTAAAATTATTCTACTACTTGTGTAGAAAGCAACCATAAGTAATTACTATACGAAACTAATACAAATTAGATTATGTTAGTCTTTCCTTTTTAATGTTACTCTTTTTTGTTAAATTCGCACCTTTGTCAAACATGTGCAATTGCAGAAAGAGAAAGTATACCAAATGCCACTATATATTTTTTAGAAGCTTCAAACTATTGGTTAAACTTTGATTAATATATACATAAAGTTAAGATAATCCCACTAATACTCTCGGAATATATAATTGTTATTAGAAATACTATATCGATTAAAGATAAAGTAATTTTATTGTATAAATTGGTTTTGTAGAATTAAGTTAAGCTTAAAATCTATTTATTAACCATTAGTTTTGGAATTTTTTTTTCTTCGTCTCAGATTGTGCAATTGTGCTTTTTTATTTTATTTTTTTAGCTTGATGGTTTTAAATGATTTGCTTGTGAAGAAAGTATATAGAAATATTTTATTATTTTAATGTTTGTCTTTTGATTATAAAGTTGTTGATTTTATTGAATAGTTCGTATAAAAGTTGAATGGAAAATGTTGTTTGGATGATGTGATAACTAACCTAATAGAGATACAATAATGCAACTTGAATGTGAAATGATGGTGTAAAATTCCGTCTAGGTAAAAAGCTATAATACGTCGGGAATAGGGATGTAAAAAATAATGTGTATATACGGGTCTCTGTGAATGAAATCTGCAACAGGTAAGAAATGTATATTATAAATAGATATCTGCAGGTAACGGATACGGGTGTTTTTAGTATTTTTAATACTCGCATGTTAATGAGACAGGTACGGGTATCATAGTATCCGTACCAGTGAATACTCATACCTGTGGATACTCATACCCGTTATACTATAATTTAAATTTATATATATATATATATATATATAATTAAAATATTAACATATTGATTTTGAATGAGTTATTTTCTTATCAATTACTTTAAAAAAAAAAATTATTTGTAAACTGTCATTCAACACTAATTAAATGGATTATTTGGACTTTGGTTAAAATTTATGAATATTATGTATTGTATTTTATTTGAATTTACAATTAAAATATGTTGTTAAATATTTTTTATTTTTTTGTAACTACTTGCAGATATTTGTGAATATCCGTAGATATTAAAAAATATGCAAGAATAAAAATTAGTGATAAATGAATTTTGAGTGTCCATTGTAATTGAGATGCAAAAGTTTATGAATATTTAAAATTTTGGTAAAAATTAAACACCTTCTCTCACTTCTAAATTTTAATTAATTTAATTGTTAATTTATTTCCTAGTTTTTGCATGTCAGTTTAATGTATCACATAATTATGACATCGACTTTATATAAGTGTTACTTCAGTTCTACCATTAAAAGTTATATAAGATTATTAAATTTCGGACCAAAATTAATGAAGGCGTTTAATTGTTAGTTTATTTAGTGACTTGTATAATTATTCTATTGAAAAATATACCAACAATAATTTATAGTGTATATTTCATGTATATTATCAATATAGTTTTTTTTTTTTACATTTACATAATCAGTATTAAATAAAAATGCAAATATGAACTATATAATTAAACGATAAATAGACGTGTATTGATCATGTAGTTTCTGCTGAATATAATTACATATAGAAAATTTTCATTAAATATATTTAAAACTTAAATCCCTCGATCTGTCAAAGTTATTTTGTTATTGAATAAAAACATTAGTCCAACATTTGTTTATTACAGGCTACATAATAGTTGCTATTTAACATATCCATTTTTAATAAAGTTAGTGTAAGTTAGATGCATTAAATATTATGAACACGGCATTAATAATTAATTGTCGTAGTAGTTATTATTATTATATAATAATAGAATAGTTATTTTTTTCACTTATCATTTTTTTAGTATACAAATTAGCAACAATATTCCAATTGACATATGCTAAAGTTCTGTTTCCACATTCACACACAGACACACATTTGTAAAATATATATATATATATATATATATGCAATACTTGCATTTTTTTTTCCACAGTATTAGTTGCAGATCTTAATTTTGAAGAATTGTATTGTTTGAATAATCTAAGGTGTGCATGTTTCTGGCATGGTGGCTTTTGTACACTAACTCATTATCTATAGCAAGAGTCAACACACAGTTCAGAATTCATGAGTGTGATACATGAGTCAAGTTGAAATATGAAATTAAGAAACCAAATAGAACAAGTCAAACGAAATATTTTTTTAAAGGATTATTATAATTATTAAACTACCAATAGTACATTATACTAATATTTATTTTTTGCATAAGATTGCACGAAAAAAATATCTAAATATACTTTTTTTTTATGAGTAAATGTTTAATTCGTTGCACTACCAGGGAACCATTAAGACGAACAATTGGGTGTACAAAAAAAAAACTATGACACGCCATTGAAGTTTTCTTTTATTACAAATAGCTAGTCAAATTATGTATTTCTAAACATATCTATGTTTAATATAAATAATCATGAAAAAAATAAATTTTTAAATTTGTTTGTTAAAATGAAAGACAATTACTTTATGTTTATGTAAAGTCGAATCATCTATTTTCTATTGATCCTTGAAAGTTCATTAGACATTCCTTGTTTTAAGTACTCTTCAAGTTTTATGTTTTGTTGATCGTTCACACTATTTGCAAGGTACTTGCAAAGGAAACTTCAACACTCAAGTCAAATAAGGTATGAGTAAATGAGAATTAAATGTTGTAATGCATCTGTCACGACAACCATACCTTAATCTTTTATTCTTTTATTTATAGTAGTTGTTATGAACTTTTACCTTTTTGATGGCCTAATCATGGCTCAATCATATATTAACATTAGTTGGTTGATTCGTTATTATCATTGACTTAGTGTTAATATGACATTTATTTTGCAATAGTCAGTCTATAGATTCCTATCAAGGTGTGTTGGTCGACTTGCCAATGAGTCAGGATGATAGGCCCACCAGTCGATCAGGGTAATCGACCTAAGGGTGTGTGGGTTGACTCGCCAGTCAATCAGAGTGATCAGCCCGTTAATTGATCAGGATAATTGACCCAAATATGTACAAATCAATTCGTTAGTTGATCAAGACAATCGACTCATTAATCGGTCTGATTTATTGACCAAAATGGTGTGTACCATACATTCTAAAATTATATATGTTCGGATAAAATGAAGAAAATAGGTAATAAAAATTTATTTTATTTGCAATAACAAAAAAGAAGTTAATTTTAAGAAAATATAATTTATGTTTTAATTTTTGTTCCCAAAAGTTGAAGATGAGATTTATTTGTAGCCAAGTACTAGTGAACTAACTAGGGTTTGGAGTTTTGATTATGTATCTGTAGCTGTCTCTTTCAAAATGGAAAACGTTTGATGCATAATTGAGATTTAGAGATTGAAGTAAGAGGCATCACATCAAGCACAAAAGTCAAGTTTGATGATATTGATGGAGTTGTAGCAGGTAGTTTGAAAGTAGTTGATAAAATCCAATGTTTGAACTTACAAATATCCAACTCATACATCGGATTAGGTTTCTACTTAATTACCTAACTATCCAAATGTTACAAAGCTTTTTTTAGTTGATGTGAATTACGATTATAGGATGAGGAGATTATTTATGCAATTCATAACCTATTTGTATGATGTGTAGGGTGACTGACATTAAGTATAAAAAATATTTTAAAATATTTAAATGGAGTGTGGATTAGTTAGTTGACACTAATAGTGTGGGCTACCCAAAGTCTACTAATTAAAATTGGAACTGAAACCGATGAAGTTAAAGTTATAGACACTTTGTGTTATAAGGAGTCCACCCAAACACTACCTATAAAATGAAAAACCAATATTATCATAAGGTTTTCTGATTAATAAAATTATATTATTGTTAGCGTAAAAACAAGTGACTTTTATTATTTTAATATTATTTTATATTAATCACAAAAATCGGTTAGATATGTATAAGAAAAGGAAAATATTCATAAGTGGTGTATGACGAAAAGGAACTAAAATATAATTTTCAGATTGATCTATTGAAAACGTGTTCGATATATAGAGTACAATATTTCATAATATAAGGAAAACAATAAAATTTAATATATCATTATAGTACATTAATATTTGTTAATAATACAAGAATATAAAATATATGATATATCCATCTGTTGGAAGTCCCAGGTCGAGAATAGAGATAAGACTAATTTACAATATATAAATGGGTGCAATTATCACCTTACAAGCTGATTTTTTGGGGTTGAGTTAGGCTTAAATTTTACTTCTAACATGGTATCAGAGTCAAGTTAGAGTCTATTATAACAAACTTTCTTTGACATTTTGTTTCACCCGCTATCGGACCACCCACTAATTTCTAATCCACACACAAGATGAATATACCTCGGTGGGGTGTTATGAAAGTCTCACATCGACTATAGATAAAGTCAATTCACAACATATAAGTGAGATGAGGACCCAACTTGAAATAGCAGTTTTTGTAGGACAATATAAGACATAAAAAAGTAAGATGACGAGATAAAATAACATACATCACACAATTAACAAAAATATTAAAGAGCAAATACTATATTGAAAAATGTAAAAAATTTTATACATTTTCTATGTATACAATACTAGAAAATCATTAAATAGCAACTAATGTTAGAAAACAATATATCAATTTAGACTCTAATTTACAAATCAATTATAATTTTTATTTATAATAGAGATTCTTTTATATACAATTAATCTTTAGTTTATAAATTGATATATAAATTAGTCATGATTCATTATATTTTGTCTTTGAAATGGATTATTATTTGATGATTTTTCTTAATTAGAAAGTTTATTGTGTAATGTTTTTTATTGAATAATGTCTCCAAAATCAATTAGTTTTTTTATTGATTATTATTTTTCATATGTTTTATCTTTCTCAATCAATTTTTTTTTGTAGTATATTCTTCTTGTCCTCCTCTTCATTGCATGCACACATGCTCCTTCACAACTTTATTTCTCAACGTGTGCTAATGTCTCCTCGACCTTGGTTATGACACGGAAGCCACAAATCTCCAAAAAATTTTCATGTTACTTTTTATATATTTTTAAAATTAAATTAATATATTATTATATTATTTATAAATGTAATTTTAAAATATATTAAAAATTTATTTTTAAGATTATTTCAACTATTTCAATTTACTTAATTTCAAGTAATTTTTTACGCTAAAAAATAATTTTTTATCATTATTTTATGATATAATAATAAAATATAATCATATTTTTTAATTCCACCGTTATATATATTTATTTTGAATAAACTAAAAAATACAAATATTTTTTTAATTAAAAAAAGTAATTTATATATAAAAAAAATTAATTTATCAACCCTCGATATTTTGTATAAAGTTCCGTCAAGGTCTCATCTTGCAAACCTACATGATTCATAAAATGGTTGTGACAATCCTGTGTGATTTGGCATAATTTAACGTTTAATCAACTTTGCACTTTTACTTACTTCTTTATTTACATGTTTGGTTTAGCGTAGATTGAATTTTCTCTTTATTTCTTTTACACCTAAACTGTGTTTAAAAGTTATATTTCAATTATTATCTGTAAACAAGTATTTCAGTGCAGGTCCTATATGTAGCTCACCAAACTTAAAATGTTGGTGTAGGTCAGAAGGCAAGTTAGTTTGTCCCTGACATACGGTCTGTTTTTATTTATTTATTATTTTAAAAATAACAAAATATAAATTTGTTCTATATTTTACTTTTATATAAATGTAAATATGTAATACTATTATAATTTAAAGATTTAAATATGTTTTTTGTCTCTTAATTTTTAGTAAATATTGGAATTAGTTCCTCTTTAAAACTTTGAACCAATTTAGTTTCACTTGTTAAATTGCGTGAATTTAGTCATTTAAAGCAAATTTTATTAAGTTTATTTGACGTTTCAAACATATTTGTTAGTTAATATTGAAGCAAATATGTGTCAAACAGTGTAAACAACCTATACTATCATGAAACACGTTTGAAACGTGAAATAAACTTAATAAAATTTGGTTTAAAAAATTAAATTCACGCATTTATAAAGCTTGAAAACTAAATTGGACCAAAACTTTCAAAAGAGACTAATTCTAATTTTTGATGAAATTTAAAGGATAAAAAACATGTTTAACCCTAATTTAAATAATTGACACTTACAAATTAAGTTCAAATTATTAATTATAATAGAGTAGTTTAGCATGTAAATATAATAATTATTTTAATTTATCCAATTATAGATATGAATTGATCAATTAAAAGCTTAAAAAATATTTATATGATTAAATAAAATTTAAAAAATATAAAATATAAAATATAAAAAACAAGCGGTGGGAGAGCCCATAAGTCCACCCCTACGATGATGCTTGTTAAAGTTTTTAACCAAATTTTCAATGACAAACCAGCTGATCCATCTTTTTTGACAAGTCAAGGACGAGAGAAGTCAAAATTGGCCGGACTAGTTCCTTTTATCACCCTTAACTATAGGTAAGAGAAATTGATAATAATATCTAATGAATTATATGGTGTTTTACATGTGTAAAGAATATGTAAGTGGATAGATCTATCTTTATACGTTATTATTGAAGAAATGTAATTTTAATGGTTAATATATTATTATTATTATTCATATTTTGCGCATAATCAGTTTGTAACGAGAGAGTTAGACAGAGAGAGATATGATATTAATTCAATTCTCTCTTCTTAAAATTTAAATTTGAAATTATTTAATAATTTCATATATAGATTAAATTTAGTATATAACTTTCTATAACTTCTTTATTTTTATAGGGAGTCAAGATTGAGTTACGATAAAAAAAACTTAAAAATAAATGTGATTCTTACTCATAATTTTAAAGCCTAATTTTGTAATTTATCGAGAATTTTCATGTTGGATTATTTATGAACTCAATAAAATCGTTAAACATCTTATTTTTTATATTTTTTTATGTGTTTAACCTGAATTTTGATATGACAAAACGGTGCTAAAAGATAGTAATTTGATTACACTTTAGATTAAAGTTTAAATCTTATGGTTTATCATTATATTTGAGTGAAGTTAATTCACATAAAATAAATTAAAGGGTACGTTTGAAAAAAAAAATTAAAACAATTTAAGACGGAAAAACAAAAGGAAAACACCAAATAAGTTTCTCAAAAAGGTAAAACTATATTTTGCATGAATTAATTTTGTAAAAAATGTTACAATAACTTCTTTAAATTTTTTTCTTAAACTCGCACCTCAACTGAAATTACGAAAAAATCTGTTTCATTTTTATTTTATCATTCGTGAAAATTTTTATCCAAAAATACCGAAAGTAAAAACGAAAAACAAAGGGGAAAATATTGATAAAAACTTATAACTAGATTTACAACATTTTTGTTTTTCAAAATCAGATAAAATAAAGTTTGAGCAATTAAATTTTGGAAACTTTCTATCACTCTATACATTAATTCATGATTGCCCTCTTTGTTACATAAACTATTATCAATACAAATCAAACATCAATACTTTATAAATAATTCACAACACATTATTTGGAATATATACACATAGGTCCACATATTAAATACACATATATAAGGTGTACAATGAAAATCATAATTTGAGCTTCTACACTATTACTTCATCAAAAGAAATATATATTATAATTTATTTGTTGCCATCATCACAAAATACTTATAATAAACATATTCATAGCCGGCTCTTCCAGAAAATTCAACATTCCCCACACGAATATTCAATTAAAAACCAGCTCATAAAAGAAAATTATATATTCAATTCAAAGAATGGATTAATGATCTCTATTATGAAGAATGAGAAATAATTTTGAATTATGATTACATTTGAAAATTTTCTGGTTCCCCAATCGGTTACATGTCACAATTACACTGATGACAAAGTTTGAATTTCAAACAAAATTAAAGTGGTTTTAAGTGTGGTCGTTGATTTCAAACTTGGATGCAGCCAAATTCACGTAACTCTCTTCAATTTCATACGTTTATTCAAACTCAATGTTGTGGTCCCTACCAACCGCCACCATTAAAATTGTCACCTTCCATAATGTTTTTCAAGGTATCTAAGAATTTTCTTAATCCACAATTATCATAAATACAGGCATGTGTATATATTTTTTTAAATATATATAATATTATATTAGTATGTAATGATATTATAATATTATTAAATTAATATATTAAATAAAATTATATTTATTAAAAATAAAGTGATATATATTAAAGACAGAGTTATTCAAAGTCATCGTAATTTATTAATATTTAATTTTATATTCGAAATATATATTTTTAAGAAAATAAATATATTAAAAAATATATATTATAAAAATAAAGAATTGTTTTTATGTTTATAATAATTAGTTTATGAAATGAAAATTATATTTATTTATATATTATAAATTCATTTTTAGTATTCATATGTTATAATCTTACTTATTATTAACTATATTTTTAATTTAAAAATTAATAAAAATAAAAACAGACTATCAAAATGTTAAAGTAACTTCACACACTTTAACAACACAATGCGTTATGAGTGCCGATAACAAAAACATCACAAATGACTAATTATCCATTGTTTTTATATAATAATCATTATTAACTTTACAAATAAACAAAGATATTTCTTTCCCGCTAGTAATATAAAATAATAATTTTTTTTTATCTAATTTACACTTTTTTTTTTGAATAATCTTTAAATATATTTATTTTCTCTATTTATAAGATATAGAAATGTTAAGCAATGTTACATATAACTTTTATTTTATTACATATTCACACATAGAATTAATAAAGAAAACAAATCTAATTTGTTTTTTTATTATCCTTTTAATTACAAAATTTATTAATGATTCAGATTATTTTTAAAACTTAAAAAATGTAAACACAGTGGTATAATGGCGTTTGAATCTTCGCTAGTCTTAATAAAATAATTATGAGAGATTTTTATTTTTTCATTTTTATATCACAATAAAAATCATGTAAAAATGACAATATAATTACCCAAAGAATGATTAATATTCTTTTAAGCTCTCAAAATAATAAATATTTAAAAAAAATGATAACTAAATGAAATTGACTACACAGAGAGATTAATATGTTGCTTTCCGTTTCTATTGCAATCATAAGGCAAGAACAATAAGCGGACAACACGAATACGAGATCGATAACGTTTGTGGATGGGCTTTGCTGCTATCATGGCCCAATAAAAGCCCAGCATCCATTCGTGTCCTAAGTGGACTTTTATTTTAAGATTTGTAGAGTTGATTTCACGGACCACAAAAAAAAAAACATTTTGAACCTTTGTATAGATTTGAATTCATTTAGAATCAAATTAATTTAAATAAATTTTGTTTTGGTGCACTCAAATCCTTTTTCAATTATTTAATTTAGTTCCATGTAAGATACGAAACCAAACACAGTATTAAGTTAAAGCAATAGAATTATAACTAAGAGGATTCAATAAAAGGGATATCCCTGCCAAAACTAACATCATTATCAAAGAGGATTTAACTCAAAAGAAAAATAAAAATTTATTTAGGCCATTTTCTAGTGGTCACTTTTTTTTTCTTTTTTTATCAAGATGGCCCAACAATGCCCAGCTGTTAGATTTGGATAGCGAGGGCCACATAGCTTTCTGTCCTCTCTCTCTATCCATTCATATAAATGGTGGGCTTCTAAATTAAGAATGGGCCCAATTACTCTACCAATGAACAAGACGTGTTTGCACTTGCGGAAGACCACAAAAAAAAAAAATGCTCTTGCGGAAGTTTATATCAAAATTATTTTTTATATCGTCCACACATTTCATTATTGGAGTTTTATAATTAAAAGTTATGTGCATTCATGTTTCAGTCACATTCAACAATCTAAAATTAGAGATATTTAAATTAAATTTAAATAAATTTAAAACAAAAGAAGCAAAGGAGATAGGAACAAAATCTATCACTTGGATTTTGGAACGATAATTGATTGGTTGAAATTAATATCAGTCCATTTTGGTTTAATTCCTTTTAATTGAATTTTTTTTTATTTAAGGGTATTTTTTTTAGAAAAGTTAATTTTAATATTTTTTTTCCTAGTATTACCAATGTAATTTTTTTATTAAATTAATGACAGCAATATTATTGTAGTGATTTGTTTCTGTGATTGAGTCTCTGGGTTACGCATTTATGGCTTTTAAAACATGGAAAACATAACAACTCATTCCTTTTCCTTTTAGTTTTTTTTATTTAAAAAAAAGTTTTACAACATTCTCATTGCTCTTGCTTGTGTCTTTTTCTTCCAACAGTGTCTTCAACACTCTTCGGAAATTCGCTTCCATGTTTCCTGCTTCTGAGCATGCAATAAAGAAAGTGGGTTGTTTCTGAAACCCCATTTAAAATCCATTAACAAAAGCAAAGATCTAGAATTGTGAAATTATTGTCTATCATAGTTGTCACCAACAAATAAATTAAATCAAAAGCAAGACTTCAGAAAGTGAAAATCTTCTCCAATGTAAGATGAGTGTTTTAGGGAATGCAACACGTCACGAGTCGGATATGGACAATGCTTATTTGTAAATTGATATGTAATAAAAAAATTTATCTATTATCCATATTTTTATTTGTACACGTACCTATTTAAAAAGGACAATAATATGTTGACAATCAAATTTTAATAACTTTTTTCTAACAATCAGAAGTGATATCTTCTAATTGGTTTAAAAATATAGAAAAAATGAAAAAAATGAAAGATGAGAAACTCCTTAAAAAATAACACATCAAGTTGTAAGAGAAAGTTGTCAAAATTTAGTTTTTAAAATATCATTTTCCATTTAAAAAATACATGCAAATTTATTGAAATTTGTGAGTTCTCGTGGGTATTTGTGAATATTTAAAAATAATATTTATAAAATTTTTAAATATATTAATTAAAATTTAAAAATAAAATAGATTAAAATATAAATATAAATTTAGTTTTAATTAAATTTAAACTAATAAAATATAAATTAAATTTTAATGTAAATTAAATTTAACTTAATAAAATATAAATTAATTTTAATTTTAATTTTTTCATATAACATATATATGCGAGTAGATAGTATAATAGCTAGCCGCACACAACTCTTTTATAAATGAGTATTAAGATATTTGTCACGAATTTTATCAGCATATACTCAGATATATGAATATTTTTTCCATTATCTGATATACATCTTTTTATCATAACTAAAGGTTCTTTTATAAAAATGGGTTGTTTTTATCCATTTATTACAAAAATTGGCCAGTTTATCAATTAATTACATGACATGATTAGTTTACTAATGATTAGACTTTTTTTTAACTTTTATATAATTTCTAAAGTTTTATTATATATTTTTTTAAAAATAAATTTTAATAATTTGATTAAAAATATTTTAAATAAAATTTTATTAAAATTTTGATATTTTAAAACTTAATATTTTAAATTTTATTATTACATTTTATATTAAAATTTACAATTTTATATAAATAAAATTTTATATTTTATATTAAATTTTATTATTACATTTTATATAAATAAATCAAAATAACCCATTTTTTTGAAAATACTAATCAAATCATTAATAAATTTTCTCTGCCTATAATTAATTAGTAAACTAATATACTTTTATAATAAATGAGTCAAATCGACCCTTTTTTTTTAAAGAATCCATACCTAAGTGTAATATTAAAATTACATTTAATTTGAACGAGTTATTTTGTATTTTAAAATAATTTGTCAAGATGCACAAGTGCCAATAAGTCTGCTTTAAGCACCTAAATTTGAGTGGAGGGTGTTACGTACAATTATTTAGAAAATGAGATTATCAAAAGAAAAAAATAATGTTATTTTTTATGTCATAAATTTTGTTGAAAGAGGCTATAAACTCCTTAAACTTTTGTCCAGCATAAGACAGTTTTTTCTTTAGCAACAAAAAGAATTTTGTAATATGAAGAAAACATAAATGCTATCCAAAAAGTTAGAGTGAAAGGAAAGTTAAAACGATTACAAAATAAAGAAAATGTTACCATGAAGGATCTACAACATGAAAAAACAAATTTTCAATATAAAATTCATTGTTAAAAAGGAAACACATCTTACAAAAATGAAACAAAAAATATAAATAAAGAGGAACCTTTATTAATTTATTGTAGGCCTTATCAATATAGCAGTTGAAAATATATAATCTTTGAATTAATGATATTAATTGAGTTTGGAGCCCACATAAGAAGGATTATCATCTACAAAATATTATAGAAAATAAAGAGGATGCAACATTCCCAATCACAATTCATTGTAAATTAACGAATTCAGAAGCGTATTAGAAAATTGTTTATTAAAATCAAAGCCTCTTTTCTTTTGCTCAAACTCCTTTTCAAACTTTATGACAGCGTTGTTCAGAATAATGCAATGTGAACTGATAAATATCCATTATATTAGATTAATTTTTTAATTTGTCACATCACCAACAAAATGAAAGTTAATTTTAAAACCCTTAATTTATTAAATCAATATTTACAAGAAATCAAACATGAATAATAGAAAAACAAGTCAAATAAAAATGCACTTCACTTTTTTAAAGTGGTAAACAAAATACACAATTTTATTATCTATAAAAATAGCTCTGATGTCAAGTTAAAAGTTAAAAATATAAGTTAAGTCTAATTTAATTTTAAAAAATTAATTTGTAAGATAAAATTTGAATCCATTTATATATTATAAATTTTTTTATTTTTAGAAAAATATGTATCTTATCTAATTTTATATTTTCATTACCACTGGAAGCAGCTTTAGAAGTGAAATTGGTTGAATCGGTGATGACCTGATAATTTTTATTAATAACCGTAGTTTAGGCTACACTTCTTCTAAGGTACCGAAGTATACTAGTATATATATACTACAGTTAATATGATATATGATATGAATCATACCTTATATTTTAACAATATTTAAAAAAAATGTCTTCGGATAATTTATATATTTGTACTAGTGTTAGTAACTTTTTGTTTTAATTTTAATAGTATATGTAATGTCTTAAATAGCAATTCTAAATTTTTTTATAGCTTGCATTGGATTTATCCTAAAATATTTAATGTTGTATTGAAACTACTATGATCACTTTATTATGTTTTCATAAATTAACATAGTTAACTTTTATGTATTAATTAGAGCAACAAACAAAAAGAAAGTTTAGAGAATGACAACTACAACATGCATTATATGAATTATAACTTATACACATGTGGTATTTTTGGAGGATGTTGAGATGAATATGTGAATAGTTTTTCAATTTTTTATCGATAGAAAACTACTATTTATGTTGGGTTCATGACATTATTTATGCTTTTGAAGGGAAGACTTTTAAAAACTTTGGTTGAATAATGATTTTGTTTTTTAGTTTGTCATGATTCTTTGGATCAAAAAGTAGTTTTTTGGATTCTTAAAGGGAGTTAATACTTACAATTTTGTAAGCATATACAATTCAAAATTTTTCATGTTTTTCGTTAGAAAAATATTGTGCTGATAAGTTGGCTAATCATACAGAATAATAAAAATGTGGTTTAATATTTTACCTCCATGTATTTATTTAAATTTGTTTCATAATATGTATAATTTGCCTATTTTTGTGAAGTATAAATTTTATCATGGATCTTGTATGGTCGTTGCATGCTTTGTATTCTTTTTTTTTTAATAAAATTTTCATTTGATGACAAATGATATATGAACTTTGAAGTGTGAACATAACTACTATGTTAAAGTTTATAGGGATGTCTAATATAACATTATTTGGAACAATACTTTATACCTTATATAATATTGTTAATTATTGGAAATATTTAATAAACTACTTCAAGTATTATAGAAAACTCATATTATGATTTCATATATGCTATTGTATTTATTTCTTATTATGATGAATTATTGAGCACATTTGCAATTGAAAACATTTGTTACAAATTGATAAGTTATTTTTTATATAGGTTTAATTAGTCGGATAGTACCTATTTTCGTTTAGGTTTAGATATGTCAATTTGGTACATTCTTTTTAAAATGTGTCAATCGAGTCTCAACTTTTGAAAAAGTGACTCAATTAAGTTCATTTTAGCAAAAAAATATTAATGTCGTTAACTTTATTCATGACTTTTACCACTAAATTTTAATATAAATATTAATACTTAATTTTGTAAGACATTTTAAATACCAATACAATACCGTTAACAATGTTAATAACTCTTTTTTTGAAATGGACCTAATTGAAACATTTTTTCAAAAATTGAGACTCATTTGACACTTTTTTGAGAGTGGGTACCAAACTGACACATGTAAACAAAAGTGGATACCATCCGACTAATTAAACCTTAAACCTTTTACATATTAGTAATCGGTATTTATTATGTTATATTGTAGTATTTAGACGATATAATTTTGTGTTTTATCTAGTTAATTTATTTTTTTATTAATAATTATGATTAGTTTACATATAATTAAGTTTATGATAATTTTGATGTTAATGTTTAAGTAGAATCTTATATTAGTTTGAACTAATATTAAATTTTAATTTTGATGACTTGGTATAGTTCATTGCTATTTATTTACAATTGCATGTTGATGTACGTATAAATCATATTATAATTTAAAAAAATAACATAATATATCATATTAATTAAGAATAAAATTGATATAATATGTATTTTTACAAAAATAACTAAATGCATGATATAAAAGATATATTACATTAATAATAATTTTTTTATTTTACATATGCCCAACTTTTATATATATATATATATATGTATATATATATATATATATATACATATATATATATATATGTGTATATATATATATATATATATATATATATATATATATATATACATATATATATATATATATACATATATATATATATATATAAAATATGTAAACACTTACAAAGCAATTTTGGAACTACGGACTATTTTAAGTAGGAATAAATTTTAAATCATACCTACTTCATCCTTCTCATCTGTATTATATTTCTTTTGTTATAAAAAAAATAATTTTTTAACAATTAAATTTTGATAACTTTATCTTATAATATGTAGCAACATTTTTTTGAATGATTTTTTTTTCTTAAATCACTTAAAAATGTAATTTCAGATTAAAAGAAAAAATTATTAAAATTTAATTGTCAAAATATTGTGAGTAGAATATATATGAAAGAAGAGGCAAAAAAAATGGTAGCCACATTTGTCTGTAAAAATCAGCAAATAAGGTGCAAGTTGGGGTGAGAGACTTGGTTGTGTTTTGAGTCAAATTATGGACAAAATAAAATGATAATAATAGAAAACAATGCCCTACATTATCTGAAACATAGGAACCCCACCAAACATGTATTTTCATATGTCATAATGTTTGAATACATTGTTTGGATATAAAACTGATTATATCAGTGAAGTTATGATTCTTTGTACGTGTTTTCGCAATTATAGAAGAGTGCGATCCAATGAGATGAATCCAAAAGTCGCTTTTTCTAGGGTTATCTTATCTCAATGCTTTTACCACACTGCACGCTAATAATTTCCTCCAAGACAGTTGAATACAGCGTAAGTTATAAAGTTGTTATAAAGTTGCTAGCAAGTGTCACTGTATACAGTTATGCCTAATTCAGAGCAGGGAAACGGTGTGGGTGGCCGGTGTCTCTACAATCAATGCTGAGTTTGACCAGTAAAATATAGGCTTTGCTTTGGACCTTCAATTTGGGTCAGTGTCACTCATTTTGTCCACAAAATCACTCCTCAATTCAGGGTTGGGACCAACCTATTTTCTTCATAGTCTGCGGCACTGGACACCCACAATTTTACATTACCCGGATTCCTCGTGAAAACAACCACCAACATTCATTTGTATGTTTCTCCCTTTCGCCATCTGCATCTGCATATGGAGTGTTTGCAAAGCGTGCAAATCACATTAATCAGTAACGAAAGTAAATCTGTTTATTGTTTATAGTTTTCTTCTTTTTTTTCCACAATATTAATTGTTAGTATTTGTTAGGAGAGATTGAACTTATAACTTCTTTCGTCCATTTTCAAACGCATCAAAACAATTTTATATGTCTTAAGTGTCAGTGGAAGAACTCTCGTGCTTTTTCAATTTTACCACTACAGTGTTTATAGCGACGGGTAATCATTGAAAATTCGATTAAAAGAACACTTCCTGACACAACAAAAAATTTTACAGAAAATCTCAGAACTAGCAAGAAAATATATTTTTTTATAAATGATCCAGAATAGTAGAAGAAAATAAAAGAAGAACTAAGAGATCTAAGAAATGACTCTTAGAAGAGTACTAGACCACCTGTTCATAGGTGCAAATGAGGGTTGTTATGACCTAAAAAAATTCCATGACCAATAATGATAATTGTAACAGTTTCACAATAACTCTCCAGCAGTAACTCCGCAGTCAAAAGATGTTCATAAAACAAAAGCAACTGCTGTACAAAAAGCTAATAGTCAAAATGATAAAGACACTCCAGCATATCATATATTTTACAATATATTAAAATCACTGTTTTTACAACTCGTAGTATATAGTGTTGAGAAGCAAAATAAAAGTTAAATTCACACATCGAATAAAATATAAAAAAATTGAGCACCATAGTAATATGTGAGTTGAACTGTTAAGTGATCTTTATATCATTTATTGTTTACTTAGAGATGATGTGTCCTTAGAGATGATGTGTCCTCTCTTAAGTAAGTTGGTATGCCTCCATATCTTACTTCTAGTTTTTTGTATACTGCATATATCAGATTTATTCATTTTTCTTGAGAAGTCCAATTGACTATTTCTAATGACATTTTCTTTTAATTATTTTATTTTGATTCACAGAATTTAAACTAAAGATCTGACTTTAGTTGTCTGATCTTTTATAGATATTTTTTGTTGATCTTTTAAATTTGGAGAAACAAGTTGGTATTTTCATTTCAGTGATTGGGATCATGAAAGGAAAAAACATATACATAGCAACCACAAATATGCAAGCAAACACAAACAAGTGCATAGATCTTAAAAGATACATTTACTTTGTTGGATCTTTATTTATTGAGAAACTCAGACTATGTCAGATATTTTTTTGGTACTACAAGAATGTCTGGTGCATTGAGTTGGTCACAACTTGTGCTTAACTTAAGCATTTATTATAGTAATGATTTATCTTCTTTTAAAGAAAAGGAAAGGCAGATATTTTTTATACACCTCTCAGTTGTTTCTTGTGTACACTAAAACTTGGAACCTACTTGACACCAAAATATCTTTCGGGACTATTGGTTAACAAAACACATTTAACATAGAGTCTGTACAACCATTTCTTGATCAAGAGTTTATTGTTTTTGCTGAAAAGAAAAATGCTAATTATTTACAGCAAAAACACCATAGATGTAATTCTTATACGTTTTACTGTACACTATATTTTACTTTACTATGTTGTGTAATTGTGTTTTCTATTTTTCTCTGTCATTTCAACAACAAGAACCTTCCCTGGTCAAATGTCACGTGGACAGGTTACCGATCTTATTGGTAGACATCTTATTGTGAACAATGCACTTGAACAGTGATTAAATGTTTGGTGGACACATGTCTCCATCACCACCTAGAGAGTTAAAGAGATATAGAAGACTCAAAAAGTTCAAGTGAAAATATAAAACAAATTGTAATGGGTGGTAACAGAAAGTTTATCCATTTCTCTATTTGTTCACGGTTCTCCTCTTCTATTTATACACTCAACTTTTGGAATGCACATCAAACACTATTTTTTCCAATATATTTTTTAATTCTATGAATTATATTGATCATCTGATGATTTTTTAATTCTTCTTCTATATTTAGAAAAAAAAAAAATTATTTGTAGGTTTTTTCTTATATATTTTATGATAATTCTGATGATCTAGAAAATTATGTTTTAAGAATGTGTTTTAAAAGAATAAAATTTTATTATTTTAATAATAAAAATTTTAAGTATAATAGAATTTTTATAATAGGATCTCATTATTTAAAACACAATTTATCTCTTTCAAAACATCTTTCTAAAAACTCTCTCCCTTCTGTCTAAAGTTTCTCATCCTATTTGAAGACTAGAGATAGCTAGAGTCATCCTTGTGGTGAGATCTTCACTTATGTCTAATTAGTTTCTTTAATTGAGTAAGTTAGTTTTCAACTCATTTTCTTTGAGTTAGTGGTTCTTAGACATGCATGTGAGAAATTTAGCCCGAATGTGACTTCTGAGTTCTTCTAGTGAGTCTCTACTAATCAATGGTGTTAATGATATGCTCTGGTGTGTTATCCTAGGTTGTGTATGTGTGGTAGGATAGCTTGAAGGGAGAATTTGATACTCTTTGAGCATTTTGAGTCATCATTTAGGTAAGAAAAGCCAACGAAAAATTTGGAGGAATTTACCTCTGAGAGTTATAGTGATTCACTCGCTAGGTAAGCCACCTGGTTGCTGAACGACTAAACTTTTGTGCACTTTACGCCTAATGAATGGATGGTCTTGTTGAGCAAATTCACCAGAGTCTGGGGCTGTTAATTAAATAATGGTTGGTCTATGTGATTGATTTGAGAATTATTATATGATTGTGGATATGATAAATGACAAGGTTGTAAGGATTTGAAGGAGAAATTCTATGATAGTGGTATTTAGTGCATGCATTAAAATAAAGATCCAATATAGAGGTATCCTTTCTCTAAATAACTAGTCAACTCAAGTGAAGTAGAGTAGGTTATGTAGTGAAGATAAGAAGGAGGTCCTTGTCACTACTTGATCAAGTCCTAGATGCAAAAGGAATTTACCTTGTGAGTAATTAGATGATAACCCCTTGAGGTCAAACTTTACAGAGTTTGGGAACTATCACTAGTGCACACATCTAGTGAATCCAATGTTAAGTGCATGTATTCAGATAATTGAGTTTAGTGTAAGTTGTATTTTTGTGTATAAATGGACTTGTGGTATGAGGTTTGTAACTTGATTTTGATTGTATATGAATACTCCTTATTCACATTAGCTTACTTGGTTATGTATTTGTGCGCTTGTGCTTGATTATTTCTTTTCCATTGATCACTCAATTGTGTGAATAAAAAAGGATGCAAGTGAGAATACATCTCTGATGGATAGCAATGAAGTAGCCTAGTAGGGTCGTTAGTTGTAAGGCAGTCATGTCTGCTTAGTTGAAAACTCTTAGACTCTTTTTGCTTGGTTTTGTGAATATTTATATTACTATGGTTATTGATGGATAACTGTATTAATATTTAATATTTTTCTTCTACTATCTGTTTTATTGTATGAAATATTTAATATTTTATTTAGTAGTTTAAACTATTAAATGAGATGGACTAATAATTGTATTTTACCTAATTATGAAAGGTTTAGTACTCTGAAAGTTGTACATAGAAAATATTGTAAAAGTTCAGCATCATCTACAAATATTAAATATATCGCTAAATCACTTTTGTAATCATCGCTTCATTTATTGAATTATTAAAAGAATAGACAATTATACATTTTTATATTATATACATGATCTTAAATATTACATTATATCCAACTAAAAGAAATCTTATAAAACTCATATGGAACATTTATATGACTTCTATACTAGATACTTGAAGTAATGTAGTTTGCGTTAAGAAACTTACAAACGTCCGTAAAGAAAAAACGAAAGATGAACTGGTAGGTATTTTGAAGTTTTGAAAAGTAGAAACATCCGTTTGCATCAATGATTGGAATAAAATAATTGACGTGAAAAAAATGTTAAAAACAATACAGAACAATATACGTGAAACATTATCTGTCGAATCGGAAATAGGTAGCAGAAAGAGGGATTAAGCAATGGGGATATGCTATTTTAGTACTTGGGAAGGAATTAATCAAGAATAAGTACGATGCTAAATGCTTAATGTTAGTGCAGTGTGGGGCCACCGAGAAACACTTTTTAATTTGGGGATAGAACATCTATTCCTTGAAGGTGATTGGACGAAAAAGAAAGCATGAGGAACGTGGCTAGGTGCTATTGGGTGATCTAGGATCTTAATCTTGTACTGTATGGTGGGACCCAGAACATGGAATGTTAGTACACGTGGCGGATTCTCCACCTAGTTATGCTTGTGAGGTCTACATTTACCCAACTCCCTGTCTCACGCTGTCTCAGCCACTCCCTCATACCCACTCCCATCACGTCTCTTCACATACCCAACTTTGTCCCTTTGCCACTCACTCATTAGTAGTTACACACGTTTGCTTACAACTTGCTTGCATGCAATGCAATGCAAGAACCACAAAACTTCACATACCAATTATATTTTATTTTTATATGACTATCATCAAAGGTTTTGGTTAGAGGGGATTTCATAAATGCTTATTTAACTGTTTGTTAAGTTAAAAAAACAAATTATTTTAAGATCTTGTAGAACCAACCCACTGGAATATAGGACTTGAAATAAAATTAGCTATTACAAATTAATGCTTCAAATTCATAAATGGATGATTGACATTCATGCTAAATTTCAGTAGAGAAAATTCGTGTTCTACTGTATCTGATACCACTTAATTAACCCATCTATGAAGAAATATTGGTAAGTAATGAGCATTTATTGAAGGGATATAAAGTGATACGGTCACCTAACAAATCCAAAACAGTTGAAAAAGACAATTCTAAAGTAATGCACGCGGTTGTGACTATTGGTAAACTAAAAAAACATACCCTCACAAACATACAATAAGAAAATGAATGAAGATGTGGAAGAAGAGATGGGATACGGAAGTAACTTTTTTATTTTAATGTCTCCAGTTAGAGAAAAAGGTAGAGCTTCTGTACATGAATGTAAGTTAAGCCCGGCCACATCATTCTGCTGGTAGAAATAGAGCCAATGGGAACTTGTTGTCTGAACTAATGCAAGCAGATTAAAAAGGACAGCACAGGTGAAAATGACTGGCAAAAAGGAAAGCCTCACAGAAAAGATAACAAAAGTAAGATATGGCATTGGTTAACATCACAAACTTGGACCACAAATCACAAACCCTCTACTTCATCATCCCATGAAGATTAAACCATAATAACAAGTCATCTCCTACAGTGCCCAAATTCCCTTTATAATAGCCCCCACCATGCAACCCATTCCATTCCCAGTCTCATCTCATCTATTCCATTCTCTTTGCCTATAGCCAGTTTCTGTCCAATTACCTAAACCAGCTCAACCCACAGAAGTTCATGGCGACTCCCAATAATAGGCTCTCTCTCGCCATGGAGAGAACCGGGCAATGGTAAACACACTCAACTAACTCCATTTCAAATCTATGCACCATGCATGCATATGCTTCTACTAAATCTCAATAATAACCATGTTCTTGCCTCTGCTTCTTTTGCAGGGTTTTCTCCCAAGACATACCAACTGATGTTATAGTTCAAGTTGGAGAAACGACTTTTTCGCTCCACAAAGTGAGTATATTGTGATTTGAATGATTTTTAAGAGTTATGTGGCTACTGTTCGTTCGTGTTATTACTGAAAAGGGTTTTCAATACGTTTGGTGCAGTTCATGCTTGTGGCAAAGAGCAACTACATAAGAAAACTGATACTGGAATCAAATGAGAGCGAGCTCACCAGAATCGACCTCTCTGATATGCCAGGAGGTCCTGCAATCTTCGAGAAAACGGCAAAATTCTGTTACGGCGTCAACTTTGAAATAACGGTCAACAACGTCGCCGTTTTGAGATGCGCCGCTGAGTTCCTTGAGATGACGGATCAGTTTTGCGAAAATAACCTTGCCGGGCGGACGGAGGAGTTTCTCACGAAGGTAGCGTTCTTCACGCTTACCGGTGCGGTGACCGTCCTGAAATCCTGTCGCAACCTCCTCCCCTACGCCGACGATATCAACATCGTGAAACGATGCGTTGAGGCCGTCAGCGCCAAGGCATGCAGCGAGGCCAATTTTCCCAGCTGCTCGCCCCCTAACTGGTGGACGGAGGAGCTAGCCGTTCTAGACATGGACTTCTTCACCAGAGTAATTGCCGCCATGAAGCAACGCGGCGCAAAGACTCTAACCGTTGCCACCGCACTTATCACCTACGCAGAGAGAGCATTACGAGATCTCGTCCGCGATCATACTGGCAACGGAATCCGTTCATCAGATTCAGGAGATTCTGACTCCCGATCAAAACAGCGCAAGCTTCTGGAATCAATAGTTGATCTCTTTCCCGCCGAGAAAGGAGCGTTTCCGATCCACTTCCTGTGCTGCATACTCCGTTGTGCAATCCACCTCCGTGCCTCCACTGCCTGCAAAACTGAGCTTGAGAAACGGATTTCCTCCACCTTCGAACACGTGACTGTCGATGACCTCCTCGTGCTCTCCTTCACCTACGACGGTGAGAGACTCTTCGATCTCGAAAGTGTGCGTAGAATAATTTCGGGATTTGCAGAAAATCAAAGAAGCAACGGGGTTTTCACCACGGGAGATTCCAAAGAGCCTTGCTCCTCAGCTATGCAGCGCGTGGCAAAAACCGTGGACGCTTATCTAGGCGAGATCGCCGAACACGGCGATCTAAGCATTTCGAAGTTCAACGGCATCGCAGTCCTGATTCCTAAAAGCGCGCGTAAGGTTGATGACGATCTATACCGCGCCGTAGATATCTACCTCAAGGTATCTAACCTAACAGTTTTTTCGCGTTTAGAAGCAGTGAATGAGAGAAAACAGCAGCGTTTAACGGTTTACCTTTTGTTTCTAGCAGGCGCATCCGAAGTTGGATGAGATAGAGAGAGAGAAAGTGTGCAGCGTGATGGATCCGTTGAAACTTTCATACGAGGCGCGTGTGCACGCGTCGCAGAACAAGCGTTTGCCGGTGCAGATTGTGCTGCATGCGCTTTACTACGACCAGTTGCGGCTGCGGAGCGGAGGGGAGGAGCGTGAAGTGGCGAAGGAGAAAAATGAGCTTCATATGGACGTTTCGTTGGTGAGAGAGAACGAGGAGTTGAGAACGGAGTTACTGAAGATGAAGATGTACATTTCTGATTTGCAGAATAAGAACGTTAATAACGATGAGAACACTCAGGGAAATGGAACGACGTCGTCTGGAACAACAACAACAACAACAAAAAAGACAACGTTCTTCTCTTCCGTTTCGAAAACGCTGGGGAAGTTGAACCCGTTCAGAAACGGGTCGAAGGACACGACCCATTTGGAAGATGGGAACGTTGATTTGTCCAAGCCCAGAAGGAGAAGGTTCTCTGTGTCTTAGTTAAATCGATTGAATTAAATTATTATGCAAGGATCATCGTGGTTATGGTTACTTAATCTTTTTTGTTAGTGTTTGGATTTTCTGTTGTGCATGTGCAAAATTCAGATATAGAAATGTGTTCTGTTCTGGTATATTGTGTATACTATTTTCTTGCCAACTTCTCTCATCATATTGTGTATACTATTTGTTTAATGCACTGTGTATATAATGTTGAGGAAAGAAACTTTTATGGTGATGCTCGTGTACCAAATAACTAAATTATTTTACTTCATTTTTTAACTTTTTTTTCGGGAGTATACAAATTTTCACATTCTGCTGGAGTATGATTTTAATGTTCAAAATATACATTATATTGATTTTAATCAAAATTAGTGAAAATCTATTGGACATCTATCGTTTTCTTTTATATCTCTAATTGCTACACATCCATTTATTACATTAATTGTTTCTCTCATTTTTTTTCCTTTTTCGTTTATCTCTATATGAATATGATTGGATAGTGTCCACAAAACATTTTTCATTTTGAAAAATACACAAAGACTAGACTTAAAGTTGTGACATTTGACAAATATTCAATTATTAATTAAAGTATTTTAACTCCACACCTCTGTTTAATATTTTCTATCGTTTATTTTTCAAGAGGACCATATATCTAACTTTATTATTATATATTATTATTGTTATTGTATTAAAGAAAAATGTAATGATCTTCCATATAGTCTAACATGTAATTGATTTCCTGTGTTGATGGAAGTTACAGAAAACATATTTGGAGTTTCTCTCGTTTTTATGAGTTTGCTTGTGATGCTCTTATTATTACTTTTATTTACACTAATATATCGAAAGTTTTTGGGCTGAAATTTTCCTTCTCTAATCAACGATACTAGTTATTATAAATACAAACATGAACAACAAGTACCTAAAAGTTAATGTCATATTTTTAACAAGCCAAACACTTCACTTTACATGTCCATTCTTTACGTAAAAAATCTTGATTTAGTCTCTTTATTTATATTTTATATCAATTTAATCTTAATCTCTTTTTAAACTGGAATAATTTCATCCTTTTTTGAGACCAAATTTAAATTTTAAATAAATATTATAATGATATTTTTATTGTAATATATTTTTTTAACCAAATTAAGTTTAATTAATTTAAATTTTGCATTGAATTTTATTTTAAAAAATTGTTTTAATAATTTATAAACAACTTTATAAATTCAAATGTAAATTTTTTAAATAGTTTTATATAAGTTACAAAATTCAAATTGTTATTAATTGTTATAAAATTGTTGACAAATTTTACATTTGCATTTATAAAGTTGTATAGAAATTATTAAAACAAAATTTTAAATAAAGTTCAAATGCAAAATTTAAATTTATATAAACTTAATTTAGTTAAAAATATCTATTATAATAAAAATATAATTATAATATTTATATAAAAATTAAATTTGATCTGATCTCAATTGAAAAGGACGAGATTACTCGAGTTTAAAAAAAAATTATGACTAAATCAAAACAAAGTAATAAATACACGAAAGTTTTGAGTTCGGTGTGTTTTGCACATGGCCAAGTTAGTCGATGTGACACGGCTTAGCTAGATGGCTTGGTGGAGAGTTTTGTGAAAAATTAAAATTCATGATTTTTGAGATGTGAAGGTTGGAATGACCTACAACCTTAATTTAACATGTGTCAATTATTTTTTTAAGAAAAAAAGAAAAATTAAAAAAAAACTAAAAAAAAAAACACAAGTCGACAAGTGACACACAATTAGTGACGTCAATCATGTTCTAACGAAAAAGACCAAATCGATTTTTTTTTTTCTAAAAATAAGACTCAATTGAGACAACTTAAAAGTAGTTGAAGACCGGTTGAAATTTTTTAACGAAAATGGAAACCTTCGTTAAACCTAAATATTAATAATGTCTAATTAGTAGAGTGAGAAAATTAAAAAAAAAAACGGCACAATTTTAATAATGATTCATCTGTTCTATGTTTCTCTTGTTTTTTTGATAAATTTGTTTATTTTTATCTGTTTTGTTATTTAAAGAATATACAACATTTTATTTAATTATATCCTATACATTGAAAATTTTCTAAATATTAAATATTTTTTAAATAATATATAGCTTATTTAAAATGATTACGTTGAAAATAAAATATTGTTTTCTTTGATTTTGGTGTAAAAAACTTTAAACTACCGGAGAGTATAAGAGTATATTTCTAAGATATTTTTTCATATCGTGATGGCTTTTTGGGATTAATTAGTGTATATATTTTTGTAATTAATTATTTAATGAAGGGTGTTTTTAGCTTATTTACTTGTAAAATGTTTATAACTTGTTATCAAAAGGATGAAAACATATTAATCAAACGAACTATTCAGTGTGTTTCTTTTCTTTAGTCCAACACTTTTATTCGTGGGTTGAGTAAAGTGGACTTCAGAGTCAAGGCCCAAGTCCAATACAAGAGTTTCTTTTCTTCGGTGACACGCCAAGGAGGCCATTTTGGTCATTACACATTTGTTTTTTTATTAAAACCCAAAAAGGAAAAACACCACCAAGTAGAACTCATTTTACTTCATTTCGTTCTCTTCCATTCGATTCGGTTCCCATTTCCCACTACAAACCCTATTCCCCAAATTCTCATCAATGGGTTCCTCCGCGATGGTATTGGACCCGAAGCCCACGTCAGAGCCACCGCCATCGTTCCCGGCGACAAAATCCGACTACCTCCAGGGCGGCTTTGGCGGCGGCGAAACAGACGAGGACGATCTCTACAGCCGCCTCAAGTCTCTCCAGCGCCAGCTCGAGTTTATCGATATTCAGGAGGAGTACGTAAAAGACGAGCAGAAGAATCTGAAGCGAGAGTTGCTGCGGGCGCAGGAGGAGGTGAAGCGGATCCAGTCGGTGCCGCTAGTGATTGGCCAGTTCATGGAGATGGTGGACCAGAACAACGGCATCGTCGGATCAACCACCGGATCCAACTACTATGTACGGATCCTCAGTACGATCAACCGCGAGCTGCTCAAACCCTCTGCCTCCGTTGCGCTCCACCGCCACTCCAACGCGCTCGTCGACGTCCTCCCGCCGGAGGCTGATTCCAGTATTTCGCTCCTCAGTCAGTCCGAGAAGCCCGACGTCACTTATAATGTCAGTTTCCTTACTTTTTGTCCTTTTGACTTGCTGAGTTTAGGTGAATGATGATACCTAGGGTTTTTGGCTATTGCTGGAGTGGTTTCTTTTTGTTTTGATTATCCGTAGCGGTTTGGTTAGGGTTTGTCGATGCTACGTCGCTCTTAATGCTGAATTGGGTTCTTGTGGTTTTTTTCGGTTGCCTCTTGATTAGGGTTTGTTGCGTCTGATGTTTGGGTTGATTGGAAATATTTAAATTGGTTTTTAAGTTGGGGATTGGTTGAACTTTCTTACAGCTAAATGAAAACTTGGGTTTTGTATATGTGGTTGAAATATGGGGTTTCTTGATACTGTGATCACTTTCTTGATATTGTGATCACTTTCTTGATAGTGGGAAATTGCAGACTATCTCGATAGTTTCTTGAAATTATGGGACTTGGTATTGCGGTTTGTTTTTCATTGGTGGGAAATTGGGGTTAGTTTCGATAGTTTCTTGATAATGTGATTAGTTTCTATAGTGGCAAAGCGCGGGTAGTTTTGATAGTTTATAGATATTGTGGGAAATTGTGGACAAATGTGGCCGATAAGGTAACAGTTGCAGCAGCAGACACCCTCAGTACCTTGATGTTTTGAACAAAATTGTAGTTTTAAAAACATGAAGATAATTTTTGTGTTGCATGGTCATGATTTGCTGAAGAGAACGGTAGTTAGGTTTGTGCTATGGTTTTTATGTTTTTTGGGGAGGTTAATTTCTGTATGGAGTGAAATTTGTTCGTGGTGTTCTGGTATGTAGTGTTGCTCTACTATTAAACATCTAGAAAGCTACTTGGCCCCATAAAGGATGTTGATTGTTTCTGAGAGTGAGCGTTGCTGTATTATTAAACATCTAAAAAGCTACTTAGCTTCTTCAAGGGTGTTGAACAATGTTTTAAATAGAAGCCTTTAACACTTGAAAATTGAAAGTCTTTAGTCATTGCAATTTAAGATTAGAAGAATGTTCTTAAATATGAAGCGCGGATTTAATATGATTTAAAATGGAATGGCTGAAGCATATAGGTTTTAGTTACTACTATTACTATTGTCTATGAAGCACGGACACAACACAGCTCTTCAAAAGGGTGGCCCTGTGTTCAACGTGGACACGCCAGAGACACTTTGTTAAAGTGTCAAATTTAGAAAATGCTTTTTGCGACTCCAGAACAACTCTGTCATAGCATTATATTGGCCATACACAATGATTTTTTGCAATTTTGTAAGTTTTTCTTGTAATTATAGAAATAAGGAGGAGATCCTATATAATCAGGTATCTAGACTGGACTATGTACGTATTACTTTTACTAGGAACCTTTTTTTTTATTCTCGTTTGATGAATTCATTCATTGTGGAATTTTTAAAATTGTTACTTTGTCTTTGGATGAACCTTAGCTGGAGGTGTCTTTTTCAACGATCAAGATGAAAGGTTGAATTGTCCTAAATGAAATAGTTTCTCTTTTCTCTTTTTGGATTTTAGATAGATGGATTATATCCATTTTTGTATCAGGCAACAATATGTTTATATTGTTATATTTGATTAACTTTTTTATAAATGATTTTGAATATATAAATCAATTTAAATGGTTAATAATATGGAGATTAAGTGTTGCAGTGCTGGTGTCTGGGCTTCATAGCTTCTGTGTCTTATGGTATAAATCTTAGACATATGATAACAAGGTGATGGACTTTCCTTTGGTTTCTGTGTCTTATGGTATACATGTAGAAAGCAACTTGGCCTCTTCGAGAATGTTGAATAATGTTTTAACTGGAAGCCTTTTAGAGGAATTGAAGTGTCTCGGTTTAGTCATTGCAATTAAAGATTATTTTTTTTTCCTAACTTCAAGACTTAATTAATAACCCATAAACACACTTGGTGGTTTTTCTTAACTATGGAGCTTTGATTCTAGAAATCTGATGTTATATGTTAAGCATATGAATGATTAGACGTTTATTAAATTATGTGCTGTATTTTAATCTTGGACGTTCCAATATGGTTATATTGACCCTGAAAATTGTGCCATCATTCTGTTTTTAGGACATTGGAGGATGTGATATCCAGAAACAGGAAATCCGTGAGGCTGTGGAGCTACCCCTTACTCATCATGAACTATACAAGCAAATTGGTATTGACCCACCTCGTGGTGTTTTACTGTATGGACCTCCTGGCACTGGCAAAACAATGCTTGCCAAGGCTGTTGCTAATCACACCACTGCCGCCTTCATCAGGGTTGTGGGATCTGAATTTGTGCAGAAGTATCTTGGTGAGGTATGTTTTTGAAGTCATCTGCATTTGGATGTTATGTTAACATTGTTGTAGCTTTCCTACCTTAGTTTCTTTTGGAAAATTTGGTTTTCCAATTTGTAACTACACATGCAATTCAGTTATGCTTCAAATTTGGGGATTATATGTTTCATTGGGATCTCATTGGTGTTTTGATTCAGGAAATGTTTTTAATTATTGTTGCTCCTCAAATTTCCTGAGTTTGAAGTTCATGGGTTTTATATGTTTTAATCAACGGCTTGCTGTAATTTCTTTGAATCTTCCTTTATATTTATATTTCAGGGTCCAAGAATGGTTCGTGATGTATTTCGTCTTGCAAAAGAGAATGCTCCTGCAATTATATTTATTGATGAAGTTGATGCAATAGCCACTGCCAGATTTGATGCCCAAACTGGAGCTGACAGAGAAGTACAACGTATCCTTATGGAACTTTTGAATCAGGTATCTATGAAATAATATTTCTATAAGGTGCTGCGAGTATGTTGTGTACTATTGGTAGTTAGTAGAATCTCTGGACCTGTGGTGAATAGTTTTTGTTTATCTCTTGACCTGTTTCTATTTGGCTTGATTACATTCTCTCTGAGTTCAGATATTCACTGAAGTTTCGGTTTACTTACCCCTGTTTTTTCTTCAGATGGATGGTTTTGATCAAACAGTTAATGTTAAAGTCATAATGGCAACTAACAGAGCAGACACTTTGGACCCTGCTCTTTTGCGTCCTGGAAGGCTCGACCGTAAAATTGAGTTTCCTTTGCCTGATCGACGGCAGAAGAGGCTTGTATTTCAGGCAAGCCTTTTTGGTTGTTTTATTACTGTGATGACATTCGTGCTTATTGGACGTTTTATATTATTAAGTAGAAAATTCATTTTGTCTTGCAGTATTTTGAACATGTTAATTTGTTTATTTTCAGCCATTTGCTAACTCTATTATTTGATGGTTTGGTCAGGTTTGCACAGCCAAGATGAACTTGAGTGATGAGGTAGACCTGGAGGATTATGTTTCCCGTCCTGACAAAATCAGTGCAGCTGAGGTTTGTTTATATCCTGTCCTATAATTTTTGTGCCAATATTTATGTCGGAATGCTTGTTATTAGTTTTATGATCATTTCTCTGACTATTGAGTTTTTAAAGTTTATTGTTTGTTAACGTTCATCATCTTGATTTGGAAGGCTTGAAGCAAATGTTGAGAAACATAAAAGTTTTTGTTGGCGGCTTCTTTTGCCAAATAACTAACTTCCTTTAACTGGTTCCATCTAACTGAAAACTTATGTTTATTATTAAAATATCATATCACGGCTCTTTATTTAATGTTTATTTACATTAGTTGACTATCACAATGACATTATTCTATGGGTAAATTGTGGAACAGGGTTGAAGGTACTAACTAGTCATCAATTTTCAAAATAAAATGTATAAGAAAGGAGAACTGAGAGAACAATTGTTATTACTGTGAGAAAGATAACGTTTCGGAGGACCTGTTCTTCAAGCTTAAAAGCAATTTGACATGGGAATAAAATTCCATGTTTTGATTAGAGTTTACAAACTTATTATTTAATGATTGTTGGTGCCTGCAGATAGCAGCTATTTGTCAAGAAGCTGGAATGCATGCTGTTCGTAAGAATAGATATGTCATATTGCCAAAGGACTTCGAGAAGGGTTATAGGACAAATGTGAAGAAGCCTGATACGGACTTCGAATTTTACAAGTGATGATGTAGCTTTTAGATTGGTGTGTGCTCGAAAATTTCATATACAGGGTACATTTCTAGAGGAATCATGAGTCATATTCGTGAGAAATGTCGCATTGTTTCTGTTTCTTGTCGACCTTTTATTTTATTATGAAATTTAGATGATTTATTTTACCTAATGTATTAATTTGTGCCTGCCTAATATTCATTACGTACTGCATGTCTCTGATTATCAAGCAACCTGATGAAGCAGTGAGCTCACTTTTCCTTGATGCTTTGAATGATTGGCCATAGTAAATGGTTCTGATTGAAAACTCTCAAAATATATTCTCGAGTAGCACGTCTGAATCTATACTAATACTTACCAAAACATTTATCAATTATTCAAAATAATCTAACATTGGATGTGAAATCAAGATATGGGATGCATTGATTTTTGTGATGCAATCATATAAAGATAATAATCAGTCTGTACTCAATTAATTTCTTGCTCAGATAGAATTTAAAATGGTCTTCAGAATTTTCTTCACTTCACTGGATTAGCATACAAAGTTTCACTCGTAATCACCATGGTATAGTTTCACTTGTTTGTGCCCGCAGCAGCCATTTGTCAAGCAGGAATTGGTACTACTGGTAAAAAACAAAAAGGACTTGTAAAATTTGAATCTCCAAACACTTGAAAAGAAGTTATTGTCATCTTTTCACTACACAAGATTACAAAATTTATATATCACAACTGACTGAAAATTTTTAAGAGTATAGTAGGGTAGAGTGGGAAGTGAGCTGGGTCACGTGAACTCTCTTGGACCAAATTAATTGGGCACAAACATCAATAGATAACAGTTGAGATGTATCAACTTCGGCTTTTATTGGGGTGTTGTGGTCGAAAATTGGTGGTGCATTTCAAGAGTTTGGTCCCCAACAACAGGGAAAGCAACAAAGAAGAGACTTAATATTAAGCAACAAGTGATGAATATATATACATACAAAGGGACCATGAAAGAAGCATTTAATGTATTTGGAGGAACAGTGCCAGTGGACTCAACTCTTTAAAATTTCCGATCTAACTAGGCTGGTGGAAGCAGTGCAGATTCAAATATATAGGGACCATTCCTTTCCCAATTTTATTAGTTTCTCCTCCATTCAAATTATTATCAACCTTTTACTTGCTAGTTTTGGAATCTTTTCACTTCATAATCCTCAGTCCTTATTGTTGCATTGCATCTACCTTTTTATTCCACATTTGTTTACTTACTAGTTGAATACAGCTTCAGACAGTTAATGGATGGGATCAGTTTCTGAAACATTTGCTTGCAGATCAAGGGATTACTATAAAATCTCACAAATATACCCTCTACAGTCATTACTATAACCCCAAGATAAGGTGTGGTCAATAAAATACAATACAGTCTTCTTCTAACTATTTCTTTTTTATTGAAATGATTTAATTTATCCCTTCGAGAAGCTGGAGTTGCTTTGTGATACATGGGCAAAACATAATAGAATGAAAAAATGAGTTGTAAATTCTAAGATTCTTTGTGGTTTAAGGACAACAAAAACTTGCTGCTACGATAATGATTTATAATGTGAGAAGAGTTGGAAGACACCAAAAACTTGTTGTTTCTCGTAATCACCACTTGTCTATTCTTTTGTTCTCCATGCCAGACCCTTTTACATCATAGTTTGTGCACTAATATATATATAACATTACTTTAATAATCATCTTGAAGAATCAATAGTAATACTTCATTCAAAATTACTTTAAAATACATTAAAAGTTAAGTTAGAAGTGTTTGTCAATATTTTATTATTACTAGTTATAAAAAGATGGCCTGTTTACTCACAATTTTTATTTAAGCTTTAGTTAGATTCATAAATAGTATGGATCTCATTATTTACTTAAATACGATGTGTAATGGCTTGCACCATTTTTTCTTACTCATGAACCATATTAATTTTATTACGCTTAATAGTTTTGTTCCTTTTTAACTTTTCTTTTTTTCAAATGTTGCATTATTTTTATTTTTAAAAGTAGACATTTATCTGCACTATTTTGCAAAGATGAAAAACTTAACCTTAGCTTACTAATAGATTATAAATAACTATATTAATAATTCACATCCTGTATTTTTTATTGGTTAGTTAATGAAGAATTTGATAGGATATTTAAGTGAGTAGAAATTTAAATATAATGTAAATATAACCTATTATTAACAACAATATCATTTGTATCCGCATGCCAGTGTTTATGCCATATATTCAAAGTTATCATGATGATATCTAATGCCATTATACACCATCCAAATTCAAGATGGCGATGATGATGGTAGATACATGGATATGACCAAAAAGCATTTTCTTATTATATCTAACTATAATTTATATCAAATATTTTTAAAGCAGGTCAAAATAACTTATTCAGAAAATGAACACCTAAAACAAACTTTTTAGGTGATGATTAAACCATATAATCCTACCAAACTCGGTCTTACATCTATCTCACACTGTTGAAATGATAATTTTTCATTTTTAACTATCACACATGTTCAAGTTTTTTGGTATTTAATGAATTATCTATTTTAGAAAATAGTAAGTTTAATCTAGTTTTATAAGATGTGTACTTAAATATTTATAGATGGTTCGTAAAGTAAATTTATATTATATAAGTAATAAAAAAAATTATATAGTTAAATTAGACTGATAATTCACTTATTTCAATTTTGTATTTCTGTTCTTTTATTTATTTCAAAAACTTTTGAAAACATAAATAAAACTGTACATAACATATATTTTTTCAAAAGCTTAATAATGAAAAAAAAATAAAGATAGACACAACTATCTTTTTCTAGGTTAGACTAGTCTTTAAACCATTATTGCATATGATAATTAATGATATAATTAATTAGGAATAAAGTATGATTAATGATAACTAATAAGAGAACAACTTAATAAAATGCATATATAAAGAGTTAGTTAGGATTATAAATGGTGAGTAATTTTCATTTATTACATATTTATAAATTTTCCTAAATTTGGAGAGTTATTTTGAAGTGATCTTTTAAGAAGACACCAACTTGTGGATAGTTATGAGTTATTATTTAAAAAATAAATGGATTTGAAACAATTCTTTCATTAAATCATGACATGATATTTGAAATTGCTTTAGAATTTTTCTGACTTGCTTTTGCAAGTGATGGTTAATTAAGAATAACAATTAATATTTTGTCCAAATTCATACTTAAATATAAATTAAAAAAACATAAATTTGTAAGTTGTTTAAAACTTTTTTTACTGTATAAAGAAATTGTTTAATAATTATGTGACATAATAGAGATCACAATTTTTTCTATATGGAACAATTTCCGTTTCAAATACTTCTTGTTCTTAGTGTGGAATTAAGTTTGTTCTTAGTGTGGAATTAAGTTATCTCAAGATTCTTTTATTTTTCGTTTCTATTTCTCAGGATTCACCTTTGAGTTGTTTTTGGGAAGTCTTCTAGAAGGAGGGTATATGTAGACATTCCGACCCTCAAATCAGTGACACTTTAATATAGTGCGTATATTAAAACTGAGTTAAGATTAGTCTGTCTTACTTTTGGACCTTGAACCTTCTTTTATATTACCTGGCTTTCATCCTGATTTCATTACTTTCAAGGTCATTTTCATTATTTCATAAGTACTAATAAACCTCATGAATTTTGTATTGTAACTGTCTAAGATCTGAATGCACCGTTATATTTCCATATTTCCATATCTTGCCTGAGATTCAGCGTTCTTGCTTGCATATCCCCGCACTAAGTCAAGGTGCACCTGCCCATTATTGGACCGAGATGTACTCGGCCTTCGTGGTCTGAGATGTACTCGGCCTCCATGGACCGAGATGTTCCCGACCTTTCACTACGCTAGTCACTCCTTCCACCATCAACTTAGGTCATCCATATGCCAAAACGGACCAACTGTACCTGGACTGATTGTACCTATTTTGCCTCTATGCTAGCAACATCATTTTTTCATGTGTCACTGGGTCGATTGTACCCTGGGCTGTTTATACCCCATTTCCCCTTTATGGTAGCAACATCATTTTTTCATGTGCCACTAGGTCGACTATACCCTGGACCGAATGTACCTTGGACCCTCTGTATCCTGTTTTCCCCCTACATTAGTGACATTATTTTCTCATGTGTCACTGGATCAACTGTACCCTTGACCGTCTGTACCCTATTTTCTTCCTACGTTAACAATATCATTTTCTCATGTATTAGTAGGTCAAGTACATCTTGGCTTCCCTGTACACTCCTTCTAGGAGTTATAAAAGACATTCAAGAAAGTATCCATATCAAATATAGAACGAATCTTAAAAAAAATCCTATAGAGTATATCATTTTTTTCCATCAAGCTTAAGAAGCATAAACCAAAATATATTAATGATGACTCAACTAAAAAAAAAGAACATAATCTTTTTCTCAATATGTTTGAACTCATTTTGTATAATTGCAAAGGGTTCTCAAACATACCCTAATTAGTTGACTATAGATATATCAATTATATTTTTTAAGATTATTTACTTTTGAAAGAAATGCTAAAATTAAAATATAAAAGATGAATGATTTGATTATTTGGTGGTGGAATTGACCTGCATGTGCTGAACCAACAAGACCTTGATTCTTTATTTTTCCCTTCTCCACGTGATATGAGGTACGTTAACACTGTTTTTTTGACCCAATATTTCAATAACTTTTCTTTTGAAAACAAATGTGAAAGTTGTCACACACAACTCATATGTGAAAAATTAGATTCCTAATTAAATAGACCAAAAGTTTGGCCAACTAATATGCATGCAGTGTAATTAATAAGTAGTCATAATCATGTGCCTTCTTTATAAAGCTTCTCCACGTCCCAAACACTACTTTAATACTATTCTATATCCCAATACATTCCTTCTATAAACTAATAATATGGTTCAAAAACTGGAATCTTCTTCGGAATATATGTTTTGAAGATATATGAATAGCATTTTAATTTTAATGATAAAACAATATAAATACATAACAAAAAATTATACCATATTTTTATCCATTCTAACTTTAACCGACCAGAGATACAAAAGTATAATATATATATATATATATATATATATATATATATATATA
>Ga0214543_1000576_pt1 | contig 63075 bp, 31 predicted proteins | sample CNSS2metaG_FD_160094 | JGI IMG/M metagenome (GOLD analysis project Ga0214543, IMG submission 160094) | Root nodule microbial communities from cowpea collected in UCLA plant growth center, Los Angeles, California, USA - CNSS2 | ecosystem: Host-associated > Plants > Roots > Nodule | place: USA...
AGGACAACTTGAGCCTGGTTTCCACTATATTCAAAAGTTTTACAAATCAAACACCAAGATTACACTTTTGAACACAAAGCACACAAGATTTTTGACTCACACAAAAATCTAGAACTACAACCTACAAGAATCACACTTGCAGACCTGAAATCACATCAGGCAAACCATCCAGAGGCACAAGAACGTCCAAACCTGATGGTGGTTGTCCCTAACACACCATACATGTGTTCTTCAAGCTACTCACAAGCCAAAATGCCTCTAAGATCAACCAAGATCTTCAAACACGAGTTGCAGTTGTGTATTGCAGAGAGAGAATGCTTCCTAGAGATGAATGACACAATTTCGTTCAGAAAAACTCAGATTCACACCTCTGCTCGCGAAAACACAACTTATATAGTCTGGTTTAAGTGAAAACAGTTGATTGAATTTTCCGTACAATCAGTTGATTTTACCTAACTTAAGTGAAATCAGTCGATTGAAAAATAATTCAATTAACTGAAAGCATTCATACCAGAAACTATATACAGCAAGCCTTTTAACCTGTTAAAACCCATTTTAACAGATTAAAAGAGATTTTAACAGGTTAAAAGAGACACACTAAGGCACATAAAACATCTAACCTATGTCATATAGCCTATCAACAATGTATAACACTAACACATTACATTTAACATGTTATATACAGATTTAACACACTAAAACTTAATCTTCAAGAGGATTTTCATCAATCTTCATCAAGCACTTAAGATCTTCATGCACATGGGTTTATCAATTCTTTGCTTCAAGCTTGCTTGTGCCAACATAAATAAACTTTAATACAATCCAAATACAAACTAAAATAAACAAAATACAAAATATTTATGTGTTGGCTAAAAAAAACCTAACATGACCCAATGTAAAGCCCAATTTAATAAAAAAACCTTTGTGTGACCCTTTTATCTGCGGGTTGGTGAGCTAACCCAGCTCACCACGGATTAATCCGGATGAGTCAGGTTCTAGATGAGCCGGGTCAAAAATCAACCCGTATTGAAATTTGTAAAAAAATTTCAACCCAACCCTGCCTGAACCCGTGGTGAGCCGGGTTGGCTCGCGGATTCCAACCCATTTTGACAGCTCTAGCAAGGGAGTTCATAGTAGAAAAGGCGGGTATACATGTCCAGGTCCAAGCGAGGAGTTCGGATGACGGGCTAGGGAGTCTGTGAAGCAGGACTACGAGCGGGATAGGCTTGTAGGTTGGACCACGAGCAATGAGGGTCGTGGAAGCACGGTAAAGTCCCATGATCAAGAGCACATGCATAAACTCATAATGGTTATCAGTGTAGGAAAGTGGGTGTTTATGTTAAAAGAAATAAATAATTATGAGTGTTTGGGTGGGTTTAATTCATACCCTTTTATCTATGTGCATAGCTCACCCTATCTGTTTGTGTGTGGCGATGATCAGGTAACTTGTTATCCGGGAGCAGATGATGTCACAGTTGAGCCAAAAGATGTGTAGTGGCAGAGAGTGGGAGCAGATTAAATGGGGATTTATAAAGACCTTTTTATTAAAATTTTCATTTAATTTAATTATTGGTTTTACTGGTTTGACTTTTGAATTGTAAAGACAGATTATGTTTTATATCGCGATCCGTATGTTTAAGTTTAAAAATTTCCCGCATTTTTGAGAAATGATTTGATAATAAATGAGGTAGTTATTTTAATAAATTGTTTATTGTTATTTATTTTAGTAATATCATACCAAGATGTTATAGTGAGAGTGGTAGGAGGTCCTAATCTTTGGTAGGATAATGGCCTTATATGATCATGAGATTAACCCTAGGGCATGGTTGGGTGATAACCCCTTGTGTCTAGACTCTGTAAAGTTTAGAAACCAATATAGGTGCATATTTCCTTTAGAATGCTATATCAAGAGTATAATCCGGATAATTGAGTCAAAAGGTCTTGCATTTGTTTTTTATCACATGGTTTGGGTGCCTACTGCTTTGTATTTGTATAACATGATTTAACATTTACTTACTCAATAACATGATTAAAAATATTTTACTCTAGCTTACCCTTTCTATTTGATGTCTATTTTCTGTTTGACTTTTCCCTCTTTGCAATGATCACCAATTAATTGGTGTGAAAAGATGTGGAAACTCGTGGTGATCGTTCAGGTGATGGAGATGGAGTTGTTTAGGCTTGGTCCTATTGTATTTTTAGCTTGTTGGGAATACAATTTGTGTACTGTTAGTTTGTAAATCCCTTGCTCTACGAGCAACCTTTTGGACAATTGTTCCATTTTGAACCATTTTTATGGCATGTGTTTGAGCCTTAGTTTTTCCTTTCAGTATACTATGGATGATTGTAATGGCTGATACCAATAAACTTTCGCCGCGTGCTCTATTTATATTATAACTGTGATGTTTCATTTATTAGAATTATTCTATATTAAATGGGATGTCACATTCTGAATTGTATATCTATAACAATATATAAAGAGATTTTTTTTGTGTCCACATTTCGTTATTCTAGTTTTACCTTTAATTATTATTTTAAAATTAATTATTTTATAAATAGTTTACACTTAATCCCATTATTCTAACAACCTCTTTTTGTTTTTAATAGTTATTTTAAAAACTTTTTTGAAGTACATATTTCATTTTTCTAATTTTACATTTAACAACTATTTTAAAAATTAATTATATTTTTTATTAATCTTAACTCAAATTTTTAAAAAATGTGAACACATGTTGTGCCTATGTTTTTGCTGTATTTTTCCATATTAAAGATATATTTACGGTTTCATAAGCATATTTTAATTTGTACAATATATAGAATATATTTATTTCAAAATATACAATTTAAAATACATTAGGATACGAAAATGTGTTATAGGTTACATTAGGATATAACATCAAATTTAAAACATGAGAACGATAATGATATACCAAATTATATTACGTAGAAATTTTATAAATCAACCAATATAAAGTTATATTCATATAAAAAAACTTAAGAAAAAAAAAAGAAAAGAAACTCATTTAAAGAAAAACAAAAAATGACCCACAAAATTTATAGTTACAACACAACTGTAACATTCCATTTCAGTAACTTAAAACTAATAAAATAGGATGCTTTATTATAATATTCAAAACAGATACTACAATGTATAAAGTATATTAATATAGTCTTACAAAAGATAGGATTATAAAATTATATCACCTATACACTTAAACTTTAACTAACAAACCCTATAAGAAACTAATCAATTACTAAAACTCCTAAACACCTTCTACAACTCTAACTTATAGCTCCTCATCCTACAAAGGTGTCTCTCTAAACCTGCAACTCCATCTGCTCCCACTTAATAGGTGATCATCGCAAAATAAGAGACAAACAACACAAAAAGACACAAAACATACAACAGGGTAAGCTAGTGTACAAAAGAAATACTCATATATATTTATATAATGCCAAAAACCTATAAACATGGTAGACAACATATCTATGTCTATAATCACACAAGCAGTTGACACTAAACTCAATTATCCAGATACATGTCTTTGATATAAGGTACACAAGAGGTGTACACCTGTGAGGGTTGCTAAACTCTACATAGTCTAGCCACAAGGGGTCATCACCCAACCACACGCACATGGTTAATCCCGTTCAAGCCAATAACCAAAGAACAAGTCTAAAGGCTAAGACCTCGTACCACGCTCACCACATAACTCATTCTACTCTATATGAGTGTAAATGGTTATTAGAGTTCAGGATACCTCTCACCAATCATTCTCCCATATGAAGGCATACACTAACAATACTACCAAAACCATCGCCACTAGGAACTTCTCCTTGAAATTCCCTAAACATTATAACTTCGCATGCTCACACAATATTTCATACCATTTATCATCTTATATACCCATAATAACATTTTTTATCTCAATTCATAATAATAAAGACTATAAAATCCATTTCATATATACACAGAACATCAAAAGTAACCAAAACAAAAAAAATAGGAAAACAGAGCAATATGCACTATAAATGAAATACATCCAAACGGTGAAAACCATTTCTCTAACCACATACTTCAAAAAAAAGATCCCACCGGTCAAAATGAAGATTCACGTGTCTAAGATCAACTGTCAAAATTTCAGCTTAATCTAACGGTTAAAGAAGCATAAATCTTCATTTTACCAATAAGATGCAATATTGAAAATTGGGTGGCGCTCAACGCCATAAAGTGGCGCTCAACGCCATAAAGTGGTGCCCAATGTTGATTGGCTCGTAAAAACTATCGCTCGGCGTTGCCATGGTGAGGCTCAATGCTAATCAACTCCTAAAAGCCAGCGCTCAATGCTGCCATGGTGAGACTCAATGTTGTATCAGATATCAGCAATCTAAAATTAAGGTTTTAGGGAAATCAGGACCTGTTTCATAGCTCAAATTGGTACTCCTCCTTTAGGTATTGGTCTAAAACAGTCTTTAATCCATAGGAGTTGGTACCAATTTGATTAATGGCTCAAATCCTACTTTTTCCCAAATTCTTTCACAATCAATCAACCAATCATACAAGATTCATTAAGCAATTCACATACCAAAATCACTCATACAATTAATGATAATTACCAAACTTAATCAATCACAAACATGTCAATATCAATCATCTTACTAGATCACAACCATCATACATGTTATATCAGAATTCCTCAATCACAACCAATCTCATTTCTTAACTAAAAAGCAATAACATGCAACCATCAATTTCCGTCAGATTCACACACATAGACAAAAACTAGTTTCCCTTACCTGTTATCTTGCTTAGACGGCTCTATAAACGCCAAAACACCTCTAACTCCACATGATGCTCTATCTACACATAGAAACATCACAAGAATGATCAAGACATACCGTTATGATCACTGATCAACAGAGACTCGTATTCATGATTAAAATGACGCATGCAAGTGGAAGAGGGCCCACATACGACAGAAAACAGAAATTGACCAAAAAGAGGGCAGAAACTCAACTTACACAAACATAGAAATTGATCGGTCCAACTTGAAAAGCTCACCGAGAGCATCAATCCTACAGTCATGGTTCGTCAATCAGACGACCAAAGAGACAAAACTTCTAGAGAGAAGTTAGAGAACTCTAGAAAAATGGTTTATAGAGAGATAGTATGTTTTAAAATAATGAAACTCTTTTATAACGATTATATTTATATTAAATCCTTTTAATATTAAAATAATTGAGTCTCATTATTTTTAAACATCTATCACTTCTAAAATGTCATTTTCTAGGGTTTCACAACAACCATTATTACTAGCAACTACATATTATAAAAGGGATTTTTCCTTACTCTACCACACCTACATTATTAACATTAATAGATCTTAACTAATAATTTTGAGAAAAAAAATGTTTAAATTTATTGTAATTTAATATCTAATCTCTATGTAAATATAATTTATTTTCTGCTTAGTATAAGGGAGTGTGCATGAATTTATCTTATTGTACTATTATTATGGAATAATGATAACTCTTGATTTGTTTCCAATTTTTTATAGACTAAATGTATATTTTAGTACTACTTTTGTTCTTAATATTTCATTTCTAGTATACATTTCTAGTTTTTAGAAAATTTAGGACTTGAAATAAAAGTAGTGTAAAAGTTGAAGTTTTGCAAAAAAATTGCATTCTGGCAGTTCTGACCTTTGTTGAATGTTTTGTTCATAACTTTTTTCATATATCTCCAATCAAGATAATTCTTTTTGCTCAAATAGATTTAATTTGAGTATTAGAGCATAGTTTTTGGTGTTTTGAGATAAATGCAATTTAATTTGGAAGATCATGATATATTAGAAGGGTAGAAAAAACTTAAGTTTATTTTTGAAAGTATGGTGCAATTAACAAGGCTTTGAGAAAACCTTTCTCCATTTGTTGTGCAAATGGGCTATGTAAGAAGTGGACAAATGAAGATGAGCTAGGACAACACAATCAACTATGCTAAGTCAGTAGAGAAAATAGAATCACAATTCTATTATGCTAGAACACACACTCACACAAAGGAAAAACAACTTTTAGTAGCCTTTGTTAACAACTTTTCGAATTTTGTCTTCAAATGATTTCCCCTTATGTTTAGTGCTATAAATACCTCAGCGAAGAGGTAGAAAAAAAGGGAGAGTGCCATTAGCTAGTAGGGTCATCAGGAAAAGAAATATGTTAGTTTTTTGGGTAGTAGAAGTTTTTCTTTCAAGTTTCCTTCGTAATACAATTTCGTTGTTCTCCCATTTTTCTTTAATGTTCATTTCCAACACTCTTTTTTGTTCAAGATTTTACGGTTCTAAATTCTCTTTTATGCTTATGCATTGTTGATAAATGTCTAGAGTAACCTAATTTTCACATGAATTTGACACTTATCATGCTTGAATTGTTTATATTTTGTAAGTAAACAACCCTTTTTAACTTATAGTAACAAAATGAAGACATGAAGAATTAGAATTTCTTGAAATTAATCATAGTGATTTTGGAGGAAAATAACAATGATTTATCCGAGCTAAACTATTGACGTTGATCATTTAAGGCGATAGAGAAAGAACATGAATTTTGGTCTTCCAATTGACAAACAGAGAATGGTGTTAAGCTACACAAGAAAACCCTTTGCAAAAGGAAACCTGAAGCACCAAAGAAAGGGGCTAAGCTACCAAGGAAACCCTCCAAACAAGGAAAACTCAAGTGTTGATCACCAGAACATAGGGCTGAGCTGAAAGAAAACCCACCATGAGAGGAAACCCCTATTGTTGAGCACTACAGAATGAAGTTGAGCACTGTCCAAGATTTCATATAAAAATAAGGTCTTGCCTCTGATTTTATTATCATCTCGATTCTTAGCTTCTTTAGGAACCTTCTCTATAACAAAATAGAATATCATAATGAGGGGCTTAAGAGAGGAACAACAGACTTATAGAGCTTAGATTTCCCTATCATTATGAGTAGCTAAATTCTCATGTGTTGAGGTTGGATGTAATTTATTCTAATTCTTTGTACTGATACCTCTTTAATATTTATGTATGTTTTTATTCAAATGTTTGTGGTTTGATTTATGATACATGCTTGGATGAATTGATAACTCATCTTATTTCACTAGTTTGGATTGATTTGGAAGAATGGTCTTAAACTGTAGTTCAATCAAACCATCTCATTATTGTTATAGTATTGTACATGCTCTAAACCTTGGGTTGGATATAAAGTCATGCACTTAAGGAAAAAATTCATTCAACCAGGAGTGGAAGAATTGCACTAGGTTTGAAGTTGTTAGGTTCCAAGTTGTAGGAGTGAGTCTATATCTACCTTAGATTACTTTCAGGACATTGAATGAATGACATACTAAATAAAAAAAGATAAGTAGCACTACAACTAGAAAAAAGAGATAAAATCCAACCTCAACAAATATTTATCATCATATATTTCCAAATCTTAACTAAATCTTGTTTTTATGATCAATACAACTTCAACAAAAACTATTTCATTAAGTCCAACGATATATATTGGTTAGTCTCAACAAATGTTTGTGGATACAATATTTGTTTGATACTACTATGCACTGACTACACTTACTAGAATTATTGGTTGCTACTCTAGTATCAGATTAACTGCCTTTGATTTTTAACTTCAATTTAAATGCTCATTTCATGTTTCAGTTCTATTTTTTCCACTCCATGTTATTGATTTTTTAGTTTTCTAGTTTTGAACCCTTGATTGAGTAGTTGTTTTGGAATCTGAACTGAAGATATTCCTACTTTATTCTTGAAACTTTAATAGTTTTAAACTGCTTGATTAATAGCTATTAACTATGGATGTATAGTTAGTTGGTCTGATTTGTTTGTGTGCTCTTCTATAGAAAGGATTTTAGATTTGAATTCCTTGCAATCAAGAATGAAAAAGATTGACATGATTAATTTTGAACTCTTTTTTTATGTACTGTTGTGTTTTCAACTTGTCTAATGCTTTGTTTTTCCTTCATCTTGTAGCTTTCTATTTTGTTTCAATGTCTTTATTTTCTGCTTTGTTTAATGCCTTTAAGTCGTCTAATGCTTTCTAGTTGTCCAATGTCATTTAATGCCTACTATTTATGTCATCTAATGTCTGATGTCATCATTCATCGTCTTATAGTCTTTTACTACTCATCATCTATTTTTTTTCCTACATTTATTTTACAACTTTTGTTTACATGTTGTCTCTTTCATGCATTTCCCGTCTATTCTTCACTGCATTTATTGATTGTTAACTTAACTTGTAGCTTTAATCATTTTCTATTGTTTATGTTTTCAAAATCCTCCAAATGTTTTTTTTAGAATCAATTAACCAAGTGTTCTTCGAATTTATCTACATTATATCTTGTTTAATCAAGCTTTGACGACAGAGGTTTGCTATAAAATAATGACATTGTTTTTCCATCACCAAAAATACTAAATCCTGAATCTGTTTTAGAGAAAAAAGAACTTAAAAAACAATAAATTTCATGATAGAATGAGCACCGAGACAACTCTCCCCCCAATGAAGTTATGCATATTGCCCTAAAAATTTCTAACATGCCACGTTCTTCCCTATATTTCCCACAATGTCGCAATTTCATGAAGAAAGTGAGGGATTCCTATATGTTTTAACTGTTTTATTGTTATTATAGTTTAATAAGTTACTTGGTGTGATCGACGGTGACAAACGTAGTTGTTTTTGAATGGGACCAAATGATCTCAGGAGTCTTATGCTCTTCCTTTCTTCTCCTCTTTAGCTATTTTTGAGCCGCTAGCAAGTGCTGCTCCCAGAGGTTGGGTACCTACAGGTACTTCGATGCTCAAGTTAGTCTTAACTCAACACAGTGTTTAAGTGAGTATAGAAATCAGAGAAAGATGATCTTACCTATGACTATTCAACCCTATTTTATATTACTTGGATTCAATCTTCTCATTACTACCTTTGGGGTCGTTTTTATTCTTTCATAAATACTAATAAAACCCCATGAATGCTTTATTGTAACTACCAAAGATTCTCCATGTATAGTTATATTTTCCTAATCAATCTGGAATTGCACATCTTCATCTGTACGACTGTACCTTGCCTATCTTCACATTGGGCCAAAACACCCCTAACCACTATTTGGGCCGAGATGAACTTGACACCTTTCTGCACAAATGGACCGAGATATACCCGACACCCACTGTGGTCATTTTCGCCAATGCCCCCTGTACAATAGTAATTTTTTTTTTGTGAGCAAAAGGGTGTTATTAATTTTTTAGGGTGTTTTTATATAATTTGAAAAAGATATTATCATGATACAATTTTTATAGCATTTTCTCTTAAATTTTCATAAAAAATAACAGAATTATTTTCGAAATATTTTTTACAAATAAATATCTAATTATCATAATTAAAAATCTCAATATATTCTCAAATTGATAAAGTCAGATTTGTTTTATTACGAAACAGACAAAAACATTATTGATCAATTTAGAAGAATGAAGAGGAAGAGAAAAGGTGTGAGCATTTCGAGTTGATCAATAAAGGGTTCATTACTATAAATAATAAATTGTATTTAGACATATTATTATGAGTTTAGAACCACAGCATAGACAATGTCTATCTCCAAATTCTTGTTTTTGATAAAAACAAAAAGTATTAAAGTTTGAACAAGCTGTGTCTCATGCCTTTTATCGTTAAAAGCACTTATATCCGTAGCAGTCATCTTAACTTATCCAAATCAAAAGCCGCCATGAAAGAAAATAATTGAATCATTTCTTAAAGTATGAACACAAAATTTAACGAAGCCCTTGTGCTAAGCTTTTAGAACCTTGGTTTTAGCAAAATTTGAGTGTTTTGGGTTACATTGTTTATCCTCACATAATAAAAAGTTCTTTGAATTTTTTTTTTTTTTGAATTCTTAAAGAAAATAAAAAGTGATTCTGTTAAGAAGTACTTGGGTGACAATCTCGGATTAAGATTATTGTTTAGTTAGCAGTGTCTTAAACTATTCTCTTGGTATGAATTAGGATTGATAATAAAAAGAATACTTATTTTTTTAGTGTATGTTGAATAAGGGTAAAAATGTTAAAGCAATTATAGTTTATGATATTTTGGATAAAACTTTTTATGATTAATTGACATTTTTTTTTCTTTTTCAGCTAGATTCTCGTATATCAATTGTGTTTTGTTTTTTACTGAAATATATTTAGGAGATACCCTCTTATAAACCTATCAATTACTTTATAAAATCATAAAATTGAATACATTTAATATTGTATAAATATAAACACGTTAAATGCCTATTATATAAAGAAAGTCAGAGAAACTATAGAAAGATATAGGATTAGATAAATGATTATAATAAGATACTTTCTATTATATTTTTCTAAATATATTCTATTCAAATTTGTAAATTGTGTTTTGATTAATGATATTCAATCATAGTATTGCAATTTTTAATAAATTTTATCAATATAAAAAATATATGTGAAAGATTCTCTTTTTCTTTGTTCTTTTTCTTCTCAAAGATCAAAATATGGAGTGTGTAAGTCTTAAGTGGATTTTGTGTTTCAATTATGAATTTTTCTTCCAATTATTCTAACTATAACCCACTAACCATACCTAACACACAGGAAAAGCCTTATATTTTACATGTAAAGAACAATATAAAACAATTATAAAAGATATTAAAACATTCTTGTTTATAGTGTATTTATAAAAAAAAAAACATTTAGTTGATCACTAATTAGATGTTCATCATACTTTTCTTTACTTGGATTAATCACCTCAGTTAAGCACAGACATTTAATTGAAGTCTTTTTTTTCTTCTTTTTTTTCAAAGGGAAAAAAATTCCTATTGACTAATATACTCTTAAAGGATATATACTAAGATATTCATAACAATTATTGATATTCACTCTAAATATATAAAATATGTGTTGATGCATAAACCCTTTATAAAATGTCTGTCTTTAAAAGTATACAAAATCTAGAGACTCTACAAGTGTACCTTTTTGTGAATAAATTTTTAGATTTTTTGAAGTCACTTGGTATTAGCTAGTAATTTTTTAAATAAATTAGGGTAAATAATCTATTTAGTGTAAAAATAAAATTATTTTTGCTTGAACTTACTAATGATTGATATAATTGAGCATGTGTATAATTTTTAGTAATTATCACATTTGTTTATTAAAATAAAATCAACGTTACTTGAAAAAACCATTGAGAATTTTAAATGGATAGAAAACTCTGTACAACATTAATTACATATTAATGTTACTTTTTTCTTTAATAAACACATGTTACTAAAGATAAACATGAATTCAATTGCTTCAACCATTAACAAAGTTAAAAAAAAAAAAAATACTGTATTTTCTTACTATACTTAAATAAAATATATCAAACTCTCAACTTACCAAATTACCTATTATGAAAACTTTTATTGTTTGAAATTTGTTGCAAATAGCATATAGAAAAAGATATGGTTTTATTTAAAATGTAACTTTCATTTGTTGTTTTTTACTCTTGTTAGTTTGTTGCTACATAAATTCCGAAGTTATCTTATAAACTGAGACATTAAGAATGAACATATTTGGCGAACTTTGATGTTGAGTGTTCATATCTCAATCCAACAACAACACAGTGTTCTTTCTTTGCCAGTGTATATATAGCTGGAAACTTGTGGGGTTTTGTCCCCTAATTCATTGCCCAATCCACATGCAATAGACAACAATAGTAACTCAGATCATGACTAAAAGGTACTGAATTAATTTTTTAACAAAATAAAGTGAAAATAAAAAATGAGATCAAAGTGCATTTAATAATGTTATATTACAAAATTTTATTAAAAAAAAAATAGTTTTCTACAAATACTTAAATTCAAAATTCGGATTTCATACTAATATTAGAAGTTCTATATCGATTAAAGATAACACAATTTTATAATATATAATTAAGATAAAAATCTAACTTTACAAGCAAAATTGGTTTAGTAAGCAATGCATTTATTAAATATTACACTCGTTTAAAAAGAGGATATTTTAAGGTAGTTGTTTAGATTTAAAACAATTTTCAATGTATTTGACAACCCATTGAAAGAATAATTGAAAACTAAATATAATTTGCAGAGGAAATGGTATGAAAAAAAATTAATTTTGATTTGATAGATGATCGAACTGTCTCAAAAGTGTCTTAAAATGTAGGGTTAATGAATACAATGTTATGTCTAAAGTACATATTTTAAATTCATAACATATATAGTGTAAATATTAAGAAACTATAAAAAAATTAAGAAATTGTCACAGTTAAGTTAATTTTATCGTTAACATGGTATAAATACTTTTACCAAAGATTTCAAACATGTAAAAATGACAAATGACAAAAAAAATTACTTAAAAATAAATAGAAAATGAAAAATATATTTGATATCAACAGTATCAGGATGATTTTATAAAATAATCACTCAAATAAAATAAATAGTGTAAAGAAAACAACATTTAGAAAAGAGAAGATACTATGAAAAAGAAAGTATCATTCACCATTAAATTAATATTCTGCATCTCCAAAATCTTACTCTTTATCTATTTGAATAATTATTTTTTTATACTTGTTAGATATCATTATGAATAATTGTCACCATGAACCATATCATTAAAAAGAAAAAAAACGATAACTAATTGAGATACAAGAAAAAAAAAAAATTCACGTTCAAAAGATAGAAGCAAACTCCTTAAAAAAACTTCATAAATTGTAAAAAAATAAAAATCTAAAAGTCTAAATTGATAACAAGAGAAAGAAAACTTAACTACTTTAACTCAAATCATTTATCAATTCCGTTAAGAAATCAATAACTCTCTATAATTAATATGTGATAAAAGATTATAAATATCAACATCTACTTAAATTCACCTATTTTATACCTTGAATGTGCTTTTTTTTAACTTTCACAATGAAAGATGGAATAGTCATTTATAAAAAAAAAAAAGCAGCTAAAACTTTATTACTAAAATTTTTCATGTTACATAGAATTTTTTGTTGTTGTAAATTTGTGAAAATATTTTGCTAAAAGAAGATTTTTTTTACCATTTTTTTTTATGAATTTTAATTAGTAGATAATTTTTTTATGGATAATTATTTTCTACAAAATTTAAATTTGCAAAAAAAATTTACAAATTATTTTGCAAAAAATTTGACAAAAATTTCTTTACAAATTATTTTTTATAACAAAATTTATAAATATTTCTTACTAACAAATTTAAAAAAAAAAATTGATAAAAAATATGAATTTTTAATAATGTTTCTCGACTAAATTTTTGAAAAGAATAACCTGAAATTTTCATTTGCATGAACAAAAGGCGTAATTCATGGATATGATTTCATACAAATGAAATGATTACATTTTCTTTCTCTTGATCATTTTATTTTTATGTCTTTTATTTAATTTCGACAAGTCAAACCCAAGTCTAGGTTATAGTCTAGGATGACAAAAGTTACAGTGTTGACATGTTCCACTATAACTTCTTGATCAGTTACAAGTTTACACAGAAAAGTCGTATTCTGAGTTTGTTAAAGACCCTACAGAAGCGTGCATAGAATAAAATGACAGTCCCATAATGGTGATTGCAAAAATCAGTTGCAATGGAAAACAAGAACAAATTGTTTAGATCCACAAATGTCGTATATCAAGTTGATGGCAACACAATAGAAAAAGACTTGATATTGCTAATGTACTCTAACCAAGTTGAACAAATATCAATTCAACAGTTTTGAGTGACTTTCACAACAAAACAAGTAAAGCATAATTGAAATAAAAGAAATGATACAATGTTAAAAAAAAATTATCTTTTCAAACAAGTTTCTACGTAAAAACTTATAGAAAAATAAAATAAATTTCTTTGTAAATTAATATTCGCATGTTCTTTATAAATAAAATGGATTTCTACATTTTTATCTTTATTTTATGTATGAATTATTTGCTTTATTTCATATTTCTTTCTTAATTAAAAAAGTACTTCTTCAGAGAACACGTACGAGAAAAATAAGAAGACGAAAAAACTGAATTTTGTCTTTCCATAAACTCAAATTATTAAAGGCATAAGTTAATTTATAAAATTTCTTTCACAATTTATCTTTTTTTTAACCTGTGCGTATATTAATTTAAATTTATGTAAAAGTTTTTTTCTTCTTATTTTTGCCTTAGAAATGTTCATGAAACAAACTTGACAAGTTCATGTCGCCAATCAAGAATAATAATGAATTGAATCTCGACAAAATTTTCAAAATCTTTGAGAATATTTTGAAGCAATTTAGTGCTTGCATTTTAATTGTGGATTCAATAATTAAGATGCTTTTGAACAATAGACAATAATTATAAAATTTTACATTTAATTTTTTACGAAGGCTATAAAACACGATATAAGAGATAATAAAAAGTTGCAAAAGTATTTTCATTGTTCCTGTTTAATTAAAATTCATTAGAAATAAAATTAATTTAAATTTTGAAGTATCAAAATCGAAACAAGTTTGAAAAATACATTCGAAAATGAATTCATTTGTCATTCATAGTTAGATAGTTGGTGTACAATGGGTAGTTGGTGTACAGTGCACTTTTAGCTTAAATATAAATGAAGCTTGTATTTGTAGGTGGATTTCTTTCATGGCAAATGGTGAGGACACTCTTGTACTACAAACTTAAAATTTGAGAATATTTTTTAAGTTTATATCAGTTTGAAGTATTGATTGTACTTATCGTATAATTATCATTAATAGGTTATCATATGTAGTGGAAAGATCTGCATGGTGCTCTATTGTCTATCAGATGAAGCACCTTTATAATTAACAATAACCCTTATAGCTAACAATAATCCTTTTTTTAGCCATAAGGAGTGTTAAGTTGGAGTTGTATTTAAGAGCTTAATAAAAATAATAAGGAGTTTGAGATGTTTTTCTTCTTTAAGTTGGAGTTATCCATGTATAGACATAGAGATGCATTAAATGTTCTTCATGCAATATTTATTGCATATATCTTCTTCAAGCAATATTATTATATAAGACATTTATCATGTTTAGATCATATACTTTTATTCAAATTGGATTAAAAAGCAAGACGGTACAAAGTTGATGGTCTTTGCAAAATTGACATACAATATTTTCAAAATAGGTGTTGACATAAAGTAGCTTTAGTAGTTTTTTCAACAAATCTCAATGTTGACAATTCTTTACATATGCTCTTGTGAGAGAAGGAAAAAATGAAAATTCTCCTATTACATAAACTAAGTATATATAATATTCAATATATCTATATCATATGTCTAAGCATTAGCTTCACACACAAAATATATGTGCAAAGTGATATTTTGTCTATTAGTTAGACGAAACACTTGCGTCTTTCATGATTTTATTCTTAAAAATCATGTTCAATACTTTATATAAAGCACTTAATCAAACAAACAAGGTTTTTGAACTTTGCTCTAAAAATGTCTAACAATGTAATTAAAAAGAAATAGAAGTTATACTAATAGACAATTAGGAGAAATAGGAATGTTAGTGACAATGAAACTTAAAAAGAAAATTCACAAAAATATTGATTCTAATAAAGTAATAGAAATATGTTTCTTAATCTTGTTGAAATAAAGTAATAAATCTTCCAAATAGGAAGAGAGTAGTAATATAATCTACTTGTTATTTATTAAATAGGAATAAAGTATGAGTTTTGTTTTGTTTTATGAAAGTTTTCAGTTATTTTTACACAAGCAATAATTATATGTATCATAATCTCATAATTGTAAGTAGTAAAGAGATGTATCAAGCCAAGAAAAGGGGTATTGACCTTTTCAAAAATTATGTTCAAGTTTTAAACTTGTAAGAAGACTTTACTTAAATTTGATTGACCAAATATTTCAGCAAACACTACCAAAAAAATGTATTTTAGCGACCACCGAATTCGGTCACTAAATAACATAAATAAGTCGCTAATACCATTTGCGACTAAATTAGCGACCAAATTTATGTGGTAACAAAAACCTTGGTGGCAAATTCGGTCCCTAAAAGTTTGGTCACTTCCTAAGCATAACAGACCAATTTAGCAACCAAAAGTGATACTAAATTCGGTTGCTAGTTTGGTCGCAGAAGGTAGGTAGTTAGCAACCAACTATTTCGGTCGCTAAATATTTATGTACAATTGTTTTTTTGTCGTTAAATTGGTGGCAAAGTTATGAGACAAACTGCGGCCAATTAAATTGGTCGCTAAAGTATGATTGTTTTATTGATATTCAATTTTTTTGGGTCGCTAAAATGGTGGCAAATTTTTTTATGAACAGGGACTAATATTGGTTGGTCGCTAAATTGGTAGCAAAGTTCGGAGACTAACAGCGACCCATAAAATTGGTCGCTGATTAGCAAAAAAATGATTTTTTTGTATTATTTACGATTTTTATTTGGTTAAAAACAATATTTTTATCTGTTTATGAATGATAAAATTTAATCTAGCTAAGTAGTAACAAACTACATTACATAATATAGTAAAGTGCAGTACATACATTACAAGTGGTAAATATATAAAATGATCCAAAAGAACAAAACAAAAATAGTTTGAAAGTGTGCAACATTGAAACACACCAAATAACTAAACATGAAACTAATGATCTCCAGGTCTACTATCACTGATATGGTCTAATCTATCATCTCCAATAGTAGGAAGATCACTAGGACCTAGCACAACATTCTTTAAATGAATATGTTACAAAAGAAATTTCATTTGTTCACCTTGTTGGCGCATACGTTCATTTTATTCATGCATACATTCACTCTGTTCGGCATGATTTTTCAGCAACTGTTCAACCTTTTCTTCAAGTGTCTTCTCCTTGGCATTCTTTGCCATAAGTTCAGCATTCAACTTTTGAATAGTCTCACACGCATCTTCTATTTGATGTACTACTAGAGCTTGGCTAGTAGAAGAGTGAGCACCTGTAGAACTATAAAACTTTTTGCTTAATGTACCAAGTCCATACACATTCCATTTCTTCCTTTCACCTCCAACAACACTAAAGTATATTTCATTATCATCAATAGAGGGAACATGAGAGTTTTGTGAAGATGAGCCTTCATGCATGTGTTGTTGTTGGACTTCTTCTCGGCATTGCTTATATTTTTCTGAAAATAATAACATAAATTATTCTCAAGAAGGAAACATACAGCAAACACTAAATTATAACATTAAATGTTAAACATACTGCAAGGTCACGAGTCTTGTCATTGACCCATTCTCCAGTCTTTAGTTTCTTTGTTCTTTCTACAATCTCCCAAGCAGTTGGTTCTCGTTCAAGTTGCCTAGTCTACATATATTTAAACACAAGTAAAAGTTTAGCATCTTAAGTCTAATATATTATATTTCAATTAACTATACAAAAATATAATAAGTACCATTTTCTCAAAATGAGTTGCAGTAGATATGGAACCACCACAGTAGGTTGTGACTCCTTTCTAAATAGCCCGATTTGCCTTGGCTGTGACACTCTTGTCTTGGAATTTTGTAGAACTCAAATGAAGATCCAAGGCTGCTCGAACACTTGGTGGAATCCAAGTCCCCTTATCCTGGCCATTCTTAACTTTGTTCATTGCATTTTTTAAAATACGTGAGCCTTTCATTTCAAAAACAGATCTTATGGCTTGCTCTTGTTCTAGATCTCACCTGTATTTTTTCTGCATGAAAAATCAGTTAGCAAACACACATAATTGAATAATATAAATAACATTTAACATGTAATCATAATTCAACTTGCCTTAAATTCTCCAAACCATCTATCTCTAAGCTCGATTCGAACTTTCTTCCAACTGGGATTTGGTTCATCAAATTTTTATTTGAAGATCCATGAGATTATAGTAGATGGGCCATTTGCTGGAGTAAATCTGTGTTCAAACATATTGTCAAAATGATAAATGTAATTATTAACACATTGAAGAAATTCCACAATGAAATTAAAATATACTTACTCTCCTTTTTCTGCATGAAGCCAAGGCCTATGATCAATGACATTTCCATATTCACACTCGGGTGTAAGTGAATCATGTGTTGGCAAAGGTTGATTCAGTGTGGTCTCTGTAGAAAAGCTAGAAGGAATGGACTCTTCTATTAAATGTTATGCATGTTCTTTCGCAACTATAGGAAGTGATGGTCCTTCACAGATAGGACGTCTAGACTCCATGGTGGTTGGATGAATAGATGAAGTGGGAGAGTTGATGTTAGGTGAAGCCCTATCATCAACACAAACACCTTGTCCACCACGATTGGGTGGTCTACGACCACCATTTCTACCCCTTTGAGTCATCTACACGTGCAACTTATTACATATACAACATGTAAGAAATTAAACAAAGTGGAACAATGAATTATTAGTAAACAAAATAAGTTAATTATAATGAAAAGACTCAAACGTGTCAGATATTTTGCTTCTCATTCACTACAATTATTAGAAATCACAAACATATTAATGTAAAAGATAATTAACACGAGATGTGCAATTAATTGTAATGCATGAATTACCGAAGAGGTATCTGTTTCATCAAAATCACTATCTATGTCACCCTCACTTGAATTGTATTCATCCTCATATTCTTCACCCATGTTTGTTTGATTTAGTAATTGCATATCTATTTCTTCTCTCTTGCTGTCAACATGAGCAAGAGAATCATAAATGAAGTCTGGATCTACATGTAGCACTACTTGGATTTGTATTAGGTCATCATCTTGGTATGGAGTCTCATGCTCAACCTGACTTACTATATTCTTATAGATTCTACTGCGAGCTTTTGTCTTGATTACACCTAACCAACCTTGGTGCCCCTCTGGATATGATGTGTAATAAACTTGATCTGCCTATTGTGCAAATATGAATGGATCATATGCTTTATTATATCTCCTTGATTGGTTCACCTGAACGATTCCATACTTATTATCTACTTTGGTTCCTACATTAAGAGTATTATCAAACCATTCACATTCAAAAAGAACCAAATTCATGATTGGCATGTTAGTATACTCCAATTGAATGATAGTAGACAATAATCCATAGAAATCTGACTCTAATTGACCATTGGTTCCTCGTACATAAACTCCATAGTTAGAAGAGTTCATGCCTTCACTCTAAAGAATAGTGTGGAATTTGTATCCATTGATGACATAGATAGGCCATGATTCAACTTTTGTCTTAGGACCCCATGCCAAATTAACCAATAAAGGATCTTGAATATTATTTTTTGGATTTAGAACTTAATAAAAGATTATACATTATTCTCTAAAGGATAAAAATAAGATGTGAATAACATGTAACTTAAAAACCTACATATTGTTTGAACCAGAGTGTAAAATGAGATGATATGTCTTGGTCAATTTCAGCATCAGAAGCAGTTGGCCTAAGCTCTCTTAAATATTCAATATAAATATTGCAAAGAAGAAATGAAGTACTCAACCGATATAAATCAACATAACTAACTTTAACTTAAAAGGACTGAAGACCATCTTACTTAAAGTATGGTTGAACCTCTTCACAATTTTGAAGAACATACAATTGGGCAGCATTAAAGTCTCTTAGGTTCAGAAAATATGTTATGGATTTTCCAATTGCTCTTCCAGGGTAATTGAAATTTGAAATCGGAGGAGTAGATGAAGACCTATCACTGACATCAACATTATGAGGAATCCTAGTCCTTCTTGTTTCAACATGATTAGGATAATAAAATGAGGCAAAGGTAGATGTTTCCTCCACCAAGTAAGCTTCAAAAATAGAGCCCTCCACCCTAGCTTTGTATTTTACTTTCTGTTTTAGGGAGTGTAAGAACCTAAAAAAGAATATAAACATGGATCTTTTAAACTATTGAAGAAGTATACAATAAATAGTGTAAAGGTGATTAGTAATTTTATACCTCTCAAATGGATACATCCAACGGGATTAAACTGGACCACCAACTTTTGCCTCATAAGGTAGATGAATTGGAAGATATTCTATGGAATCAAAGAATCTTGGTGGGAATATATGTTCAAATTTACATAACAACACAAGTATATTTTCTTCCAGAACTCTTAGGTGTTCAACATTTAGTGTTGTGAAACTTAATTCTCTAAAAAAAATGCTCAATTCTACTAGAACTTTCCAAATTGATTTTGGTAAAGAGTCAAATGCAATTGGAAGTAATCGTTGCATGAAAACATGACAATCATGACTTTTCATTCCATGTAACTTTCCTTCATTAAGGTTGACACATCTACCCAAATTGGAAGCATATCCATCTGGCAACTTAAGTTCTTTAACTCATTTACAAATAGAGACTCTTTAGGATTTGGTGAATGCATATGCTGCCTTTGGTTTGATAAGTTTACCATGACCAATGTCTTTCAATTCTAGCTCTTTTCGATTATATATTGTTGCTAAATCCAATCGAGCCTTATTTGAATCCTTAGTTTTTCCTTTGATATCCATCACTACGTCAAACACATTCATGAACACATTTCATTTTGTATGCATAACATCAATATTATGATGTAAAAGTTGAGTTTTCTAATAAGGTAACCTCTAACCTCCAGAATATATTTTTTTTCTTCCAAATATCATTAATACCATATCCAAGAATATTTCCTTGTTCTTGTAATTCAATGCAAATTGGCAATTGTGCAACCCTATCAAAATATCAAGGCTAGAGAAACGTGGGGGAGGAGGATTTGTCTCAACAACCTTCTTCTTAAATGCCTTTTTATTCCTTCTAAATGGATGATCATGTGAAAGAAACTAATGGTGACAATCAAAATAAGAGATCTTGTGGCTATGACTAAGTGAAAATGTCTTTGTTCTTTCCATACATATAGGGCAAGCAAGTCTACCAGAAGTCATCCAACCCGATCACATGCCATAAGTTGGAAAGTCATTAATTGTCCACATCAAAGTAGCTTTCATCATAAAGTTGTTCCTCAATGACACATCATAAGTCAATGTTCCTTTAGTCCAAAGGGAGCACAACTCATCTATAAGTGGTTGCAAGAACACGTCAATCTTATGCTTTGGATTTGAAGGACCTGGAATTAAGACTGTCAAAAACATAAATTCTCTCTTCATGCACATGGAAGGTGGAAGATTGTACGGAGTTAGGATAACTGGCCAATAAGAATAACTTCTTCCATATTGACCAAAAGGATTAAACCCATTTGCACATAAACCTAATCTAATCTAACATTTCTCGAGTCTTGACCAAACTCTGGATGCATTCTATCAAAGTGCTTCCAAGCTTCCCCATCAGATGGATGACACAAAATAGATGGATCCCTTTGATTCTCACTATGCCATCTCATGTGAGGTGTAGTGGCCATTGAAGAATATAACCTTTTAAGTCTTGGAATAATAGGAAAGTACCACATCTTTTTAACAACAATCTTCTTTTCAATTCCTCAACTAGTAATTGTCTTATATCGATCCATTCCACAAATAAAGCAATTAGTTATACTTTTATGAGAATTTTCATTGTAATACAACATGCATCCTTTTGGGCAACAATCAATTTTTGTACAATCCAAACCCAATTTTTCCACCGACTTCTTAGCTTGGAAAAAATTATTAACCATTCGATGATCATTCGGCATAGTCTCTCCCATAAGTTGGACCATCCTATTGAAACATCCTCCAAACATATTATAGTCAGATTTCAAGCTTAGAGCTTCCAAAAAAGCCGACAATTCTGAGTGTTTATCACACCCTTCCCACAACGGTGCTTGTGCAGCAGCAAGCATTTCAAAGAATTTTTTAGTTTCAGGATTAGGATTTTCCTCCATGTATTCTGATCCAATCACACCTTCTGCTTGCATGCAATGGGCATTTGAGGATCCAACATGAACCATGATCATTTGATGAAAAGGACTTAAATCTCCCCTTTGCTCACAAGTTCCATAAGATGAACTCTAAACATTGACTTGAGGGAATTTTGGTAATTCTTCACTGTGATTTGTCCACTAGAAATAATTAGGCATGAATCCCTCTTCATAAAGATCTCACCCAGCTTGATCAACATACTTGAAAACTTTACACTTACACCTAACACAAGGACATCTTAACATTTCACCTTATTCTGCAAACTTTTGTTGACCAATGACATATTGTAAAAAATCATACACTCCTTCTCTAAAATCATCTGTGAGATGTCTATTAGCATCCAATCTTTGGTACATCCACTTTCTATCTTCGGGGATTTCCATTATTAAAAACTAACTTCAACAAATTGCATATACAATTTTTAAGGTTGCATAAGCCTATAGGAAACATGAACATTAAAATATCGGAAAGGATCTATTAATTAAACATTGCATATAAACATGCTTAAACATGACAAGATGAAACATTACGAAATTCACGATCAAAAATAAAACCTAATATATAAAACTAAATAATACATATAAAAGCACACAAAATGCAATTTGGATGTTTCATAAATTGAGGTGTTTCATGGTCTGAGTCAAGAACCAAAATGATTTATTCATCAAATCCCATTGCTATAGTGTGAATCGTATCACACATCATTCAATACTAATATTAGTTATCTAAACAAACTTAATAAGTAAATGGGAAAACAAAGAGACAGTGAATAGATAATAGAGAGATTTTAAGATGGTACTTGGTTTAACTCTTTGAGCTACTCTTTAAAAAAGAGAAGCTGGGCAAAACAATATTTCTAGATAAGCATTTTAAATAAAGAAAAATTCAAAAAATGGGGCTTTAAAAATTTTAGAGTTTAAGGTTTAACTTCAAAGTAACTTTTAAGCCAAAGGAACAATGGTAATACACGTAACATATCAAAGAATACTTCATTGTTATTTACTTGAAGTTGAAACACATATATTCACTATGCATGGCATTAAAACTTGAAAGTCAGAATTAAAACATTAGTATGTAATGTTCTTTTTATCATATTAAATTAATTAGTAATATTGATCACTTTAGTAATGATTAACAAGTGGTTACAACACCAATTATGACTTAATTAGATATATGGTTAATCAACCTAAGTAGATAATATGATTGTGACATAAAAGTAATCAATGTGACTAACCAAATCCTTCCAAGCCAAATTTGACTCATAATAATTATTTGAAAGGAAAGCATTAGCCTTACTATGTAGCAACCTCTTCAAACTGCAAAAGAAAAAGAAAAAGTTAACAAATATTTATAAGTAAGTCATGTTTAGCATTAACAAATATTCCTATGATCAACTCATATAGCTTTGTGAAACCCCTGGAAGCAGCAACATGCATAGTGGTATCCCCTCGATATCTCCTAGCTTTATTCAATAAAGCAACAACTTTCGTGAGATGAGACTTATATTTTTCTAAATAAGGCACAATATATAGATCATGATCATAACTTTCTTTGTTATTAGAGTCGAAGGTATCAAAATCTAAAGGAAGTTCACTCTATCTTTTAATAAAACTAAAAAAGTTTGTTGCCTTATGCAATAAATAAATCTTATTGTTTCAACAAATAAAGTTGGATCATTCTAATGAGAAAGGCCTTTTCACAGTTAACACCAAGTTAAAGAAATGTTGGTTCAAAAAACCCAATGCCAGAACAAACCTAATGCATATTTATGCATTCACTTTTAAGACTATATTGTAACTATTCAGACACAAAAACAAAAAGTATATTTATAAAATTAAAAGAGAAGGAAAAAGTTAACTTAGTGCAATCTAAAGAGAAAACAAGAACAACTTTATTAATAAATTCCAAGGATTTTGAGAAGTTACCCAAATTATTGAAGGACTAAGTTGTTTCTAGGGCACTTTGAGCCTACAATAGTTGAGAGAGCTCCTTTTTTGCAGTTGAATCTTCAGGCTTTTAACTCCTGAAACTTTTTATAGCTCCTCTCGGATTGCAAAAATGATTAACTTATTAATAACAAACTTGTAAAATGCACTTTTTATTTTGCAAACCATAACACTTGGATCCTTCATATGGCTACGTCGAGTACCAGCAGGTGGCAAAAAGGCTCCATTATCTATCAACAATTTCACAACATCCCTCCTCCTTTCTTTGGCTGCAATGTGGAGCGATGTCCTTGGTTCGAGAGAAAAGATCAATGTAAGAGATTCATACTTTGAATCTGCAGGGATATTGTATTATACAATAATTTTTACCCAAATTATCTTAACTTCCTCTTCTCTATCAAATACATTGTCAGTCATTCCTTCATTGAGAAGTCTTTTAACCTGATTAGCCACGCCAAAAGATGCCAGTATCAGACTAAATTAAAACAATTAGTAACCATTTTGTGAAACCTAACAAGGATAATTAAATTGAAACATCCAAACAAAATAAAAAAAATGCATAAAGTTTGACACCAAAGGCTGCAATCTTAAAGGCAAAACCATTCAAACCCATTGCAACCCCTTTCACATACAAGCATAAAGAATCCAAATTCAAATTCAAAAAATAAATAACCTAAGTGAAACCATAACAATTTTCCTAATTGAAAGCCTCAAATTACAATTTCTCTGATAAACAACATGCCTCCTTCCATTTTAACCACAAATAGTCAGCAGTGGTCATGACAAATGCTGAAATTGTCTAAATGAGAGGCTGAGTTTGGGAGAGTGGCATCGGCAACCGAGAAGGCTAAATCACTTATCCAAACAAAATAAGCTCAAGCAATTAATCTCAAAGAAAATATGCTTAAGTAACTAAATGAAAGAAAGAGAGAAAACCTGATTCTCCAAACGATAGCAGAATCATTGACACGACAATGGTAGGGCTTCGATTCACTATGCTTTCACGGTGCAGCATGGGAAACAGTAAGCAGTTATCATTGTTGCAAAGGCTCTAATGGTTCAAACGTGAGACTAAAACTGAGTTATGGTGCTGCAAAGGCTCTAGATGTTGACGACTGTGTCAAAGTGCTCCAAGTGTTGAGGACGATATGTCAAAGGCAGAGGCTGACAACGACAAACGAGAAGGGAGACGATCATGTGGACGGCGTGTGGGAGCCAACCCCTTGGAAGACAAGAAAGAGTGTTGAGTGATTGCGTGGACTGCTCAAGGAATGGAAGACGAGAAATAGAGATTAGGCGTGGAGTGCTTCTAAAACAGAAAGTGGTAAAATTAGGGATTCAAAAATAGTATGACTAGTGTTAAAATATCAGTCATGGTAAGTTAGAGATTTAGAGATAATATGACATGTTTCCTTATATTTGTCATAATATGATTTTAATATAATTTCATTTTTGCCACTATGTTCACTTACTATTACCTTGAATGACCTATGATTGAGAATGGGAGAAGCACATTGAAGTAAACGTCATATGGAAACTGAATGGGTGTCTAAAGGTGAGTTGGGAACAGATGAAGAACACGACTATTATTAGGTGTCTGAACGCGAGTTGGAAATGGATGAAGAACACGAGTTGGGTGTCTGACTTGGAAACGTGACTTGAGAACATGAATTGGGGGTCTTTGAAGTTGTTTGGAGCATTGGTCGAACTTGCGGAGGACATGAAAGGGAAATATATTGCTTTCTGAATATAGTGAGGAACAAGGTTTCAAAGTTGAAGTAAAAGGGGTTATTTTTTACTTTGTCAGTGCTCGCGATGTAATGTCGAAGGAGACAGAAAGTGATGCCAGGAAAAGAATTCCCAACAACATCATTAAAATATTAAATATAGCCATCGATTTAGCGACTAAATTTTAGCAACTATATTTAAGGTCGCTATTTCAGTCGCTAATTAAATTTATGTAAGTACAATAATATTTTGTTGCTATGTTGGTCACAGATTGCAACACAAATCATTCAGTGGCTAATTCGGCCGCAGATAGCAACCTATATTTTTCGGTCGGTAATTTCGGTCGTTAAAACAGTAAATTCTAGTAGTGAAAGTATCACTTCAGAATCATACAATTCAACTAATTGAAAAAGAAGATCAAATGATTATAATATTGGCAATGAACGTACAAAAAAATCACTAAACACCAAATTTTGAATTTGAACAGTTTATCAGTTAAGATCAATTACAATTAATAGACAAGGCAATGTTATATCAATTGGTTATGCAAACATGTAAGATTTTCAATAAAACATTACTTAGATTGATTTTCTTGATGAATGTAAACTAAGAACATTGCAATGCAGAAAATGTAAACCAATTCACGCAAAATTTTTATATTGGTTCACTCCACTAGAGCTACATCCAGTTACTCAAGGCAATATTATCCTAACTTTCCAGTATTTCAAAAGATTATACAATCTTTACAAGATTCAACTTTCAAAATACATTATTCAACACACTAAAACTCTTGAATCACACAAGAAGTCCACACAGCACAACGAGAAACTTTCTTGCAGATCTAGAATCACACCAGACACACCACAAATATCTAGACTCAACATTCAAATTTATATATTGTCTTTGACACAAGAAGCCTTACACCTATCATGAAACCTCTTAGTGCATTATATCAAAGGCGATGTCTCCACTTGACCTAACAAATGATCAAATTCCTCATGATAGTGTAAGTTTAAATTATGACTTCGCTAGAAGAGGGGTCTCACCCCTAATCTTGCCAAAAGAACCTTATTCAACTCTTACCACCTAGATTACATTACTGTGTGAGTTTCTAATTCTTATGGAGTTTAGGATGGCTCACCAACATGTATCCTTAATCAATCCATAATACTAAAGTTAACAAAAAAAAGGTAGTTTTCCTCCTTATGAACAATACCCTAACACAACATACATCTCTTATACCAAAATTTCCAAAACATACATTGCTTTGGAACCTCCTTCAACACTTACCACCTAGATTACATTACTCCATGTGAGTTTGTAATTCTAATACAGTTTACGATGGCTTCTCACCAACACAAATCGTTAGTCAATGCATAACACTAAAGCTAACAAAAAGGTAGTGTTCCTCCTTATGAACAATACCCTAACATAGAATACATCTCTTCTACCAAACGTTTCAAAATAAACATATATCATATAATTCTCCTCAAAACGAATGTATTGGACCATAACCATATCTCATTATTAAATGAAACTACCTAACACATACTACCTAGTGCCAGCCAAAATACGCCCAATGATACCCTGGCAGAGAGCGCCAAGCGATTTGACTCTTCTGCCCAACGATTAGCTCCTATGCCCAATGCCCCAGACCCTAGAGCTCTCTAGAATTTAAATTCCAGGATGGTGCCCAATAGTATTCAAGTGGTTCCCAAAGTTAACTTCCCCTAGAGCCCTTATTAAGAGAGTGCCCAATAGCCTCAACGTAGTACATGACACTCTGGTCCACTAGGACTAACTATCAAGTGAGCGCCCAATGATATAGAATGGAGCCTAGTGTTATAGCCTCTAGAGCTCTCTAACTTGGCCATTTCGAGGTGGCGCCCGACAATACATACTTGATGCCCAATGCCATATCAGTACACATGAATATATGGTATTTTTTACTTGTGCAATTGGCTCAATAGGTCTCTTCAACTTCTTTTCCTTTTCCAATTCAAGTATCAATTTAGTACATTTAAAAACCTCCTTCTAAACCAAATGCCAAATTCACAATAATTCATAATTGAATTTCACAACCGGGCAAACAATAACAAACCACAAATTTCATCAAATTAACAATTTCACACAATCGATCAAAGAATTAACACCAATTACAATCTTAAATTCTATCAACAAGTGAAAGTATAGAAATTAATATTAACTTCTATTACTTAAGACAAAAACTCTTTTTTTTCACATTGATGCTCCTTAAAGCTCTATACAACACATTATGACCTAAACAATCAATAAAAATCTCAATTAGAGATCTAAGCTTAACATCAAGATCATAGAACAATAAAGATTCATCATAAGTACCTTTGAGTCACATGTTCTCGCCTGCAACCTAAAGAGCTAAATATCTAATTTAACAACGTATAATAGTGACCTTTAAAGGATATTTTTGAAAGATCACTCAGCAATGTAAAAAATAAACATGACATTTCATTTATTAAATCGGTCATTAATATAACAAATACAAAGATAATCTAACAACTTTCTAAATCGATCTAAAAACTCTAATTTTTTAAATCGACTTTAAAAGTAATGTAAAATGTTTCATATAACTAATGCAAAAGTTTTTGTACAGTTGATGTAGAAGAGGTAGTGTTTTAACAGTCAAGATCTGTAAGAATATTTTTCATCGCTTAATTAGGCATGATCACAATTTAGTTAATTGGTATGCATATAAGCTAATTGGTTTAGGAATATTGAACGAGCTCAATTAACATCAATGTTCCTCTTTTTCTCATTATACTTTTGGTTTGACATATATAGTAGATATAGTATTAAGGCTCAACTTTGATTTTAATTCTTGTGTTGAATTGATCGAGTTGTAAAAATTTGATATCAGATTTCATATTCAGCTTCTGAGTTTAAAAGTTCTATTAGAATAAATATTTAGTTTTTGAGATTAAAAGTTTTAGGTTGGGGACTGCGAAGTATTAAAACTCAAACCGATCTTAATTTTTTTCTTCTAATTAGTTCTTATCCAATCTGTCATTATTTATATGCTATTAAAATATATTCAATAAACAGATGTTGATAATATTATTAAGACATTTAATTCATCTATATTAATGAAACAGATAAATTAATAAAGAATCAAGGATAAAGCTTGAAAACAGACATATATTCAATAAATTAGAGTATCAAAGAAACATATTTGATAATAAAAACAATCAAGGATAAAGATTGAAAACATGTTTCTATTCTATATATATTAATAAAGAAAAGGCTAATGATGAATAATGGAGAGAAGGAGAAATAACACATACCGAATGATTTGGCTTAAGTTCTTCACATCCGAATTCCATAATAGGTGTCACAATATTTTAGTAAAAAAAATGAAAATCTTAAATCCAAACATTTAGTGTTTTTTTCTTTTTCTCTATATCTTCTTCTGTGTCAACCTTTATTTATCAGTTTTCAACCTTTATGTTATCCCTTACTTTTATTATCAAAATATGTCTCTTTAAGATTATGATTTTTGGTTTTATTAATAAAAATAAATCTTAATGCTATACAAAAGAATATTAATAGGTAAATATCAACTGTTCTAGCCAACAAATAATAATCTCAATAAGTTAAATAACATTCTATCAATTCATGCTTAAGAGTCTCTTTTATCTTTCCTCTGAACTTCTAAATTCCTATTAGTATTAGGATTCTCAAAACATTTAATTAAATATTATACTTACTCCTAATGTCTTTTTTTTTATTATTCAATCCTAATCATCACGGTATTTATTAACTAAATTGATATTTAATCTACCGTTCCAATGAGTATTTATTACTGAAAAATGTTTTATTAATAATCAATTTTAATAATCATGATAAAATTATATACTAATTTACAAAATAAAAAATTATGAGTTATTAAAATAATTATTATTATGAATAAAAAATTATAATTGATTTTTAATTAATTAAACTAATTTAGAAATCAATTCCTTTGATAACAAAAGCTTTAGTAGTTAATGTTAGGTAATCAATTTTTTTTGATAGACGGAAAGTTAAAACCTTAGTAACTAAATTTTAGAAACCAATTTAAAAGTCAATTATAATTTTTTTATTCATAGTGACTATTTTAGTAATCAATAATTTTTATTTTTTAAATTAGTATTTAAATTAGTTAATATCTAACAACTTTTAATCAATAAAATCGATTATTAATAAGATATTTTCTTATAATGATTAAACTTGTTAACCTAATTCTCATCGGATCTAACCACACGGATCAATAAGACGAAATTAAGATTAATTTTATGTTGAGGTTGATTTAACTAGAAAAATGAAATCAAATACTTAGTAAAGTCATTAACCTTAGCGTTTTCGTTATCTGAATTTTGTCCTATATCTCTTGCTCCTTTAGAAAATAGTCTCATAATTCATACAACTAAATCAATGTAATTCAAAAATTTCCTGAGCTTGATATCACAATCAATTTTTTGTTTTCCCATTTCAAACTCAAGCGTTTGTGCCTATATTTCCATTTAACAAAATTTATGTTCATCTAATTTGATTTTGACACAGCTTTCAAACTTACCTTAATTATTTGATGGTGGATATAGTTTTAAAATATTTGCATTACTTATCCGTTAAAAAAGTGTTAGTAGAAGGTTTATTTAAATGAATGACATAAGTTTTAAAAATAATAGTTGTGCCTCGTAACTTGTGAGGTTGATGAGTAATAAGTGATTTCACATGGCACTATTGAGAAGCACGTTGATGTTGTACACATTTTTGTACTAGCTGACAAAAATTCCCTACCACACTCGTCTTTTTCCCAACCAAACTACCGTCAACTCCTTTTCATTTTTCTTCTTTTCTTTTTCTCTCAAAATCTCTCTTTACTGTACAAGGAATCATCGTCCCCTACCCTTTTACCCTACGCACCAACCCAACCCAACAAATCTCAGCCATTCCATTCTCATCAACAAACCCTAACTTTTTTCCTTCCCCCATTAACCGATTCATCCAAGATTCCACGTCAAATTTGTATAATTAAATTAGGTTTATATTCTATTTCTTGACATAGTATTTGTATGATCATCAATTTATCTTAACGAAATTTGTTAAAATTTAAATTTAATCACACGAAAAGTCTTCATTTTGATTAAGAAATCTCAATTGGATCCTCAATTTTAAAATTGTCCCAATTAAGTGTCATCCTTTTTAATCTTCCAAGCCTCTAGTCTCCTCTAATTTCAAATTGGAGGATTTCTTATGCGAGAGAAATAATTTCAAAGCACAGTCACTTTCATTTCCAATTCTTTTCCTTTTTTTCTCCTTTTATAATTACTATTTTTCATGTCAGTAAATAAGTCCAACGCAAATTGATAGTTGTTAAACATTTTAATAGTGTTAACGATTTGTCCTTATTTAATACAAATTTTCAAACTAAAAGACTCAATTGAGATAACTTTAAAGCCGAGGACCCAATTGAGATCTTTTAACCAAAATGAGGACCAAATGTGATTAAACCTAAAATTTATTATTTGTTGGATCTATTATTTTACTCGTTATTGAATTATCAATTAATGTTTCGTCTCATACTCAAAAATTACATGTTTTGAATATGTGAAAATTTTACATCAGTTAAAAATAAAATGATTTTATATAATAGAAACGATTACAAATCTCATCTTACAAAATTAATTTTGTAAGATTAATTTAGGTTAAATTCACTTTTTCTTCGTCATCGTGATGACTGTTTGAGTGTTGATTGGTTCTCAATAATTGGATTCACCACATCTCATTATCTCTGAACCATGTTTAACTAGAAGCCAAGCTATGCATTATTAAGTACGGCCATGGAAAATAGTTTGTACCACCAAACCACGCTCAATTATTCAGTTTTGGCCAATTCTATTAGTACGCATGCCAATTATTTTATCCTATATTACGTCCCATTACTGCATGTGCTTCCATCATAATTAAAACCTTTCTTTCTTTCTTTTCTACCACACAAAAACACAACAAAATCATCCATATATATCAATTACCAGTTGTCATCACATTTATGATTCCTTTCAACACATTCAAATGACCCCATAAATATATAATGTGCCAGCTAATTAACACTTTTTTTTTCTCCAAATTATTATCGATACTCTTTCTCACCATATCAAATCATATTTATGCTTAGATATTCATACCATTATTATGCTGTCAACCTCCTAATTATCATATCACGCGCTATGCTACTTCCTACTTTACTTAATCTTAATTTTCCTTCTTTTTATTAGAGGAGAATCAAATAAAGACAAAAGTTTATTCATCCCATAATCACAGCCACAAATTGCATAAAGGACAGAGATATTATATAGACATTAATTTGATTACAGTAATTTTATTGCGCTATAGTATCAAGCGACGTGGGCCCTGTTAAAGATAAAAGTAAAATAGCCATTCACTAGACAAAGAGAAACTATTTTAAAACTTATATAAAGATAAAGTATCTTTCGTTTATTAGAGTTCAATCTAATAATTTGTTTTTCTTTTCACAACGATAGTTTGGTGCAAGTTAAGGACAATAAAAACAATACGATACATACACATATTGAAGAATAATTAAGTGGATTACATAGCTTTTGAGCTAAAATAGTCACTTCAGACTAATTTTCTTACTTTTCTAATCATAATCAATATGTGGAGATATTTATATATAACTGGGTAAATTCAATCCTTACATCATTAAATTATGTTGAGTTTATTTTTCCCTACCCAATTAATGATTGACTTAGTATAGGTTTCAACGTGATTTGGTCTTAGCAACTAATTATATTAATTATAAATAGGCTTAAATATCTTTTTCGTCTTCATTTTCGTAGTGTTTGTTACGGATGGTCTTCATTTTGACATAATGTTTTAAATGATCCTCATTTTTACCGAATGTTTAAAATGGTTCTCATTTTCGCAATTCGTGTTTTATTTGGTCCTTTTCTGTGACGTCGTTTAAATCAGTAACAGAGCATTGTACAGGTGACACTGTTTGTATTATGTTACATTGGGAGTGTTACATGTACTATACAAGTGTGGTAATTTAGAAACCATGCAGAACATCACAACAATCCAAGTACAAACAAACCCCAAAATAGAATTACAAACACCCTAACTCACGAGCAAACACAACCCAAAAAACCTTAAACCCACTTACCTCGTTGATGATGATTAACTGGAAAATTGAAATGAAGAGTGCGACTGCAATACAACGATGAAATGGCAAGTATTAGTTGCTTCTTCTGCAAATCCGAGCTCAAGAAAGACGAAGATGATGAAATCGCCTCCAACGATGAAGAGCGCGACTGCAATCAAAATCAAGCCCTAATTGTAAAATTTCCCCCAAATTGAAAAGTTAACGTTAATTAGCCATTTGTACAATACACGTAACACACCCCAATGCAATGTAATACAAACAGTGCCACATATACAGTGCTCTGTTACTGATTTAAACGGCGTCACACAGAAAATGACCAAACAAAACACGAATTGCGAAAATGAGGACTATTTTAAACATTCAGTAAAAATGAGGACCATTTTAAACATTCTGTCAAAATGAGGATCATCCGCAATAAACACTACGAAAATGAGGAAAAAAAAGTATTTAAGCCTTATAAATAAATAATTGTTAGTATTGTTTGAGATTTACATTAATGATGGTTCTCTTAACCCCCTCATTCATGTTTGATCGGTGACATTTGAAAACTTAATCAACTATATGATTATATATGAATTGTGTATGTTTTAAAATCGTGATTCAAATATAATCACCGTTGTATGTTGGTTTATATGTTTTTCTCCTTGTTTATTGCACGCACTGTTACAATGTCTTATCTTTTTCTTTTTTTATCATTGCTCCTTTCCTTTGCCACTATTCTTCCATTCTTCTTCCTTCTTTTCTCATTTGTCTTTACTCTTTTATTGGTGTTCTTCAAGGTTAATGTTGTTTCCACCACTAGGTTTTCGTCTTATGTCATCATATATGCCAAAGAGGTAATTAATAGGAAAACCCTCACCTACACATGTAATTATTTGAATATTGAAAAATGATCTATTTAATTTAACAATTGAATCTTTAATTACTGCCATGCTTCAATATAGGTGGATTTTTTAAAAATGATCAAAAGGAAATATAAGATAAAAACAAGAGAGGTTCTATGGCTTTTTTTTTCAATTTTAATAATAAAAATAATTTATCAAAATATAATAAAAAATTAAGAGACATAGTTATTAAAAGAACAATTTATGATAATAAAGTCACAATTAAAAAATTGTCATGAAAAACATATAGGACATAATTTTTCCTTCTTTCCTTCTATATTTATAAAAAAATAAATCTACAAAAATTTATAAGATAAAAAATACTATTTATTAAACTAATATTTAACTATCAAGTGAGACAAGAAGAGAGTTATCCTTATATCTTCAATAATGGAATAGAATATATGAGAAATAAGAATAAAAAGGATGAGTTTGTGTCTAAATTCCAATTTTTCTTCCTAAACAAAAGAAAATAGGTGATACAGAGAATATATGAGCAACTCAAAAGATAATAAAGAATATAAAAGTGTCTCAATAATTTTTTTTTATTCCTTATTATATTTAATTTTATCAATAAGAAAATCATTAATTAGAAAGCAATTTTAGAAATCAAAAATATTTAGTCACTATAATCAATTTAGATACCAATTTACAAAATAAAAAATTATTGATTACTAAAATAGTCATTATTATGAATAAAAAATTATAATTGGTCACTAAATAGATCAATAATTAATTTAAGATTAATTTAAAAACTAATTCATTTTGTAGCTAAAACCTTAGTAGCTAATTTTTAATGACCAATTTCCTTTAAAAGTCAAAAGAAATACAAATTTACTTAATTTAATTTTTATCAATATGATATATATTACATATAACTTTTAAAAAATTTAAAAAGCTGGAGGAACCATGGTCCCCATGCACAACACTAAAGTCTCCCTAATTGTTCTTCATTCTCTCGTACCTGCATTTTGGGTCAGATATTCTAATATTGAATATTATTTTAAAAAATTAATTAACATTTCTTGCTTTTAAAATTTATATACTACTTAATTTTAAATTATATTTTATTTAGTGATTTAGGCTATGTTGTGAGGATTTAGAAATATTTGTTGTATTTAAACGTGTTGTGAACATTTTGTTAACTTATTAGGACAATTTTATTAAGCTTTGTTTAGAATATAGTGAATGATTGTCATGAATGGTTGCAAAATGAGTTATCAAAATTTATGTAGGAATTTTGACTTTCAAAAAAATAAATATGAAATTAAAAAAAAGTAAAACAAATACACACACTTATAACAATAGTTCTTCACAATAATCATTGTCGTTTGTACTTTTAACGAGGGTTCTTTAGAGTAGTTATTGTCATTTGTCAAATTATTTTTTTAACTTTTTTCCCTATTTTGCATGGCGGTTCTCATTAATCGTCGTTGTTTTAAGTTTTGACGACGACTTTAAAATTGTTGTCATTTGTTTGCACTTTTAACGATGGCTAAAACAATATCAATTTAAAAATCATCGCTACAGGCCTATTTTTACCGTCGTTATAAGTAAATATGCAATAATGACTCTTTAATGTTGTCATTATAACCATCATGAACACTTCAAAATCTAAGTTGGTTCATCTTTTCCTCTTAATTTTTTTAAATATCGTTATGCGTTAAATGATTGATTTTAACTCTATGCTTGATTTTTTAAATTTTATTTTGACTATATCATAACGATTTTATTAGTCCATTCTTTTAATGCATTGGTATTGAATTTGAGGATGCTCAACTCCACCACAATTTAAATTATATAATTTTTGAAATGTTTATATTTTAAGCCTTACATTACTAAAATTAAAAAAAAATGAAAACTTGAAATTATAAATCTTGAAATAGTTTTTTTAATTTTGTAAACTCGTAATACATAGTTAAATAAAGAGTGTGTGCAATATAATAGCTTGTTGGTTTGTTGAATGTGTAAACATAGTTTACTTTATTTCATATTGAAATTACATTATTGTTACATCATGTGAACCTTAGTTACCTCAAATTTGAAAATTTCCTATGATTTCTTATTTATAAATACAAGAGGAGTGAGTACTAATAATCACTAGATGGAATCTTGATTTCTTTGTTGGATATTTTGGAAATATTGATCACTTCTTAATAATTTCTTAGTACATAAATTGTAATCTACATTTAATATTCTCATAAAATTTGGTTAATTGTATTTTATGTTGATCTCTAAATTTGTAGTTGGTTGTCATTGATTGTTATTTTTATTTCGTGTAATCCAAAGACCACTACGAAATATTGTTGAAATTTTGTGAAATATAAGAAATGTTGATGGGTAAAGTTTAGGTATCCTTACATTAATTGTTTGAATGGTACAATAGTGAATTCTACAAAATTACGACCACCTTTTGTGTGATGGGTTTCTACGAAATTATACAAGTTATACATGACATGGTGAATTATCATAATTGTTAAGTATGTGTCAAACTTATTTAATTCCACCATGGACGACCGAGTGGAGGAAGGTCGATTGAAGGACATGAATCATGATGTTGTTGTAGATTTTTTTTTTCAAAACACATGTATATAAAACTTTGTCTAGTGATGCAAAAATACCCTTATATTCTAAATCAACTAAATTCACGTAGTTATTAGTGGTTTTTAAGTTGATAAATTTAAAGGTAATAAATTGGTGAATTGATAAAAGCTTAACAAGATTGCTTGCTTTGCTTAATGATATGTTTTCATAAGGAAATACACTACTTAATTATAATTATGAAGCAAATAAAATACTTTTTTAGATGGGTATAAAGTATAAAAAGTTGCATGCGTTTCCTAATTATTGCATATTATACAAGAAAGAATTTGAATGGTTGAAAAATTTCATGTGTCAGTTATCACGTTACAAGCTAAAAAACAAAGATGAAGATAATAGTCATGGAATGACAAAGGATGTCCTCTATGAAGAGGGCGTGTAGAGAAAATATGACAAACTGTTTCGTTATCCAGTTGACTTTAAGCAATGGAATGATGAGTTTCCCCAATTTGGTAAAAAACTAATAAATCTTGGACTTTGCTTAATTATAGATAAAATGAATTTTTTAGGTAATATAATTATCCACCAAAATTCATGACCTATTTTACGAGTTATTTAAAACTTATCTCTTAATTATGCATGAAGAAAAATATATGATGTTGTTTATGATGGTTTATGGTCCAAGACAACTAAGAAATGACATAAATGTTTATCTAAGTGCACTGATTGTGATTTAAAATTTATGGGATGAGGGAAATGAAGTCTTTGATTAGTTTGCTAATGAATCTTTCCAAATGCATGTCATGTTATGTTGTACTATCAATGACATTTCTACATATGGGAACTTGTTTGTGTATAATGTTAAGAGTCATAAAATATGTACTATATGTGAAGAACACATTGTATATCAATGATTTATATATGAAAGGAAGACAATTTATCTCTGGCATTAGCGATTTCTAAAATAACAACATCCTTATCGTAGGTTGAAAAATGTCTTTAATGGGCACTATGAGAATGAACATCTACTTCCATTGAATAGTGCTCAGATTTATGAAAGGCTAAATTAACATATAACCTATCTTTGAAAACTAACAAAAAAGTCATTTATGACAAATATTTCAAAGAAAAAGTCAATGATACGATCCTATCCAGGAAAGAGTACGATCATTTCTGAATTTGAATCCTTAAGAGGTACGACACGAATAAATAAGAGAAGAACGCGAAATAAGACGAAGATGGAGGATGTCACAATCTAACATATTGATAAGTCAAGGGAAGATTCGCCACAAATATGTTAATCTTTGATAAGAACCGAAGGCCTAAGCCAAAAACAAAGAGAACACTCTCTTTAATGAAATCAAATTCAATATATGACTAAAAGTGTCTACATCAACTTTTGGTACCTCTATTTATAGGCACATAAGTTTAAGAAAACCTGAGAACCCTACAAGAAGTCCTGAGCCCAAACCTAAAAACATAAACTAATTTATAAAAGAAAGTCCAAAGCCCAAAAACATAAAACATAACTAATTTCTAAAAGAAAACCCAAAGTCTAAAAACATAAATTAATTTTCTTAAAAACTATCCTTCAAATGTGCTCCAAGCCATGGTCTTCATATCCTTTGGATTTTCGATTTCTTGTAGCATCAGGAGCCTTGAATAGATTTGATCTTCCAATTTCTTACTCCTTGCCCTTGTCATAGGTCCTTTAAATTGTAAAGGTTCATCTTAGGATAGTCCTCTATCAGTCAATCTTCTTTTATCTTTCATATTTGTGCAAGTTAGAACTTAGGCATTGTATAAATGTAATACATGTAGAGAAAAATGTGTGTGATCACTTAATTAATATACTTCTTAACTTTAAAACCAAATAGAAAAGATAGTATAAAAGCTTGTTTGGATTTGATTGAAATGAATATACGAGAGGAGTTGACACCAAGAAAGGTGAGCAAACACATATTTACCCCCAACATGTTACAATATGTCTGAATAAGAAAAAAAATAAGTTTTTGTCAATGTATAAAAGGTGTAAAGGTACTAAGAAGGCACTCTTCAAATGTTAAAGAGTCTTGTATCTATGTTGGGTTTGAAACTAATTAGTTTGAAATCACATGATTGTCACATCTTCATGCAATAATTGTTTCATGTGGCTATTAGTGGAATCTTACATAAAAAACATGTTAAATATATTAGGAGAGATATGTTAATGTTTGTAATAATGAAACTTAAAAAGAAAATTTGAAAAAATATTAATTCCTATAAACTAAATTAAATATGTTTCATAGTTATGGTAATATATTATACTTATTATTTATTTAAATGAAATGAATATAACTTTTTTATTCCTTTTTTTAAAGTCTTCATTTGATTTTAAACAAATAATGATTACATTATCATAATGATCGGATACCTTTTCACTTCTTTTTTTATTGTGGCAATTTCATTTATGTATTCATATAAAAAAAATACTATTTGAACTAGTATTTTTATTCATAACACACATTTATATCCTTTTAAGTAAAAAATATATATCTGATTTAGAGAAAAAGAATTTTAGTAAAATAATTATTTTTAGTTAAATCATATATCTTGAAATGGTGATTCTAAGATTTATTTGAGTTCTAAAATAGGTGTTATATTTGGTTCCCTCTTGGAATAATAGGTTTTATAACATAAAGTACTTCGAGCTTGGCTTACAAGTTAGTTAGGTGGGGTAAAATCTCATTAAAAATACGTTTTATAGGATAATTCGTACATTTCTAAATATCAAGCTTATGTGAGTTCTATTAATCTCATGTTTAAGGCTTTATGATCACTAAAATATTTGTTTTCAATTTCCAATCATAAGCAAAGAGTTTCTTAATCAAGTTAGAAAGATGTATAATACTACACAATTCCCTAGTCTTGAACATATGCAAAAGACTATTAGTCATGTCAAAAAAATGTCAACAATTAGATTGACAACAATGAATACTATTATATAATCCTCAAACGTAAGCCATGAAGACAAGGAGGATAAGGATGCTTTCATAATCTTAACTTAGGATTTAGGTTTAAGAATAATAAGATAGTTGATAAACCTCTTTTCGTCTAGAGTTTTATGAAAAAATTTAGTTTCGCCACTAATGATATATAGTGGTAACCAATGTGTCAAACCCAAGGAGATTGCAATACATTGAGTGAATGCACATGTGCAAATATAACTTTTATGGAGAAAAATGAAATAACAATTTAAATTATCCTAATATGCAAATGAGATCATGAATGGAACTAATCCTAAGTATATATGCAACACTACTCTAGAAAGATGCAAAAACTATGGTTTAACACACTAAAATGAATTATAGTGCTTGAAAACAAGATAAGAGTATTTATAATACTTGGAATGAATGATATCAAGTATGTTCTGAATGTGAGAATTAACTAAAATACTAGAAAAATACAAAATGTGAATGTGTTTGTAGAAATGCTTAAACGAAAATGTAATCCCCTATGTGTTTGATGAAATACTCAAATGATTTATCAATGCACAATTGACAATGATATTGGTATGAACATGTTATAAATGTTAATAACACAGAGAACATATTTAGAAGTCCTATCTAACCTTAAATTCATGAAATTGCATATAAAAGCCAAAAACACGAAGTTAAAGCATGAAACAAAATAAGAGACGAGTGTGCATGTGTGCAAAAATGAAAATGTATCTAACTATGATGTGAATGGTATTTTGAGATAAAAATCTACTTTATCACAATGCTAATTGAGATAGGAAATATTGAATTTAACAAGAGAATAAAAAAAACATTAAATCCTAAATTTACAAACCAAGAACTAACGAACATAATAAAAGTACCAAATTTAACTGCCTAAAAGTTGTTTTATTGATATTTTAATGAGAAATGCAATCTAATACCTCAAACATGTTGTAGGGTTTAAGAGAACGATGTTAACACTGCGAATCATGGATTACAAGAATTAAAACCATAAAACGAAGTGTACAAAACATAGATGAATGGTTCAAATGGCTCAATTAAATAGATTTCAAGAGTTGAATTTTACTTAATTGATTTTAGCTATTTCTAATCAAAAGACATTTGATAGAAGTTAGATAATTGTGTATCTTCAGAAATTAAGCATGATTCTGTAAGTTTTGAAATAGTTGAAATGCCAAAAAGGGGGGTTTGAATTGGCTAAAAGCTAAAAACTATCTTTAATTGAATCAACCCAACCAACAAGTAAGGATGCAAACACCTCTGAACTGTACACTTTCAACCGATCAAAACTGAAGTTAGTCGATTGTTTTTATTAAACTGATGCAGTACTGATATAATCAACCGATTGAATCACAAAAACAGTCGACTAAAATACTAAGAAAAATGCAGAAATGCAGATTCGTGATTTAAAGCAAGATCAATGTAAAAGATCAGTCAACACAGGTTCCAATGAGTTATACAAACATGATCAATCCTGCAGGTGATGCCAAAATACTCAAGCATGTCAAAAAGATGGTTTAGATCACAATTCTTTAAACTTTAAATGATAATGCAAGAGAGAATTGTTAGAGAAAAGAGTAATACACAAGATTTTTATACTAGTTCACTTAAACATGAGCTACATCCAGTTGCTCAAGGCAACCCGAGCTTGACTTTGCACTATTTCAAAAGATTTACAAAGTTTACACCCTTAAACTTTCAAAATATGCAAAAACACACACAAAAGACTCTTGAATCACATAAGAATCACACCAGCACAACAAGACACCTCTTGCAGACCTGGAAAACCACCAAGCACACACAAAGCTTGAGAAAGATCAAACCTTAGTGGTATCACAACCCTGCCTACTACAAACACCTTCTCCAAGCTTCAAATACCAAGCAAAATGCTCCAAGAATTGATCCTAGATCAATCTTCATCAGCTGCAATCTGTATGATCACGAAAAAGAGAGAATTCCCATGTTTTCAGAATGATTTCGCACTAAAAATGCTCTTATTACCTCTCTTTCGCAAAATACAACTCTTGTAGTCAAACTGTACGAAATTCAACAGGTTGATTTTCAAATCAATCGGTTGATGTCCTTAACTTAAGTGAAATCAATCGATTAAAAAATAAATCAATTGATTGAATAAGTCATAGTTTAAGACTACTGCAGCTAACCTTTTAATCTGTTAAAAATCCATTCAACATATTAAAAGACACATTTTAACTTGTTGAAAAATATTTCAACAGATTAAAAGATACAATAAAGACCCTATACATCTAATAAATGCTAAATGATCTACAAAGTGAATTACAATCTTTAAACTTGTTTTTCCATAATCAATTATGCACTTACTTAGTCAACTCAATTTCTTGCTCAAAGTTCCTACATTATTCATTGTTAGCTTTCAATTAAAAGGAAGCAATTTTCGAACCAAGTCAATTAGAACCAAATTCACCTAAGATAAATCTGAATATTAAAATAAAGCTAGCAAAAACAAATTACAAAACACATTTAATGCAACTATTAAATATATATATATATATATACTAATAATATGTAACTCAACTTTAAATTAAAAGTTAAAGCAAACTAAACTACTACTTATTTATGCTAATGAAATCTACCAATTAAAGAAATCAACTAAAAATGGTCTAAAAAAAACTAAATAACAAATATTTGCAAAAATCATAAAATTAACACTAACTAAATATACTCTAAAAGCTATGAATTGAATACTAAAACAATACCAAAAAGATACAAATGGTCTAGAAAAATTTATCAAAAATAGGGACTTAGCAATAGTGCATATATAATATTTAGACTACAATCAATTAGTATACAACTGATGCATAAGGAAAATCTATAAAATTTATTGAGAAAAAGATTTCAAATTGGTATCCTTTTTTTGTGTTACTCATGGTAAAAAAGGAAGCAACGTAATGATTTGAAGTGATATTTTGAAGAATTCAAACATTATTTTGCCACAAAACAGCTTTCCATTAACTTGGTAAAATCTAACTTGTAACTTAGGAACTTTGACGAATACATTGAATATCAAGACTTATATAAGAAGTATATTAACCTGCTCAAAATAAATTAATATAAGACTTAAAAATGAACAACTTAACACGTGATCAAAAGAACATAGACTCATTAACATATAGGCTAATATAATTATATCCATTATAAGAGCACACATGTTCCCTTGCACACACACTAATATAGAGATAGTGGTCATGAGAACAAACCAACCAATTTTACGTAGGCTAATATAATGAAATCGATAAAAATATGATCTTAAAAACACATAGGCTAATTAGCGCATAGGCTAATATAATCATATTAATCAAATGACAATCATAAGAGTACCTAGACTCGTTAACACATAGGATAATATATGAGATTAGTCATAGGCCTTGTGGGAGAAAATGATACATAATTGTGGAGCTTGACCGTCAAGTTAGATTAAAAGGGTGAAATTCCACAAAAAATGACGCATCTATTAATTATAATTTGTACACTTTTTAATATCAAGCTTACAAGGAGATCATTTAGATCTCGCAAGTGAAGACTAAGGCTTTGTGATCTTCTAAATTTCCAATCTCATACATCTCCTAATTACTAAACTTTTGATGAATCATATGTCCAATGTATTAGAAAATCTAACTATACATAACTTCAATCTTAAATGTAAACAAATAGATTATTAGATATACATAACTTCAATCTTAAATGTAAACAAATAGATTATTAGATAGATAGACAAAATATCTATTGTAACAATAATAATATTTATATTTAACAAAAAAAAAATATTGCTTATAAATTATCAAATAAAAACTTTAATTCTAAAACATACACTACAAGAAAATCCCTCTTTAACAACCAATTTTAGTAACTAAAAATTATTAGTCACTATAGTGCCCAATTTAAATACCAATTTACAAATAAAAAAAAATTGGTTACTAAACATAGTCACTATTCTGAATAAAAAATTATAATTAGTTTCTAAATTAGTTTCTTAAATTTAGCTACCAAGGTTTTGGCTATCAAAGAAAATTGGTTACTAAACATTAGCTACCAAGGTTTTTGCTACCAAAAGAATTGGTTTCTAAATCAATCTCTAATTAATTACTGATCAATTATAATTTTTTATTCATAATAGTAACTATTTTAGCTACCAATACAATTAACCCGTGGTTTCGCCTTTTGTGGTGCAATTTGTTCAATCACAGCCTCAACCAACGGTGGTTAATCATGGTAATATTTGTTTTATGAATGAATCTTCTCTTATTAAGAATATAGACATTACGACATTACTATTAGTGGTATGTCAGTATAGTCTGATTCCTTGGTTGATATGTCTTGTGTAGAGGATTGAACTTCCATTATCAATAGTTTGTAGGGTTTACAACAACTACATTCACTAAATGGTAGTTTTGAGGTAGCTCTTAATTATTTGATGTCTAAGGAAACTCATTTTGTGGAATAATTGCAAATAGTTTCTAAATGGGCTAATAGGCTTAATGAAAGGAAAATTCTAATATTGAAGAGGATGATGAGTCAGTTCAAACTATAAGGAAACCTCGTAGAGGTAGACCAAAGAAAGTTAATACTAAATCCTACAAAGCAAAAATTTCTAAAAAATGAGTTTTAAAGGTATATGGAGTTCAAATTATCGGATGGTTTTTGTGAAGGAAATCATGAATTTATCCATGTTTTACTTAGTTTATTCGTAATAGATTTTATTTGCCTATGTGTGTGATGTAATTCCATCATGGGTTTGGTATTATATCCCATGTTTTTCCTTTTTTTTTAATAAAAATTTCATGTAACAATAGTTCGTCCAAGTTATGGATTTGTATCTCACAATTTGTGAACTGTATCAAAAGTTATGAGCCTAAATTTGGATTGCTTGAATATATTAGAATCAATTTGTGAACATGTATGTTTTAATCCTTTTTATTTTTATTTGTGTCTGAAGTGTCGAACTCTAGCATTTATCATGAATGCCAATAGATTACCTTCCACTGTTCCTTTCAATTGATGAACAAACAAGATATAAATTGAGTCTTGATATATTAAAAAATAAAAGAAAATCATAAACACTGAAATTTAGAACCCTTGACATGTATATTGAAAAGAAAAAAATTTGATTAAACGCATTTATTATAATTATAATAAAAGAGACCACATATACATAAAATTTAACACATGATGACATGTTGTATAAAACTTTCTTATATGTTACAAGATATGTAAATTAATTAGTTAATTCCACCTTATTTATTATTTAAAAAGTGAGTCATATTTCAACTATTTCTAAGTGAGTTACAAAATGATTTATATAATTTAAAGTATACTAAAATACAAATAAATAAGTAGAAAAGAGCACTAAAATTAGTAAATACTAATCAATGATAACATAAAAGGAAACATATCAAAACAAATTTAAAAAGAAGAAGAAAAATTAAAAGAAAAAGTTGACGTATCCCGATCAACAAGTTAATCAAGTCAAATCAATCAATGAAAAAATAACACTATTATAATTTCTTTGCGCTATAATCCAAAAGATTAATTGAATAGATATGAATCAATTTAATATTTTCAATGTGAAACTAAAATTTAAAACTTATACATGGTAGATAGTTGAAATTAGCATAGTGTATTAAATTAGTAGATTGATCTTTCAGATTGATTATGCATCTAAAATTTTACTTACAATTATATATCCATTACATTTTGTAATAAATGCTTCAAAAATATTTTAAGAACATTTTTCACTTTCATGAGTCTAATTTTCTTTATGAAGATTTTGCAAATATTTCAATAAGTTAATTTTCTACATGTATAAATTGTAATTTTATAACATTCTTTTGAATATGATTTATTATAAAGTAATGTTTTATTTTAATGTGTTTTATTCTTGTACGAATATTACTTCTGTAGGTGTTGAAGAACTCTAATTCTATTTGGATCTTGATTTAAAAGAGTTGAGAAACAAATTACAACTAATATATGTATCGATTACGCAATTATTTTTTCTTCTTGTTAACTCATGGAATACTTATACAAATTTTCTTCGATATAATAACTTCAACTATATACAAGTTCTTGTGTCTTTGAACAATGGATATAGTAGAATTGTCATAGTTATTTATTATAAAATGGTATTTAACATTGTACTCTACATCACATAATTAACTTATGTTAAGTATATTATGTTTGAAATATTTTACTAAACAAATGTTATTTATAGATTGTAGAGACTTCATATCTATTTGTCCAAGTCAATGATCTTCCATATTTAGTTTTTGTCAAACATGGCTAATCCTCCATTCTTGTTTCATGAGTCTTAGAACATAAATCTTTCACTCATAATTTAACACAAAAACCTATAGTCCATGTATCATAATAAGGGTGTCCAGATAATATGGGGATTCTTTCTCGTTAGTTCTTGGTGTCACGAAATCTCCTTGTATATATGAGCTACTAGTATATTTAGGTTTTGTATGAAACTTTTTTTCCTTTATAACCTAATCTACTTTTTCTACGAGCTCTTGATGAAGGCTTGACCACAAAAGATTCCATGGAGATTCTCCTAAGAAGAGTTACAAGGAGCATGTCTAGAGAGGAGACTTATAGTCTTTCATCTTTATATTTGTTTTGCATTTCATTATTGTGATTTTCCTAAAGTTGACTTAGTTGACCAATCTTAGTTGACTTTTTGACCTTTGACTAAGTTTAATTTGTTAGCTAGAGTTGACTTGGCTTAAGCTAATATGCTAATCTATGTTTAGTTGTTTTGTAGGTTAATTAGGCTTAAGGAAGCATGGCTAGGTGGCATAACACTATTGGAAAGCATGGATGATGTGGAGCTTAGGTGGAGAAGAGAGAAAATAAAAAAGCATAAAGCATAAAGCAAAAGGAGCTTATACCTTTTGTCTCCTTTGTCTTAAAGCTCCTTTTGGCTTTACTAGAAGACATCCTTGTCTCTTTTGCGAATGTGACCGAGAATCCTTCTAGGGTTTCCCACCAAACTTTAAGTTTGTGCTACTTGAGAAGATGCTTCTAGAATTAGGGTTTCCTATTTGCTAGCTAGTCTTTTTAACTTTGTTTTCATTTCCTAGAGACCCTTAGAACTCCCTATATAATGGGTGCTCTTGTATATGTAAAAGTGTTGATCATTTTGAGCTTATACACTAGTGTTTCAACCACACAAAACCGTGAGCTTCCTCCTTGGAGTGGAGTTTCCACTTAGCCTTATCTTGCTATGCAAGTGGCGACACAAATCATTCATCTCTAGAGTTGGTTAGCCTTATGGCCCCTCTAAGAGTGGCGTGCTTCAAATCCATCTCCATCTTCTGTATCTTCCATTTTATTGTTGTTTTCTTTTACTTCTATTTGGTTTATATGTGTTGTTTTCCATTTGAATTTTGAATCAATCCATTTCTCTCCTTCTTTAGAACCTTTAGAAGTGAACCTTCGCATCCATATAGCTTGTTATCTTAATGTTCAGTGGGATCTTCTCTAGGTTTCCTAAATAACTCATCACCATATCAGCTCTCCTACAAGATCTTGTCAAGAGATTAAGTTTTTTGTCACCTCCGATTGTTACATATGACTTTTGTCAATGTATCATTCTCATAAAATAAATCATTCACTATTTGGGCATGATCTATATTAGATAGTCTCTTCTAACACTCTTGATTTTTTTTAATAAAATTTATATTAGACATCACTATATACTTTGACCTATGATAAGCACTGTGATAGATGACATCAAGAAATACTAGAATTCTCTACATTTTGTAAATAGAGCACAACCAAGATCAATTATCATAGGACACATTAAATTGTATTCACTATTTTGGGTTTTTTTTTTGTACAAATAAAAAATGAAGGTTTTGGGATTGGATAACATAAAATCGTAAATTAGAAAACAAGATTAGATATCAAAAGCAAATTTTTATAAGATTAAAATAGATCAATTCATATACTCAAACAACCAAACAATCTAAAAGTAATAGTTCTCTAAAGATTATATCCAAATTTGAACAACTTATTGATTCTATTGATCAACTAAATCAATTATACAAATTAAATCTCAATATCATTCATTCTAAAACGTATTTAGTTATCAAATAATGATACAATCTCAAACAACCAAACAATCTAAAAGTCATAATTATCTAAAGATTATATCCAAATTTGAATAACTAATTGATTCAATTAATCAATTAAACCGACTGTACATATTAAACCTCAATATCATTCAATCTAAGTTGTATTTAGTTATCAAATAATAATTCAATCAGTTCCTAATTTGAGTTTTTATTTCAGAAACGCAAATTGATATCACAAAAGAGAAAAACTAGAAATAGAGAATAGAAAATTAATCTCAAAGCGAAGAGCTTTCAATGCAAAAACTCATTCCATGTTGTTTGATCTAGATTTTGTGAATTGATTCTCAAATATTAGTTCTCCATTATTCAATATAAAAAACAAAAATAAAAATAAAAGGAGAAAAAAAAAATTAAAAATCTCAAAATTCGGCCAATGATTTATGTATATTGTTTATAGTATAATTAGACATCTAATCGAATCTAAACCTAAACCCTAATTTAGCAAACTCTAAAGGAGTTGTGAGCCCAATTTGGGCTATAATCAGGTATAGAAGCCCAAATAAGAGTTCTTTTTACCTTTTGATTACAAAGTGTTTGTAATTAAGAAAACTCTAAGTAGATCCCCATTAGACACGAAGATAATCCATTAGGTTATCTAAGTGTGATTGTTCTCTTCACACGAGCTCGAGAGAAGGGAGGATTCCATTAGAAAAAGCAAGAAACAATGAACACCAACAGCATAAAATGGCATGAAATGAAGATAACAACAAAAGCATGAAAAACATAAAAAAAAAAAAAAAGATAACATGGAAAGGGAAACAAAGGTGATAAATCTTCCCTAAGTCTCCACATGTCATCCAAGCCTTTGTGCTTCAAACTAGGTGGCAATAGAAAGTTAAGAATGTCCAAATGTAAGTCATATGTTGGGTCATGCGTCCCAACACTCCCATCCCCCAAAAGGGTCTCAACATCAAACTATAAGTATCCAAAACCAACCTACAAACAAAAAGTAAACAACATGAGTCAAGGAAAACTAAAGCAAAGGAAAAATGCTACGTAAACTAAAACAAGTGAGTAAGGAGAAAGCTTCACTTTTAGTCATTATCCTAGTTATCCTTATAAGAGGGTCCCTTACATTCACATGAGGAGTTATGATCTCATCAAGCCCAATTTACAATGTGTAACTAAAACAAACAAAATTAAACATGCAAGTCTCTTTACAATTTTTTTAACAAATTTGTCTCAACTTATGAAAATTGTAAAAACTATCATAGCAGTTCAAATCTAATAATCCATATGTTTATTTGGAAGTTCTGAAAACATAGAATCCAAAGCAACTAGAATCAATAACAAGTGACATTTATAGAAAAAAGTCATGACTAAAATAGTCAGATGAACTAAAACTCCAAATTTAAAGCAATTGTATGTAAATGAATCCAAAATTATCCAAATTATTACTAATGAAAAAAATAAACAAAAAACTGAAAATAAGACAAATGAAAAGTGAGATCATTGTTTATATTACAAGTTATTAATAAGAGCATTGTATTTAGTTTGCATAATATTAAACTAGTCAGGCTTAGATAAAACTTATTTAATACTAGTCGGTTCAAGTGAAGTTTGTTTAGCTAATTTTTTTTTTAAAATATCAAAAAGAAAACATGGACTAAAATATTAGTACAAGAGTTTCTTAAATATATTTAAAAAAATACGAGTAATTAGTACTACATTAATTATTACTAAAAGTAATATGAAATATTTCATATTATATCAGTTATATTTCGAATCCTTATAATATAGGTTTAACTTTTGGTTTCTATTTTTGTTTAAAAATTTCAAGTTCGTCCTCTCGTTTTTTTTTGTCTCAATTTCATCCCGATTTTTCAAAAAAAAATGATACAATTTAATTATTTTTGTTAAATTTCTTAAAATAGAATTAAAGATTTTTCATCAAAATTGAAGCTGCTAATAAGGATGGTTTATTTTGTTAGTATAATTAACATAATCCTAATATCAATTTTGATGAAAAATCTTTCATCCACTTTAAAAAATTTAACAAAATGATCAAATTGAATTAATTTTTTAAAAATTGAGACCAAATTAAGACTAAAAAAAACTGAAAACCAACTTAACATTTTTTTCACAAAAACTAAAAAAAAAAACTAATTAAACGTATAATATGTACATATTATATTTGTTCTAGTAGTAGTTATGTCAATTTTATTAATAATCAATGTAATAAGTATTAATTTATTTAAAGAAGTGTTATCATAGTTACTTTTACGTAATTTTCTTCTGAATCAATGTCAATTTGACAAGAAAATAATATTTTTTAATCATCGACACTAATTTAAGAGTTTAGTTTGTTTCAGGAAAATACTATTAAGAAAAGTTAGGTAATTCGTAAAAATATTTATATTAGTAATATTCGATATTTTTAAACTCACAAATACTTTGGTGAAAGAAAAAAAAAGAAATAATTTTTTCATAAATTAAAATTAATTTATAAAAGATTAAAATACGTGTGTGTAATTTATTGTTTTTAATTTCTGTATAAATGAATTTTACTTAATAGAAGTTTTTTTTTTCTTATTCTAGAAATTGTTTATGAACGAGCTTATTAGCATGTCGGTTATTCATAAACATATTATAACAAACAGAACCTTACACTTATTACTTGTCATAATATTTTTCTTTCAGGTGAAGTGTTAGTTAGATTTAAATATTCACTCTACCTAATATAATATTATCAGACTATTAAAACTCGCGTCGCAATCTAAAAAAAAAGAAGAAAAGAATCGATATATTTGTATATAAATACTAAAGGACAACAACAATATTATTGGTTAATTTGGAAGTATAGTATTGTGTTGTAAGAAATTGAGAAAGAAAAATGTGGACTGTTTATATATTTGGGTATTTTTAAGATGTTTTTAGTTTATTAAGTATTTAAAATGGATATTTTTTAATTCAATTTTGTAATTTATCCTTTTCATTAAAGTGATATGAATGTTATTTATTTTTATTTGTCTCCTTGGTATTAATAAATATAAAGTCATTATAATTAATATAAAATGATATGTAAAAAACAAAATAAACAGTAATTGAAAACAATTTTTAATTATTGTAGTTGAAAAATTTGAAAGTCATCGAGAAACATTATTCTAATATATTTTTAATTAACCCAGAAAACTTCATATTCATGAAAACAATAAATAAAGTGATTAAACAAAGTAACAGTTACGATATTCAAGTAAAACAAAAGAATATACGACAAAAGTTTAATTAAAAAATATAAAATATTTAAGTACGTTATAATAAAATAAAATTTAAATACTTAATTAAATAATAATAATAATAATAATATTTAATAATATATATAATCAACAATTTATTTTAGTAATATATCTATATATATATATATATATATATATATTAAATTTTATAATAAATGAGAGTTAACTATGTTATTAATTTTTATACTTTGATATAAAATTAAAATTTGTTCATATTTATTTTGATATAATATTGTATTTAAATTTAAAAATTAAATAAATATAATTTTTTAATTGTATAATATTAAAATTTTACATATATCAAATAATATTTTAAATTTTAATTAAATTTAAAAGGATTATATTTTATTTTAAAATTTAATGACAAAACTGTATTTGGAATAAAACTAAATTCTAATTTCAGTTACAAATTAAAAAAATACAAACATATTTAATTATAAATAAATATAATCAAAATATTATTATTTTAAGAATTAAATATGTTTTTATCTTTCATATTTTAGTAAAATTTAAAATTAATTCTTTTTGAAACTCCTTTTATTTTTAGAAATGTGTGAATTTAATTTTATTAACCAAATTTTATTAAGTTTATATGCATTTTAAGTATATTTCATGATATGATTTGAATTGTTTACAGACATATTTTTGTTTCAATGTTAACTCAAATATTATTATAAAACTTGTCGTCAAATCAACTTAACAGAATTTGGTTAAAATGACTAAAATTACATATTTCTAAAATTGGAGGACTAAATTATGCCAAAATTTTAAAGAGAGATTAATTTCAAAATTCACTACAAAAATATATTTAAGCCTATTTTAAATTGTAAAAACTTATTTGTTAAATGTGTTTGAACTTTAACAAAATTCGATTAAAATGATTAAATCCACACATTTTTAAAGTTTAAAATTTAAATTAAACCAAAATTAAAATAAAAAACCAATTCTAATTTTTATTAAAAGTTAAATAAAAATATATTTAATCCTTATTTTATTTTAAATGGTAAAAATTTATTTATATGAAAAATATCACAGGCCGACGATAAAGAGGCAAAGTAAAAAAGGCATAGGTGCATGCACAGCATTTAGTACTAGTTTTGAAATAACCGAAGGGGTCATCGAAATGCGTAAAGAGAAGTAAATAAAGAGAAGATGAAAGAGAGAGAGAGAGAGAGAGACCGTATACGGAAGAGGACCATACGGCTTGTCCGACAGAGCCACGGAGAGCACCAACTGGTGGTCCCCACTCCAACTCCTATGTGGTGGGCCCCACATGTCCCTCCCAATCTTCTTTTATTTTCTCTGTTGCTCTATTTTTCTACTCCTCTTCCTAACCAGACATTATAGTCACTTATGTCCCTCAAACTCACCAACCTGCCCCTACTTGCCTACGACCAACAACAATCGATTATGGCCCTTAAATTATCTATTATCTATTATCTTTTTATTTTCACTTTCTTTTTTCTTTTTATTTCTTCTAACCATCCAAACAATCACTTCTCATTCGTTTCTTTCCGCCTTCATCTTTTTTTCAAATCAAACAAAAAAAGTTGAAACTCCACCATAATCTCATCATCATCAAATTATGGCCTCAAATTTTTTTTCCTCAAAAACATAATAACACTAACACATTTTATTTGAACAAAATGTGTATTTTACGCATTTTTTTAATTTCAAATTTTATTTTAAGAAATTAATCACCTGTAATTAATTTATTAAAGTTCTATCATTACATTTTCTTTAAATGTTTAAATCGTGGTGGATGCAAAAACTTTTTCTCTAAATATTTAAATATTACACTATATTCAAAATTTAATTATTCATGAAAATTCGGTTCACTTGATAGTGAAATTGAAAGAGAATGAAAAGTTAACGCTTATAAGTTATGAATTCAACTCTTACAAAATATATTTTATCAGTAAAACATTAACCGCTAACATTTATTATAAAAAATAATTATTAATGTATAATACTCATAATTGTTGATAATTATGTAAAAGAAAATATTATTTCATAATATTTATCAGTTTATTAGGGTTTAGTATCTATAATCCCTTTTATTTTAACTTATTAACTAACTTTTTAGTTCTATCAAACATGATTTCTTTCATAAAAATGCCGATAGTTTAAGACCTCTTTGTAATATAAACACGTCATTTGCAAAACAAATTTACGAATTATTTTTTCAATAAATCAACCGCTTTCAACTATAAAATTTATTTGAGGACGAGTTAAAAACAAAACAGTTAATAAAATATTAAAAGTATGACAGTTTTGGTAGGACGAATAAAAAGTATTATTTGATATAAAATGTAAACGAAACATCGTAAATGATTAAGTGCATAATTTAAGAGAGGTGGTTTAATAATTAAAGACGTGAGGAGTGTTGGCTTAATAATTAAAGTGATGATGAATCTTTTATCTTCATTACTTTAGGGTTCAAACTCATCAATCATTCAAAAAACTTTTAATTATCCTTCTAAATAAAAAAAAATTCATTAAAAGTATAAAAAAAAAACCCTAAGAAATGAAGAAATTAAAATACCGAACTTAACTTACAGTTATAACCTAGGAGACGAAGCGAAAGAAGGCGCGTGAAATTGAAAGTGTGTTGCATTATTTAGGGGGTTTCTATATATGAAGTAGTACTAGTGGTGTATAAAAAGAAGGCAGATGTGATTATTTTGGTGTAAGTTTTGAGTAGACAGAAACATTTGATTGTTGTGATGTGTGCGTAGAGAAAGAGTAGAAAGTAGAAAGCTGCACGTGGTGCGTGGGGAGTGGGGGTTGGTTGGGTGGCACAACACAAGGGTGGGGTAAAGTGAAGGAGTGAATGGTAAAAACAAATGGCAAGAGTGGGGAATGTGGGAGAAAGACAAGGGCAAAAGAGGAAAAGTCATACGTAGCTGTCGCTGTCACACAGACCCGGTTTGTCTCCTCGGAAGTGGATCTTCGCACGTTACGAATACCAATGTAAAGAGACTAATGTACCCAACCCAACACATTGCTCTCCCCTGCATATGCCTTCACCCCTCACCACCCCAACCCAAATTATCCCAAACTATCATCTTTCTCTGCTACCAAACATCACACTTAACTATACTATAACTTTCTTTCTTTTTTCCTAATAAATTTCTATTAATAGGTAATAATGAGTAAAATTAATAAGTCCCGTTTCATTTAAAAGTTAATAGTTTAAATAATATTTTTTTATTTTTATCTTCTAAAATATCTTTTAAAATTACGAGGACTAGATGAAAACCAAGAAAGTATTTAAAAGATCTTTACAAAATTACCTATTAATAGAAATCTTTAATGGACTAAGATTCAAACATGTGTATGTGTAAGATATCAACTTTATCTTTACTCATTATATTGGTCTTTTGTTTGTCTTGTTACTACCAACTATAACTATTTCTCCTCTCTCTCTCTCTCTCTCTCTCTCATTTGGTGCAGGCACTTGATTGGAAGTTGGAAATCAACAAAACTTAACTCTCTCTTTCTCTTTCTCTTTCTCTTTCTCTGCGCTTGCGCTGGTTAAAATTTTGTTCTTTTCACCGAGCCTGGGAGCTTCTTCTCCTCGGTCCTGATTTTCTTCCTCCGGATATCAGCTTCTGTAGGCGAGAGGGGAGGGACTGAATGGTGCGAAAAATTTACAATGTGGTAGCCTCATTTACCGTTTAAGCCATGATAATGAAGTTTTCCTCACTTGGGTGTTCCGCGAATTGGTGCATTTGTTGAGAGGTTTAGGCCGTTACTGGATCTGCATTTGGGTGCAGGAGGGTTGGGAAAAAGGTTGAACTTTGATGGTTTTGAGAGGTGGTGGGTGTGAGCCACATGAAGAACTTGAGGTGGCACAAGCAAATTTCCAACAGTGGCAAGTTGGGGAGAAGGCTTTCACTTGGGGAGTACAACCGCGCAGTGTCATGGTCTAAGTATCTGGTGTCTCCGGGGGCTGAGATAAAGGGAGAAGGAGAAGAAGAATGGAGTGCAGATATGTCTCAGTTGCTCATTGGATCCAAATTTGCCTCTGGCAGACACAGCAGAATCTACAGAGGGGTTTACAAGCAAAAAGATGTCGCAATTAAGCTCGTCAGTCAACCGGAGGAGGATGAGGATTTGGCTGCTTTTCTTGAGAAGCAATTCACTTCTGAGGTCTCTTTGCTCCTTCGATTAGGCCACCCAAATATCATTACTGTAAGTTTATCTCTCTTCCGCTGTGTCCTTTTCTATCCACATGGATTCATATAATTGCTTCATAATCATGTTCTTTTGCATGTGGTCAGAAGTTTGATCTCCTTGGTGATGTGTAAGAAATAACATGAACTGGTCAGAAGTCTCTAAATCTTCGTCACAAAATATCATGACTTTACCAGAAAAGTAAAAGAAATGTTGTGTTTTGTTTTCTTCAGTTATTGTTCTGTTCGTGTATCTGTCTTATTATTAATGTTGGCATAGAATAAGAGAGATGATTCTCTTGCTTACGTTGTTAGGAATATTTATTGGTGCCTCTTGAGAGGAAGATGCTGGCCTTCATACTTTGTCTAAATGTCCAATTCTCATTTGTTCTTCACCTTTTGAGTATAGCTTCTTTACCCCTTTGGTCTTTTCGACGGTTTTTGTCTTGCAATTCTAACTAGGTGTTGTGAAATTTCGTGAAGGAACTAGGAAGAACAAAAAAGGAATAGTTATCTGCAAAATGAAGTAATGGATTAGTTGGAAAAGTGGTGCAATAGTTATGAAGTTAAAACTGCCAAAGGTGCTTCCAATGAATGCTTCAGTGTATGGTTGCATTTCCATTTGTTGAAAAGTTTAAATTGAACATAAGAGCAGAGATTCGCCTTTGATTTAGGCTATTTCTTTAGCTAGTCATTTAATTACCCTCTCACCCCAATTATTCCAGAGTCTTGTGGTGGATCTTGTTGTTGATCAAGTATTGAGTTTTAGGAGCTCTGAGAGGAAAGTGTTTTAATTTAACTGTTTAATGCTTTCTCTTGAAAGTTGATAATGGCCTAACTAACACAGAAAGCAATAAAAACAGACATTAATGCTTAGATTTGCTCATTTTAAAGAGAAGAGAATGTTTGAAATACAAGACTTCTGCTGCTATAGAGACAGTAACCCTTCATCATGAACTGTTGATTTTTATTTATAATGCAGTTTATTGCTGCTTGCAAGAAACCTCCTGTGTTTTGCATAATCACTGAATATTTGGCTGGAGGTTCACTGGGAAAATTCCTGCACCACCAGCAACCAGATATACTCCCGCAAAAACTTGTTCTGAAGTTAGCCCTTGACATTGCAAGAGGGATGCAGTATCTTCATTCTCAAGGGATTCTTCATAGGGATCTCAAATCAGAGAATCTCCTCTTGGGGGAAGACATGTGTGTAAAGGTAGCAGATTTTGGTATCTCATGCTTAGAATCTCAGTGTGGCAGTGCAAAAGGATTCACCGGAACTTACCGTTGGATGGCGCCCGAAATGATCAAAGAAAAGCATCATACCAAGAAAGTAGATGTGTATAGTTTTGGCATAGTTCTATGGGAGCTTTTGACAGGAAAAACTCCATTTGACAACATGACTCCAGAGCAAGCAGCATTTGCAGTTTCCCACAAGGTTTGCATCAGAATTTACTTAAATTGTTTCACTCATACTCTTATTGTATTTCTTAAAGAAAATAAGTGCTCATTGCATGGACTTGTATGAACCGATGTCTAACATGATCTTATTTGAATAATCATATTTGTCTGAAAAATTGGTGGTATGCACATGTTGTCTTATGTCTCAAATGCTTCAGTTCTTAGTAACATAATAGATTGCTTTATTAATTCATTGAATGACTCTAGGCATATTTAATCACTAAATTTATACATGAATCTGGTTAAATCAAGTGATGTTCTCTTATCTGTTGTCAAAGGTGAAAACAACAGAATGCCTTACCAGAAAGTTTGTAAAGAAAACTACTAGTAAAACACTTTCAAACAGTATTTTCTGACACATTTTTTTGAATAGATTGAAATTCATGTGGGTTCTCTCATTTGATGAGTCTCGTTTTCAAACTAGTTGGACCCACAAGAATTTCATCCCATAGAAAAGAACGTGTTAGAGAGAAAATGTGTTGGTAACACTGTTCATCGTTGTTAATTTCATGAATGCTGTTAAAGAATAAGAAAAAGAAAATAGTTAGAAAGAACTTGAGTACAGAAAAGGGCTTAAAAAGGAATGAAACTCCATCTCATCAACGTAGATTTTGTCAATATATCATTATAATAGTACTATTGAGGATCTATTTCGTTCTCTATTATTCTAAAGTTGTTTTCTTACTGATCCTTTGTTAGTGGGAACAGTTTTCCATTGTATTATTTGTTTACACGTAGATCAAACATGGGCATGCATGATTATTATCTATGTAAAAAAAGTTGATATTGTTCCTCATAAAAATCTTTAATATCCATCGTTGTATGCATATACACATATACTTGTGTTTTCGTTTTCACTATCTGCTTTAACACTATCATGTCTCTATGCATTCTCTATGCATGCACTTGGCTATATAACCCCATTTTGATGGTTTATGTGCCCGAATCTTTCTCAAGAGTGTTGGCGTGGTGGGCAACAATTATTCTCTGTCTATGATCTTTACAGAACATGTGGTTGTGTTTGTGATATGATAGCCTTGTTCATCCAACCTCATTTACAACATTGAATTACGATAACCTTAGATTTTTTTTTCTTCATTTGCCTGACATCTGCATGATGGTTACTTTTCCAACATTTAAGATATGGCATAGTGTTAGATATAACATTATTTATGAAAATCAATGATTGCTACCACCTCTGCTTCACTGTCACATGCACACCACATCAGAACAAGCTGCCACATAATTGACTCACTAATTGATACACAAGCTTTTATTTTATCTTTTTTTTTCTCATTTTTCTGATATTACTTCCAACCAATCACAGATGCAAGAAACATACACATAGTCCATTCCAACTTTTCTCGTTCATTGTCTTTGCACATGCTTCACTATCCTAGAGATATTCTTTGAATCTAAAGAGAATACTTAAAATATACATGCCATTAAGTAAAGGCGGTTTATGTTTGTACTGTTTTGCCTTTGGTATGTTCCACCTACCGGACTCATCAAACTCAGCAATAATCTATCTTCATATCTTCAATTTAACTTTTTATTTTATAGTTTTACAGTATCTACCAGTAAAAAATAATGGGTTCAATCTGGTTTAAGGCAATTGTTCAACAAAGTACATGTCTTAGACGATAATAATAGAAATACTGGTTTAAGGTATGTCTGGGTAACTTTTTTCCAAAAACAAAGAAATGGAATAACCCTTATGTAAACTAAAATCAACTTGGGTATAATCTTTTGTTAATTTGTCGAAAAATGCAAACTTTTAACTTAAGCCAACCCTTATTAAGCAAACTTTTGTTAACTATGGAAGGTTCTCTTATGGATTAAGTGATTTTTTGTATGAATGTTGAAACTGAGTTTGATGGATTTTTTGTGTGTAGAATGCAAGACCACCATTGCCATGTGAGTGTCCTTGGGCATTTAGTGATCTGATCAATAGATGCTGGTCAAGCAACCCAGATAAAAGGCCTCATTTTGATGAGATAGTTTCGATTTTGGAGTTCTACACAGAATCACTTGATCAAGATTCAGAGTTTTTGTCAACTTACAAACCAAGTCCTAGCAGTAGTAGTAGTAACACCATTCTTGGGTGCCTCCCAAAATGCAATGCACGCCATAAATTTGGTGCTTGCAAAGCTTAGCATTACTAATGGATGATGCTATTATTTCTCAGTTGTGTGACTATCAACAATTGTATTATATTATATTAAAACCTATGGGAAGAAAAAAAGCTTGTTCAATTAACAAACGCAATTCTCTTCCTCTTCAAGACTAAGTAAGAAAATGTGTTCCATCCATCCATCAATTGTTTTCATTTCTATAGTAAAGATATATAAGTTATTAATGGCTAAATGTATCATCTTTTTTTTACTTTGAATTCTCTCTTCTCTGATTTTTTTTAGGGTTAGATGTGATGTTTAACCTTTCACCTAATGCATAGAAGTTATAGTAAAAACTGAAAAATCGTGTTGTTCAAAAATGATTATGCATTGTGGTAAAAACTGAAAATTTGTGGACAACATGACAAAGGTGAGTGTGCATCAATTAGACCAACAACTACTTTATTACGTGAGTCCCCTATTTTTTCTCTCCACTAATTCTTCTTACAGATATGCTTTTTAACAAACTTTTTACTTTTAGTTAAAGTTCAATTTAAATTGCAAAACTTTAAGTGAGGTTTATTGAATGAGAAATAAGAATTTTTGGAAATTTCACTATTTTTTAACCAATAAGGAAACATGTTTATTTTTTCTCGTGTGCTTTTCAGTTGGGAATTTACAATTTCCAACAAAGTACATGCATTTTTTTTATCTAAAAATATTGGTTGCTTTAGTTATTTTTTAATTTTTGTAAGAAATTTGGTTCATTTAGAACTCAAAGTGTAATTTTTAATAAATTTTAGTGCATAATGAAATAAGTTCAAGAGACTATAAAAAAAGTGTGTTGTTAAAAAGAATGTTTGTGTACCTTTTTCAATTATACCCTTATATTGCATAGTTAAAACTATTTTAAGTGGTATTTAATAATTTCTAAAGTTACTTATAGTGGAATGTTAGCACTACTTTTTAGTAAAAACAAAATAGAAAACTATTTGATCCGGGTATAAATGAAGTAGAATAGTACATGAAATTATAAAATAAGAAATAAAGATAATTTATTTTAAATTTATATAAGTTAAATATATTTTAATATGAATGTAAAAATCTGAATGTCTCAACTAAAAATTACTTATTTTGCATGAATATAAATATAGATTAGATATAAGGATGGGTTTTAAAATTAAGGGGTTAATTGTTTAATTAGGCAGATTATGTTACAAAATATCACAAAAATTGAAACAGTCTTCTCTTTAAGACAAATCACTCTTGATTTTTCACGTAGTTAGATAGACCATAGAAGATCATGCATGGGCCAAACCCGTCTCTTTCAATCATTCGGTGATTTGAAAAAATAAAATAAAATAACATTATAACTTTAAAATGGAAATCTACTAGAATTATTTATGTTGGATAGCAATCAAAACTAATAATTCATGTTGGATGAGAGCCAAACAAAGATATGCGATGTTAACACATATCGTATTCTAGTTTCAAGATAAACACCTTCTTCCTCTGTTCCCGTAGTTTCTTCTATTACTTTTATAATTTTAAAAATATCAAAGGGTCACTTTTAATAATAATATGAGTTTAAGTGGATTCGTGAGTCTATTTTCATTTCTTCATTGTTTGTTAGTGGAGTTTTCATGTTAGATTAGAATTTTAATTATGTGTTTAAAAAGTTTAAATTAATTGAATTCATTTGTGTTATTTTTTTGGCATATTCAATAAGCCACTTTAGTAAAATTATAATTTCTGTTTCATTCATTGTTGGATCAAGTTTAAATTTTTAGAAAAGCTTGATGAGATATATGATTATTCATTTTGATAGTTGGAATCATGAATTGAAAGTCTTTGATAAGAGAAATCATTTTCACAATGTTGCTCTATTTTAGGTTTTTATTTTTTTTTCTTTAAATTTGAGAGCATTATTGCTTTGATGTATTGGATGGTTATAAACACTTATTTTTGTTTTTATTTGATTATATTATACATATATTTGATCTTGGTGGAGCTTGATTGGCTGACTTGTTCCAGGAGTTTATACTTCTCACATTTAGAGGATTTTTTCACAATAAAAATATCAGTATTCTCTTTTTGTAATTATTACTATCATTATCTATTATTGTTGATCCTCATAAATTCTTGCATGCAAGTTTGGAGAAATTATTTTCACTGCATACTTTAGTGTTGTTGTTGTTGTTGTTGTTTTTCCCATAAGATATATTAGTATCAGAGCTCTTTGGTTTGAACTCTATTTACTTGCTTGAATGATGAGAGGAAATACAAAGATGATTGCTTTAAATACAAATTATCATTTGTGGAAGGGAAAGATGAAAGACTTGTTTGTGAAGAAATAGTATTTTTCCCTCTTTGTTATGTAGAAGCCCAATTCTATGTCTAATCAAGAAAGAGACCTTGAGCACTAGATATATATTCAAGACAATGTTTATAATCACATTATTAATGAGGCATGTGTCAACTTTGTGGGAGGAGATTGAGTCTTCTTCTAATAAGTTAATTAATAATAAATTGTATCTATTGAATTACTTGATAAATTTGAGGTAGAGGAAGAGTTCTTCCATTTCATATCACTTAAAAGAGTTTTAAGAGCTCTTGATCAATTGTCAATAATAAGTATTAATTTTGATGATAAAGTTTTAGGACTATAATAATTGAATACTCCAAAAGTTTTACAAAGAAATACTTTTAATATACAATGTATTACCATCACATTATTTATACATATTTTATTGTTTAATATATATATATATATATATATATATATTACTAAAAATAATAATAATTATAATATATCTATTATAATAAATTATGAATATACAAATATAACAATTATAAATATATATAAAATTAAAACTAATTAATTAAAAATAATATAATAATATTATTCTACAAAATTACATACACGTTTAATTATAAATTATATAAATATAAATATAAGTTATAATAAATCTATATAAATAAATATATCATAATTAAACTGTTGTTTCGTGATCATGATATAAAGGAATTAAATAAAGCATGTAGTCATTTAAAGAGGTAGACATGACTTAACGAATTTACAAGGGATAAAGTAGTGGCCAACTTATCAACCACAGAAAATTTTAGGGACTTAATTGCAACTATATTTCTTTGAAGAACTAGAGAGGCAACATTCATATTCTTTGGGGTGCAGAAGAAGTAGCCCACTCCTTTTATAAGTAAAATAATTTTCAATCTTATTGGATATCGGGCCTTTGCTTCGTGCACACCTCAAATATTTAAACATACCTTTTTGTTTATATAGTGGAAAGTGTAAATGAGTGAAGGAAGTAATTTGAGAATGCATGTGCTGAATGAAATAGAAATTTTAAAAAATAATTAAAACAACTTTAAAACATGTAGTCTAGAAACTTTGTTAACATTCCATAATGATGATTCTAGAAGGCATTATTTTTCAATCTAGAATTAACTTTTTACTATTTTAAAGTATTCTAAAACGTCTAATAATAAGATTTATTATTACATAGTAAGCTTTGTAGAATATTTTAAAATTCATTCTACAACTCCTTCTTGAAATAGTTTAGAATTTGTTTTAACTTATAATTTCTGAAAAATTTATATTTTGTTAAAAAATATTGTTTCCAAAAAAATCCAAATTAGTTCCAAAACTGACTTTTATAGAAATCACATTTCATTTCTTTTTCACTTGATGATTCAAAACTCTCTTTCTTGTATTATTTTTATTAGAGATGACAAATAAACTTGAACTGTCAATATTGTCCAAATTTGTCCCCATTTTGATAGAAAAATTCTGCATTGATTGGGTATGGATATGGAGAATTCCAAACTTTTTCAATTGGATATGAGAATGAGCATAAGGATCTACATATCCCCACCATAATACTCGTCCCCGCCATATCTCTGTTGTCGTTTAAATTATTAAAATATTCATAATTAATTAAGTAACCCTATATATATATATATACTTTCTATTTTTTATTTCTTCTAATTATTTGGTTTGTCATGAAACTCATTCGCATCTCCAATATATTTTTCATCTTATCATAATCTTTATGAAATTATGTTAAAATGATGTATGTTAATTTAAAATTTTTTATGTCTCACATTTGAATATTTCTATTATTTTTTAATATTTCTATTTATTTTATATTTTATTTTCACATGAGAAAGTTTAATATTCTGAATTTAAGGGTTTAACCATTCATTTACTAGGTAATATAAAAAAAATCTTTACTTATTATTATTAATTTTTGTTTTATTTGAAGAACTTTTTTGTTTCGTTAAAATAATTTTCGTTATTTTTCAACCATATGATGATATTTGAAAAGTTTTCTTAGATCTCTCAGGTATTTTCTTCTTATCATACCCTTAATTATACATTTATTTTTTCTTTGTGCGATACTTTCAATAGTCTCTCAAATTATTTCTAAGACATACATTTTTTAATTTTTTAATATTTAATTTTTTTTTGTTTATTTTTATCATGTAAAATACTATTTTGATATATTCTATCTAATTATTTTTTATTTTCTAACTCATTATCAATCATACTGTAACTTTTTTATTATAATTAAATAAATAACTTTTATTTACTACAATATAAAAATTTAATGTAATTGTCAAGAATATTTTTTTATCACCATCCAACATATATATATATATATATATATATATATATATATATATATATATATATATATATATATATATATATATTTATAACATAACA
>Ga0214543_1000577_pt1 | contig 63009 bp, 33 predicted proteins | sample CNSS2metaG_FD_160094 | JGI IMG/M metagenome (GOLD analysis project Ga0214543, IMG submission 160094) | Root nodule microbial communities from cowpea collected in UCLA plant growth center, Los Angeles, California, USA - CNSS2 | ecosystem: Host-associated > Plants > Roots > Nodule | place: USA...
TATATATATATATATATATATATATTATCATGTATTAAAAACAAGAGTGAATTGTTTTACAATAGGAAAAGTCATGTTTAATAAAATTTAGTAATTAATTAATTAATATAAATTGTTAAAGTAAAGTAACTAATTTATTATTATCTTAAAATATACTTATTATTATTTCTATAAACTTATTTTATTTTGATTTTAATGTAAAATAAGCATCTTTATTGTTATTATAAGGGGCTAATTGTGACTGAACGTTTTGCTCAAACCTGAAATTGATATTTTTTTTCTGTATTTTTCTCAACTATATAATAATTTTATATATGCATTTAATTTTGTGCTGTTTTGATAATTTTTTTTGCTTAATTTATGTATTATGTAACTTGTAAGTTCTAATATATATTTCTTTTTCAATTTCTTGGTACAGGTTTAGATTCACCGTCAAAAGCAAAATGTTCTTCCTCTACAATAATAGACACAAATCACAACATAATGTACAATCTTATTTTCCTGTTTAGTCAATTTTATGATTTTTTTTTATTAAATAACAGTTCTTAGTATTTTACGTTTTAACTTGTATTTTCAACAGTTCAAAATGATTTGAGCTATGTTGTTTTCTGTTTAATTTTTTATATTTGAATGAAACTGGCAACTAACAATCATTAAAACATTTTATTTTTTACAAAACATTTCGAATTATAGAAAACTAAAGTTAAAATTATCATTCATAATTTTTTCTCTTATCACAATTTTTAACTATTAAAAAAATAATATTTTACATCGATTATTTATGATTATTTACATTTGTTTTTAAATCGATGTGGATACCACATATATATTAAGTTTGATAGTTTTTACATCAATTTAATATTGATAAATATTACATTACTTATAATAAAAGTTGATATAATATGTGTATATGCAAATCAACTAGGACAATAGATGTAATATGTATATATTATTTAATTGTTCCTAAGAATATGTGTAACATGTAAGGTTTAATTACTCGGATGATATCTACTTTGATATGAATATCTGCTTTTAAAAAAATGTCAAGTGCATGTTAATTTTTGAAAAAAATGCTTCAATTAGGTCCCTTTCAGATGGGATTGACTAACGCCGTTAGTCAACGTACCACATGTCAACCTGTGATTTTTTTGATTTTTTTTTAATTTTTTAATTTTTAAAAAATTTTTGAAAAAAAATAAAAATAAAATGTTACGTGTCAAGTCCCTGTGTGTGACACGTGGCACTGTCAATGTCACTATCAGATGTCATTGTGTTGATTTCGAGTTAGTCCCTTTTTGTTTCAATTTAGTGCCTACTTATGTCTATCTGATTCAATTTTATCCAATTTTTTTTAATAAGTAAAATATTTTTATAATCCATTTTTTATAAGATTAAAACTAATTAAGTATAAATATTTTTACAAAATTAAGTACTAATATTTATATTGTTTCTCTCAATTTTTTAGACCAAATTTATCATTTGTATAAATGTTTTACTAATATTTTTTAGGTATAATTACTGATTTGGTACCCAAATTTTTTCGTTAAGTTCAATTTGGTACCCAAGCTTTTGGTTTGTTGAATTTAGTACCCAATTTTCTAAAGAGATTCAATTTGGTCCTCTCTGTTAAGTTGGAGTTAACACCGTGTCCTTACAGGACAAGTGTCAAGCCATTAAATTTTTAATTTTTTTAATTTTTTTAATTTTTTTTTTCAAAAAAAATTAAAACTGCCACGTGTCAATTTATCATCGTGCCACGTGGCAGCTTACAATCATGACACGTGACAGTGGTAATAGTTGTTTTCAATTTAGTACCCCAATTTAATTTTTTGGTTCAATTTAGTACCCCAACTTTTTAAAATGATCCAATTTCGTCCTTTCTAATTTGAAACCAAATTAGTAACTAAGTTTAATTATAACTTATATATACATGTTAAAATAATTGTTTTGAATTTATACATCAAATCATTATACCTAAATATTCAAATTATTTTATTTCTTACAAGTGTAAAAAATTACAAAGGTTAAAATGTAAAAAATAAAATAATTTAAGTATTTAGGTTAAATGATTTGATGTATATATTAGAAAAAATTATTGTAACATGTATATATAGGTTGTAATTAAGCTTATTTACTAATTTGGTCTCAAATGGGAGATGACGAAATTGGATCGTTTTAAAAAATTGGGTACTAAATTGAACCAAAAATTTAAATTGGGATACTAAATTGAAAACAACTATTACATTGCCACGTGTCATGATTGTAAGCTACCGCGTGGCACGATGATAAAGTGACACGTGGCAGTTTTTAAATTTTTTATAAAAAAAATAATTCTGTTTGAAAAAAAAATTAAGAAATTTGATGGCTTGACACGTGTCCTGTACGGACACGGTGTTAACTCCAACTTAACGAAAATGACCAAATTGAATCTCTTTAGAAAATTAGAGTACTAAATTGAACAAACCAAAAGTTTATGTACCAAATTGAACTTAACAAAAATGTTGGGGTATCAAATCAGTAATTATATCTATTTTTTATTAAAAATGACTTTTTAACACATTACTTTATTAATTACTTTTTTATTAAGTACTCGTGTTTTGTTAATTATTTTTTTTTCCAAAATAGAACAATATTATCTCTTACTAATTTTAAACCAAAATTTCTATTTATCTGAATGTTATACTAATTTTTTTTTACTAAAAATGACTTAATAAAATGACTTTTACCACTAAATTTTAATATAAATATCAAATACTTAATTTTTGTAAAAATTTTATACTTAATTACTTTTAATTTTATAAAAAATGTATTTTAATTATTAAAAAAAATTATGTCAAGATTGAATCAGATACACATAAGTAGATACTAAATTGAAACAAAAAGACATATGTGGGGACTAAATCGAAATCAACACAATGACATCTGATAGTGACACTGACACGTGGCATTACAATGTCACATAATACTTGCAATGCCATGTGTCACATACAGGGACCTGACACATGACATTTTTATTTTATTTTCGAAAAATTTAAAAAAATTAAAAAAAAAATAAAAAAATTAAAATAAACCACATACTGACACGTGGCACGTTGACTAACGACGTTAGTCAACTCCATATGAAAGAGACCTAATTGAAACACTTTTTCAAAAATTGAGATACAATTGACATTTTTTTAAAAGCGGATACCAGATTCACATACTTATACTAAAATGGGTACTATCCGAGTGATTAAAGCAACGTGTCAATATTTTTTATATAGAAGAATGTGATTATGTGTATGTCAATGTGCAATTTCAATTATATAACAACCATTTATACCAAATTGGGAAAAATTAAAATTCACTTTTGGTCTAGTTTAATAAATACTAAAATTATTTTTAAACAGCGGTGTTTACGTAAGTACATTAAATTTGTCATAGAGCTATGTAAATTAACCATAATTAATAAGAAAAATTAAACTAATTCGATAAAAAAATATCTTCTCAAAATAATACAACATTTCAAATATAGATAGTATTTTCCAATATGTATACAAAATTAAAATATATAAATATATAAATATCTAAATATAAGTATATGCTACAACAATGATTTTATTGTAAACAATACGATGACGGTTCGTGAACACACTATGGACTATAACGATATAAAATATAGATGACTTAAGGAACTGACATTCGCATGTGTGGTGGTGGTGCTACAATGTCTTTGGATGTGAAATGTGGTGTCGCCACTGTAGACATGCAACACAACTGAAGAGAGGAGAACTCGTGAAAATTCACTTGGTTCTTGCGACATAGTAGTGGCTTGGCAGAAGAGAGAAGTTTCAGACAGAACGAAAATGAAGGTGCCTATAAAGTTAAAAGGGTTAAATATATGTTTGGTTCTTTAAGTTTCAGTGAATTTTGGAATTAGTTTTTTTTTGAAACTTTTGACCAATTTAGTCTTTCATCTTTAGAAATACGTAGATTTAGTCCTTTTAATCAAATTTTGTTAAACTTATTTAAAGTTTCAAACGCATTTTATGATAATATTTGACTTAGCATTAAAGCGAGAATAGGTCGAACGATATAAACAATTCAAATTGTATCATAAAATATGTTTGGAACATCAGATAAATTTAACAAAATCTGGTTAAAAAGACTAAATCCACATATTTCGAAAAATGAAGGACTAAATTGATCAAAAGTTTTGAAAAACGACTAATTCCAGTTTTCACTGAAACTTGAGGAACCAAAAACATATTTAATCCAAATTAAAACACAAAAAGTGAAGGTTTTTGAAAAGACAAAAAATTTGTGGATGAATTTTGAAAGGATATTACATTTATTGTTATAAAAAGGAAAAAAATTGTTGGTAAACTATTTGGCAATTATTTAACCATTTGTATAAGAATAAAATAATATTGACAAAAATTAATTTTTATATTTTTAAAAGAAATAGAAAATAAATAATATTAAAAGATAATGTCAAATAATAATAAAAAGAAGAGTGATTTCAAGGTGTCTTGTAAAACAACTTATCTAAAAGTCAATTAAAAAGCAATTACATCGGTTTGCATAGTAAGCTGATGTAATAATACGTTCTATCTGCACATTTGACATGGGTTAATCGCATGATCAGTGTAACATCTACCCACATTTAGGAACAACGAATATAATATAGTCGATTTTGCACATTTTACATTTTTAGGTCTCGTCCATTATTTTTTTCTTTTCTAATCTATATATATATATATATATATATAAATATTTTTTTACATAAAAATGTTTGATTCTAAAATTAAAATGTCCAATCGCGTAAATTCTTTCTTAACTAAGTAGTATTTTTTTATTCTCTATTATCTTTGATTTTTATCTAATTTGAAAAATATTTGTTTTGTTAAAATAAATTTCATTGTCCTTTTACGGTTTACCTAATTTAATATTTGAAAGAAATTATTAAATTTTTATCTGGTCTTAAATTTTTTTATCACTATTCAATATAAATTAATATTGAAATTCAAAAGATAAAATATATACACGTCTAAATTTAAATTATTGTTAATTTAATATTTTTTCTCTATACGATTTTGTTTAAGTGAAATATTATATTATTTATTATTATATAAAAAATATATTTAACTAAAATTTAAAAAAATATTTAAAATATTTTTAAACTTCAATTTTTAATTATTTATGATGTTTTAAAAACTATTTTTAAACTTTGTAAACATTATTATAGTTTGTTAAAATAATAAATATTTGTATTGTAATGAAAATTTATTTATAATTATGTATAATATTTTATATAATTATTTCACTTTTTTTTATACTGTTTAGTTCTTTAATTTGAAATTTATGTAATTGTAATTTTTTTAAAAATCTTTGACAGTAAAAAAACTACAATTTTTATAATATTATATTTTTTAGTAGTGATTTTTATTCTTTTTATTAAAATTAATAATTAATATTAAAACCTTAAAAAAATAGTTATTATACTCGTTATACTGTACGATAGAAATAAAGATGAGACAAAGTCTTATACTTATTAATATAAGAATGAGAATTTGATGAATTTTTACTTAAAAACATAAGATGAGATAGTAAAACTCGTTTTTACTCGATTATCATATTGATTTTAAGAATAATATTTTATCAATCTTTCAATTTCATATTACTACATAAAAAGGAAAAGTGAGTTGTGAACAAATTATTTCTTTATTAGTTCCCTATTCCATTAAAATAGAGAAAAACAATTTTCTTTTTCGTTGTTTTGTTTTGTTTTTCATAATATTGGTAGATAATTTGATAGAGGGTGACAAGGGTAGTTCCGAAATTTCGCGCTCTGTGGTTGATGAAAAGGGTCTAAATTTGGTTGAGAAGGGAAAAGAAAACACAAAAATAGCGAGAAGAAAAAATAAAAATAAAAATAAAAAGTTGATGAAAAAGAAAGAAAGAGAAGAGAAAAGAAGTGGGACCCAGGTGATAGATCTACGTGTGCAAACAGGGAACGTATATTAGAGAAGGCTGGACAAGAACCAAGCGTTTGGGAGAAAAAAATAAGGCGAAGAGGGTGCATTTGGTTCCATTGCAATGTGATCTCGTTCAATTGACTCTCGCGTAACGCAGCGCAACAACGAAGAAGAAGAAGATGGAGGCGGCGTCGTCGAGCGGAGAAGGCTCTGAGCGCGGCGAAGACAAAGGAATATTCCAATACTTTGGTTGGGTTTATCACATTGGCGTCAATTCCGTTGGCCGCGAGTACTGCCACCTCCGATTCCTCTTGGTCAGAGGCAAGTGCGTTGCCATGTACAAGCGTGACCCTCACCAGAACCCTGACATTGTATCTCTCTTCTCCTTCCCTCTTTCTTTTTCTCCTTTTCCCCCATTTCATTTCACTTCATTTCCCAATTATCATTTTTATCTCATCTTAATTTCCACCATTTCTTAATCCCAACCCATATAACAATATCATCACTTTCTATGTGTAGTTTAATAAAAAAGGATTTTGAACGCTCAATCCATGTCAGGTTAATAGTTTGTTTACCTGCACTAATTGAAAACAGGGTTACGATAAATATGTATATTAGTGCATTTAATTTGATTTATATATTTTAGGCTCAAATTCTCATACATATATATGTGTTTATATGCATTTGTGTGGAGCTTACTAATTTTAAATATAAGCAATGCCAATATAAGTTTTGATTTGGAAAATACTTTTTTACTAGTTAAAATGTACTGACTTGATCAATTTTAGTGGGATTTTAATCTTGTTTGATGATTTTCTACATATATAACTATTTCTGTTTTTTTAAAAACATTTAATAATATAAAGAGTGTGTTAGAAAATGTATTCATTCTATTTCTCTTCAGTTTGTTGAATAATTGTTGTGAAAATGTGGAGTTTGGTATGTGAAATATGATAGTTGTGTTATCTAGAAATGTTTTCTGAACAGATATTTATCATACCGAAAGTCTCTACTCTATCGAGTGATTGATTAACCTTATTGAAGTTGTCAGCTTGCTAATTAACTAGTTTGTCTCTTTGGAGAACAATTCATGTAGACGAAATTTTGTGGATGATACAAGTGACATCTTTCAGTTCCTAAGTGTAAATTTTCAGTCGCAATGTTTGAATACTTTTAGGGTTTCCCTTATTTAATGTGAGTTGTAATCACTAGTGAGCATACTGTTTTTCTTTTGTTCAGTAATATTTCATTTGTAGCTTTTGTATTGCTTAGGTATACCACATTAAAACTTTATCCTTTGTGCAGAAACCCATCCGACAGGGAGTCATAGGTGCCACGCTAGTGGTGGAGGATCTAGGATGTCGGAAGGTCAACAATGGGGTAAAAAGCTAATGTTTTAATTTCTTGTATTTACCAAATTTGCTGATTTTGCATTTAGTAGATGGTATATACTCTTCTAGTACAAGATGAAAGTTACAACTAGCTTTTTATATGCGTGTCATCTCCTTGTACAGTTGATGGCACCTAACTAAATATGTTTTATTTCCTTCTCCAGGATCTTTATGTAGTACGATTCTACAGTCGACAAGAGGAGGGTAGAAAAGGAGAAGTAAGTTATAATTATTCTGAGCTGTTTTTTTTAAATGATTGTTGATAGAAAGCTGTGTCATATACATGTTTTTAGTTGGTGTAACACTTCATAAAGAATTTATGGTATCTTCTTAATGTTTGTTCCTACTCGCAGTACTAAGTTTAAAAAGAAAATTTTATACGTAACAAGGTGGAATGATGTACATGCTAGTGTTATGTTACTGTTGTAGTGTAGTCTAACATTTGTAACTAACTAACCGAACTCAATTATGCTGAGTTTTCAACTAGTCATTTATAGCCTAGTCAACAAAGCTTGCAAAGCAAGTTATTACATCTGTATAAATATCAACACATGTACTTCATGTAAGATATGCAATATTACTTTCAGTTTATACAAGTTCCCTTCTCTTTTCTCAATCTCAGTATTTGCTTAGTTTTTGATGTGAAATGCTCTTGGCTTATAAATTAACATTTTTTAAGAGTAAATTAACTAATGGATTTTGTTTAGTTGATTAAGAATCTAACTAAAGCCTCTTGTTGTTATTCTTTCTTTTGGAAGTTAATTTGTGTTTTCAATAATTTGGGATTTCTTGTTTGAAAATAATTTATTATTGATTTTATATTTGTGCATCCCATACAAAACTTTTTTTTTTCTAACATCAATAAATATATTATATACTTTATGCTTTTGTATTGCTTCATTATAGTGGTGATTTTTAGAAGTAATACTTTCTATAAAAAAAAAAATTACTTTTAGTTTCTTTTCTCTCATTGGTTTATGTTGTTTATAAGATAGTATTTTTAAATGATAGAGAGTACATAATTACAAAAGTTATGCTCATCTAGTATTTTCCTTATTTGTTACCATCCGTAATAAGGTGGCACCAAAATGCTTCAAACTAGATTTCTACAATAAAAAATTGTTTAAGTTTTTGATTAGTTTCAGTGATAGTCTCTTAATCTAACAAATACCCGAGTGTCTGTACTAAATAACTTATTTGTTTGAAATTGAATGAACCCTTTTCTATCATGGGTGCTCTGTGTTTCTTTTTTTTTTTTTTTTTTATTCAGTATAGAAGTGAGTTTTTTACATAAATTTTTGTCAAGATTGCTTGTGCCACAGCTGAGGAAGCCCAGAGATGGATGGAAGCGTTTCTTCATGCCAGGCAACAGGTATGTGAAAATAACAGTAAGTTTTCCTGTAGTGAATGTAAATTATTTGTTTAGTATATTACTAGTGTTAAATTGTTACACAACTAGGCCTGCTTTTTATAGAACGTTTGCTTATGGGGCAAGTGATTTCGATCAAAGCTTATGATATGAAATTTATGGACCTTGCAGCGTAACAATGCGAAATATGAACTTTTTTTTCGATATAATAATACTAAGAAACAATGAGTATTTTATTGAAATAAAAGAAAGAGACACGAACTTGGGTATTATAGGGTGTCTAAGTTCTACATGGAGTAGCATGAGATGCTCAATGAATAACTTAACTGCTTGATTCTTCGTCCTTAATAGTTAGCATTTGAGTGCTTAAACATAAAGGGAAAGTAGGAAAAAAAAAATTTATCCACATTAATACAAATATACTCTAAATATGCTAGGATATTTAATTCTATTTGCAACACTTTTCTTATTTATATGCAAACATTTCTCTTCCTAATTATACTTGAACAACTATGGGTTATCTAATAGAAATTTTGAACAACTTAGGCTTTCATTATATATAAAGAATATAGGAATATTTGTTTTGCCTAGCTAGAAGAATTGGGATGTCGCAAAACTATCCCTATATTTAGCATGATATGGTTATTTGAATTTTTTTAACATAACCTCTTTTGCAGGCAGAGCATGATCTATTAACAGAAAGTGATAGCAAAGATAAACTAATGCACGAAATGGAGTATGTGTATGTTTTTTTTTCACTTCGCTCGGAACTCACTGTAGCAAATTTATGATAGATTAGCATTGGTTGAACAATCTCTATAATTTGTGAAGCAAGTACTCTGACTTTAACACTGACACTAGACACAGTAACACCTATAATCTCTATAATAGATATTACAACACAAATATATGTGTTATGCAGAATTATACATGAACATCATTACTAAATATCTAAATTAACAATTAAAACCTTTTTATATTTGAACATTATCTTAAAACAACTAGTGAAGGTCAACAATTTACAATATCGAGTCTAAAAAACAATAAAAAAATTGACATGGAATATTTGAGCACATTCTTTCCTTAAGTTGAAAACGATCTAAATCCATATATCTATTACCAAAAAAATTGATCCATCCATTTGTTGGATAACTTACCGTAAACTAACATATCACTTCTCTTATTCGTATGTAAGGATCGATCTACAAGGAAATCGACATAAAATGAAACGATATGCCTCTGGGTTGAAGAAGCTTAAAAAAATTGGCCAAGGTAAAATTATTCAAAATGTTTAATCTATAAATTCATTAGGGGGCTTTTTGGTCTTAACATGCTAATAGATTTTTAACTTAGACAAATCATTATACTATGCAATCATATGTTATAGATTGGGTTACCTAATCTATTGTTTTTGTATTTTGGTAGTTTGATGGTTTGTTTCCTATTATGAAAGTAGAGATAAGCTTACATTATTGATATGAACAAAAAATGTGCAGGGAGATAATTGTGAAAATGTGAATCTGAATTATCATTTTTACCTTTTTCAGGAATCTCATTTGTTTCTGAATTATATGTTTGTTGAGCTATATATATATATATATATATATATATATATATATATATATATATATCTCTTTGTATATTAATTAATATTACTTTTGCTCTTTCATTTTAAAGGCCCAGAGACACTCTTACGTCTATCGTCAAAGTTTTTTGGTAATTCAGATGGCTTTGAAGGGGAAACTGGAGATGTATTTGATATACATCAATGGAAATGTGTTCGTACTATGTCTGGTACGTTTCTTCTACCATACACAATTTTGCAGTCAATGCACATCAATATTTGTTCCTTCAGTACCTTTTTCCTAATTCTTATTAAACTTAACAAATGCTCATTTCTATCATATATATGTAAAGGTTGTATTTGCTTTTTGATATAAGAAGATACTTATTGTAGAGAAAAGGAAACTAGAGAAGTAGAAATAGTTGAGGATAAAATCCTTAAAGAAAAAAACCTCCTATCAGTAACAAATCCTAAATAAACCTTCTCATCATTATACACTTCCATATTTAACTTTCCATTTTTCTTGAACAATAATCCTCTTCTTAGACTTGTCTACAAATGTTCTCTTGGATCATGCATGAACTGATTGACCCATTTATGTATTTTGTTTTGAATGGAACAAGTAGAATAAAATAGATATCTCTCTATTTGAAATTTATCTTTTCTCTAAGAAGTGCTCTACAGGGCATTTCCTTTGGGTTTCATCTGCCTTTCAGATTATTAAACATAAATAATGTTCTTGCTCATATATGTTTTTTACTTGCAATTCCTGCTTTCATTGGTCATAATTGAAAAACTTATAGTTGGATCTATCCTTATCATTCTAGATGTTTTTCTTTGTGGTTTCAGGCATTAGAATCTTTGAGGATGTTTCCGATCACAAGGTATGTATATATATGCATATAAGATTTTTGGACTTAAGGGTAAATTGATTCTCACCGTATATCTTCAAAGCTAAATTAGCTTTGAATTCATGTATGTTGCTCTAAAAGAAAAAGTTATAAAAGCACAATACCTATATTACGTAAAAATTGAATGCATGCTTATTTTTGTGCCAAATATATTTCTTCTGTCTTTGAAATTTCTTTGACATTCTTTTTATATGTTGTGTAGAGTGGTAAGGGCGCTCTGGTTAAGTCTGTTGGTGTTATTGATGCGCCTGCAGACAGTGTGTTTGAAGTGTTTTTAAACACTGAGCGACAGAAAAGATATGAGTAAGTTACATATAAAAAATGTTTAGAGTCTTGATAACATATTGGGTAACTTATTCTTTCCTATAATTACTCTTTTTCAGGTGGGATATGTTGATGGGTGACTTGGAGTTGGTAGAGACTTATGATGGACATTATGATGTTGTTTATGGAACATATGATCCTAAGTATCTAACTCGGTAATCAATGGATCTTAACATTTTCAGAACTTTGAAGGATCATTTGTTGGTCAAGATAAGAATGTATAGGATAAGCCAATAGACAAAAAATAGAAAAGGATATGATCATATTAAGTTCTTATTTCATCCAATAATTAGTGCATACTTAGTAACTCAGTAAATAATAACATAACAACAACAATAGTGTCATCCCATTATACGATGTTAGCTAGGTGAATCACATAATTGAATTGGCGACACAATAATGTTTCACCATGTACAATTTACTAGATGTAGAACATTTAACACATGAAGAAAAATGCTTAAGTTAGTTCAATTACATGTACATGATGTCATTTGGACTTGATTAGTATTTATTATGTTATATTATCGTGCCTCACTTTTGTAAAAACAAATACAATGGTGTGTGTTATACACACAACACAATTACCTAACCTGCTTTGGTGTCTATAGTTTTGGGTTTGACTATGTTCAACCTAATTCCTTTTCCACAGTTACAACGCCTCATTCAACCTTAGTTTCACATGTGCATAAGCCTCACTTATCCATCATCACATGTTGCCGGTGTGGCTAAAGTCTTAAAAATATTTCGTAACCATGATTTCAATTGCAATGCATTGTGAGAACTATCACAATTTCAATCATATTTATTCATGTCACTCAAGCTTAATCCATTAAAACAAAATTGAAAAAGCTTCGGATTCATCGTTGACCACTAGATAAAAAAAATTATAGTTAATAGTCAAAAAGTAACTCTTTTTACATAGGATTGTAGTAATTCAAGCATAATAATTCAATTATAATTCGGTTCATCATAATTCAATTTTATTACATGAAGTAATTGATTTATTTGAGGGAAGTTTGACTAGTTGCATATGGTGTTATTTTGTTTTTTTGTTTGAATTTAATCTTTGAATGCATTTGTGGTAAATTTTTGACTAGTCAAAAGGTCCTTCCTAAGAAAAAAAAACCTTAAAAGTTGACTCATCTTTTTCTACCTTGTCAAAGGGTGGAAATTGAGATTGCTAAGTCCTTTACAATGGTGTTCTATTGTGGAAGAGAAGGTTGTGAAAATCATGAAGGACATGGAGGTAAAAATAGTCACTATAAAATGGGTTTGATACCTTCGCGATGATGCACCATAAGATAGCACATTAAGTAATAAACATCATTTACAGAGTAGCTAATTCGAGACCCAGTGATTTATGCATTTTGAAAAGCACCAGCCACAGACCTTTTTTGAGTGGCATCAAGGGAATCTCAGCCATCTTTGGATAATTTGTAGCCACCAATCATGGGAGAAGAGATAGGTTTGGCTACATCAATACTAGGCTAAGATGGAAGATTTCAAATGTATATGCTTTGAGTGAGATAAGTCTAATTGATTTTTAACTTCAATACCCAAAATCTAATCAAGATCACGAAGATCTTCAAAAGAAAATGCTAGGTGAAGTTTTGAAATAAGAGACTAAATTGACGGAGAATGGTTTCAATTGACAATGATATAATTACATACACAACAATACTACAAACCACAACATCGCAGTGAGTAGATAAACAAATATGGATCAGACCTAATGGGGTGTTTCTTCCTGTCAAATTTCTTCATGCATCCCTTAAAACCAGATTTTGCCTTCCGGAACACAGTGGACCAATTCCGAAATTTTTTTAAAAGATACTCATCCCACCTTTTTTCTAGATAAAAATTTCCAGAAGCTGTGATGGGATACTGGAAGAAACACCCCATTTTAATGTTGTATACAAGAAAGCCCTAATGAGTAAAAGCGGTAACGGTACAATGTAAGCACCAGAAATGGCTATTACTTCCTGCACCATATCCCTACATCTTATCATTCCGGAATTCCTTTTCCGGAGCACATTAAAACAAATCCGGAGTTTTTATGGGATGCACCAAGAAATTTGATAAGTGAAGGAAGTCCTGGCCACTGGAATAGGAGCATATTCTGTGATATGAGATTGAAAACAAAAGAGCATAAATTTAGAAATAATAAACAAGGTTGGGTAAACTAACATGATAGTCTTATCATGTCCTAAAGTACTATCAACTTTTTTTTATTCCGTCCTTGATCACAATGTTTTTTCTTCTTCCACAAACGCTAAATAATATTTTAAATTTACAAAATAAATGTATAATAATTATAAATAATAGTTTTTACGTAAGAAAGACATGTGAATTTTGGTAAAGTACTTCCATGTATTCAATTTTCTGAATTCTTAACGGAGTTGAAGGAAAAGAAACTAATAAAATTAAACTTATTATATTAAGAATGTTCTTTTTTTACTTATTATACTAAAAAAGAAATGTTCCAATATTTATTGTATTAAAACGCATATTTTATCTAAGATTTACATGCTCTATCAATGTGACTAACTAATTAAACTTTAAACATGTTCCATTGTATTTGCATTTGTGAATTCGTAGCAAATTTTAAATTCCTCTGCTGTGCCTTCTCCAGGTGGCATTCAAAGCGGGATTTTATCTTCTCCAGGCAATGGTTTCGGGCACAAGATGGAACATACAGTGAGAATATTTTTATTTCACTTTAATTTTTCTGTTGAAAATTTCTCTACTGAATAACTCCCTAAAGCTTAAGTTTCTCTACTAGAAGCATAACATCCATTTTACTTTGTTTTTTATGCTCACATCTTATCAAAACTTTAGTGCTCACAAATTTATGTTTTGTTGATGCAGCTATCTTGCAATTTCCATCTATTCATAAAAAAAAGCCTCCAAGATCAGGATATCGACGTACAAAAATTAATCGTAAGATGGTTTATTACCATAATTTTCTTTTTTCAAATTTTTTCAAAAACAAGAAATTCAATAATAAAAGGAAGTTAATTTCTAAGTTTAATGGCCATGAAGTTATGTTGGAGGCAATGCAGAGAAAGAAAAAAAAAATCCTGGAGAGAATTCAATGAAGGTTTTGAATGTATTTTGTTGTGGGCGCAGCATCTACCTGGGAAATCAGAAATTTAAACACACCAATGGGATCTGACAGACCAAGATGTTTAGTGTCCCACACTTTAGAAATAAACTCAGCATCCTGGTATCGGTGGAAGAACAGCCAACAGTGCACAAAATTTGAGAAGAGCGTCCCGTATGCGTTGTTGTGCCAAGTCGCAGGTCAAGTAAATTCAACTTTTTCTTTTCATCTTCTGTAGTTTCAACCAAATGTAGAAACAGATAAGAAATTAAGAAAGTTACTTGCTTGCATCATGTTGTATTGAATGGTGTGATGTTAAATAATGACAGGTCTAAAGGAATATATTGGAGCCAATCCAATAATGCTCCATCATGGTGTTCGTTCACATAGCTCCCATCCCTCTCTGACCAGTTCTGACTTTGCAGACCAAGAAATACAAGATGAGTTTTATGATGCAATCGCTGCCGAGTCAATATCGTCAGATGATGATACTGATGACGATAAAGGGTCTGATCAGGTTTCCTTCTTCAATCTGCGTATCAATTACAAGAAAAGTTTCAGACTGTTATGTTATATAATTTAATCCTTACCCAATTTCTCAGGATCACAAAGTCAAGTTAAAGAATGTTTCTTGGGCCATGTCAAACATGGCTTTGAAGATAGGTGCAGGTTAGCATTGTATCTTGTTATTTGCGGGGGATAAAGGGCTTAAAGTCACCTTAGCCACTCGATTTAAATATCGGTTAAATATCATTTTGCTCCATTATCTTTACCTTCAAGTCAAAATTAAAATTAGTATTTTTTTTTTAAATTTTGACTCAATTTAGTTCCTAACTTTAAAATATGTGTACTTAATTCTTTTAACTTAATTTTGTTCACGATAACATTTGAGTTGTTTACACCGTCACATCTTCACTTCCCGTGTTAGCTGAGAAACACAACGTCAAATAAACTTATAAACTTAGCAAAATTTAGTTAAAAAAATAAAATCCATACAATTCTAAAGATGAAAGACTAAATTAGTTCAAAGTTTCAAGATAGACTAATTCCAATTTTCACTACAATTTAAGCGACAGAAAACATATTTAATCTTTTCTTTTACCATTCAAAATTTTAGTTTAAAATGTTGTGATTCTGGTTGCAGCTCCAAATGCAAGCAAAGAATTAGATCTCGATGCAAGTTCTATCACAATTGATGTGAGTGGTATGAACGGCTCGTTGCGCAGAGGTGAGAATGACAAGGATACAGACTGTTGGACTTGTCCTAGTGGTGAAGGGTTTATGATTAGAGGAAAGAACTATCTCAAAGATAATTCTAAGGTGAGTTATTAGGCTTTTAGGCTATGGAACAAGTAACATGCTGGGAAAGAGCTTTGTATACTATTATATCCTTGTGTTCTGGCTGAACATCGCAGATATGAAATTTTTCATGCAGGTAACTGGAGGAGATCCTCTACTGAAGCTCATAGCAGTAGATTGGTTAAAAGTTGACAAAGCTGCAGACAGAATTGCACTGCATCATAGAAATTTGGTTCAGGTAAAGTTTATATTATAAGATTTTCACTTTAAAATTCTTGTTGATTCTTAGGAATTAAGGTTGGAGAAAATATGATCAATTTGGATTAGACATGTTGATTTACGGAGATGATTTTCTCCAAAACCATGAATCAACTCATTCTTAATTGTTTTATATAAAAGTCGATATACTGCATAATCCTTAGTTTCTAAATTGCAGACAGAAGCTGGGAAAAGTCTTCCATTTATCCTTGTATTCAATCTACAGGTAAGGATATTATTGATATTCTCTATCTTACATCAAAAGTGAAGTTTAATAAACATGCAAAGCCAATTGGTTGGTCAACCTTTGTATGTAGCACATTCTGTCTTTAAGAGAATTCATATAGTAAAAAACAAGTACGAGAAACTGTACTGAAAAAGAAAATGCAGGGAAAATGATAAGAAACACCAGTATAGCAATCAAGAAGCAGAAAACTGTACTATTATTTTGGTCATCATTATCATTATTTGCATGCTTGCTGATAACTAACATATTACTAACAACTAACATTTATTGATAAAAGAATTGATAAATTTCTGTTGGACCATGACCGGAAATTTATTCTATGCTCATAGTGATGGATCTTTATCAAGGTAGATTTTTATTTTGGCCATCAATCTCAGGTTCCAGCTAAACCAAACTACAGCTTGGTTTTATATTATGCATCTGACAGACCTGTAAATAAAGATTCTCTATTGGCTAAGTTTTTGGATGGAGATGACGCGTTTCGTGACACAAGATTCAAACTGATTCCAAGCATAGTTGAGGTTTGTGATTCTCAATGATGTTTAATATGTTCTTATTTTATGCTTGATGGCATCAGCCACCCAATGGTTTTCGATTGAATACAGGGATATTGGATGGTCAAGCGAGCTGTCGGAACAAAAGCTTGCCTGCTGGGGAAAGCTGTCACTTGTAAATACTTTAAACAAGATAATTTTTTTGAGGTAAAGCTGAAGTAGCAAGTAAGAAGTTAAAAGTCTAGTTTCTGTTGGTTCTCAAATATGATGCAACATATTTTGAAGTTTTTCTCCTTTATTGTTGGGAATGCAAGTGAGTCTAAATTTTATATTGGATAAAAATAAAAAAGTTGAATACTATAAAAATAAAGATCTATAAATCTATTATCTTAAACTTTTGGGTTAAAGATGGTATCGATACTTGACTTGAATTGGACTCAGGTTTCATTGGTGGTGTGTTTCTCCAATGAATTTTTCCCTCGATAGACCCAGAGTTTATATTACAAGTTTAGTGTTTAACAACCTTCGTAGTACTTTTGTAAATTTCAACCCAATTCTGTACTGTTGAAATTGTGTGCAATAATTTGTAACTTCTCTGGCATTGTCATAATCTGTTTGGTAGATTATGCTTTGATAGTGTTTTCCGTGTTATGCAGATAGATGTAGATATTGGATCATCTTCTGTAGCTAGAAGTGTCATTGGCCTTGTTCTGGGATATGTCACAAGCCTGGTCGTTGACCTTGCAATTTTGATAGAGGTTTGTTCCTTTTGATCATAATATTATGGACAAACTATCAATTTTTTCCATGCTCCTTTCAATTAGACTCATGATGTTATAAAAAATGTACAATTATGTGATTTACGTCGGAAATAATCCAAGTGTAAGTCTATGTCCTAGATACTATATAAGAATAAAGATCCACAAACCAATTATTTCAAAGTTTGATTAAAAGTGATGTCAATCTTTCATGTAAGTTAGACTTTTAATGTCTCCATAATGAACATCTCTAAGAAAAACAACCCATCAATTTGTTTGGTCTATGATTCATCTACCTTGTAACATAATTCTTATACTTAGTGATGTGGTGTTCGCAGGCAAAAGAAGAATCAGAGCTGCCAGAGTACTTACTTGGAACTGTCCGATTAAACCGCTTGAAACCTGAATCTGCTATGCCTTTGGGGGCTTGAGGTGTTGAGCTAAAAGTATTAAATGTTCTAAGCATGTCTCTTTTACATGGTTCAAATGTTTATAGTTACACTCGAGACTCAAATGAAAAATGAGTGTGATGAATTTTCTGTACCAGCATACATATTTTGGTTTTTCCTTTTCTTTTCTCCCGGGTGTCTCCCTGTTATCCAAGCTTGCTCCCCTTCATAATTTATTGCCCCGTTGTTTCCATTCTGCTTCTTCTTTACTATTTTCTAATTTTTTGGTTCACCTGTTATCAGATTTACCACTCTTTTTCAATGAGATTCACTCCAAGGTTCAAACACTTAACATTAGTCCAGTCTTCCTTATTAAGAAAAACAAAATTTTAAGAAAAGCAAGACACGTTTGGTAAGGTTGGTCATTAAAGCAAATATCTCCAATGCGTTTGATTATAAAAGGTTGTTTAAACCTGAGCAACGTTGTTTAAGAAAAAAAATATATGCTTTTAATAAGTGAAATTAAATGAAATAATGTTTAAGTAATAATATGTAATTAATTGTAAAATTTAGAAATTAGTTTAACAGTACTTTTAGCAACCTTTGCGTTTAAGTGAAATTTTGTATAAAATGCTTAAATCTATGATATAATTGTAACTATTCTCTACAAGGTATAAGCTTTTTCTTAGCAGAGTTCTTTTAAGAGTTTCTTAAAAAGGAATTAGACAACGTTCATAATGTTTAAAACTTGTTACTGTTTATTGTTGTTTTTTTTTCTACAGAAAGTGGCATTATCAGGACTTTATGAGAAATTGAACATCCTAAAAGTGACCTAATTGAGGTTAACGTTGCTAATAATTGATGATCCTAAAGCCACCTAATTGCAGTTAACGTTGTTACAGTAGATGCTTTGTATTGGCTTGTTGTATAAGATTATTATTCATCATCACTTTATTATGAAGAAAAAAAAAAGGCTAAAAATCTCGCAATTATCTAAACTTTTTCTGAAAACTTACGAGATTTGATAAACGAAAGGGGCACCAAATCAGATGCAACACTTTTGACCCTAGTGGGAATCTAGTCCAACTGAATCCTACTTTTCTTCTTTCTTAAAAGGTGTGTAATTGTGCAACCCTAGGCCACACGATCACTTACTATTATGCCTCTCTTTTACACAGTTTCTCTTATGGGAATTTTCATCAAATTCTCTTCTTTTCTTCTTTCATGTGTGTTATTATTCTTACACTTTTTCTTTTATTCAAATCACCAAGTCATGGCATGTTCACTTTTCATCCAATCAGGGGAAAATATTAAGGGGAATTTAACAGGAAATGAAAAGTAATTCTATTTTTGCTCATAGAAAGGTAGGTAAGACTTGAAGTTTAGGTAGAAAGTAGACTAGTAGAACAATTCTCCATCTGCTACATCCCTTGAAATGTTGTTGTAGGATTTTAATCATAAAAGCTCATCCTTTGAAAATCTTTTCAAAATATATGTACTTATCATAAATCTATTTGTATAGTTTTTTTTAGTATAATTTAATGGTGTTGAGTATTTATTAAAAAAAAAAATCTGTGCTCCCGGTACATGTACTATGTTATTGAGATCTAAATGTAATGTGCTATTAGATCAATTAATATAAGAGTATTCAGAAAATTTTCAAATAGGAGATTTTTAAAATTAAGTTCTTTGAAGGTTTTTGACTGATATGATAAGTGTCAATATTCTCTAAAAGAACAATTCAATCTTTCATTATTACATTTTACTATATATATATATATATATATATATATATATATATATATATATATATATATATATATATATATATAGAAAGTGACATGTGAAAATTTTTTCAAGATGAGATAGTTAGTTAATGACATGTATGTTTTTATTTTCTTTGTTAAACGATCTAAGCCTCCTCCTTATTATTCTTGTTTATTTTATTTTTTCTTATATCTATATTATACGAATGAACAGAAACAAAATCATAAGTAAAATGATAAATTAAAGAAAAAGCATAAATCTACGATGAAAATGACATTTCAAGATTTAGAAGACAATGTAGTCTATCTAGTTATAGTTTCAACCAAATGGATGCTAAGTAGAGATAAATATTAAATTAAGAAAGTAAGAAAGCTAAACAATGGTTAAATAAGGCTTTTAAAGACAATATTTAAACTATCATTATATTAGACGTTATTAAAAGATTCAAGAATTCATGATGATTCTGAACCGTTGTTAAAATTTTTGGAAATGAAGACAATTATAGATATTACCTGTCGTTAGAAATTGAAGGTTTAAGGTGCGGAGGTTGCTTTATTTTTTCATGGATTATTTGCAAAGAATGTATTGGGTTTCATGTGGACCACTCGTAGAGGTTTAATGCTGCAAAAGGTCACTGGTAGAGGTACAATTGTGCGATGTGGTGAGAGGGAGTTACGAGAAGTGTGTGGGACGAAGCCTCATAGGTTGCAGAGTGTGCGATATGGTGCAACAAAGCTTCGCATGGTGCGGAGGTACACGTTCGCGTGGCGCGGGACGTGAACTATTTACGACAGAAGTGGGGTGACGGTGATACAGTAGAACACGTAGTAATGGTGACATGACTAAAACGTGTAATAGTGGGGGAATGTGAATCCAAACAACAACACAATTGGAGGCAAGAGCGAGGATGACACAAGCAACGAATGAGCGGCAACAATAATGTGAACACTGAGGAGGGTGGATAAAGAATTTGGATTCTACTGGTTTTTTGTGTTGTTCCTTTACTGTGCCTTTATAATACACTGATTACCACTCATTTTGACATTTTAAAATATATTAAAAAGATATTTAAAATATCAGTATAATGTATTTTTAATGCTCAGTAGAGACAGCACCGAAAAAACCAATAGAGAATCTAGACTCGTGGATAACACTACAAACTAGAAAGAAGTTAAAAATAAGAGAGAGAAATAACGCATGTAGGTGCAAGAAGAAAAAATGGAATATGAAAAGTTGCGCAAACTTTTTAACCATTGGTGACTTAAGATTTGATAGTAAATAAGTGTCATGAAATACAAAATAAATATTATTATCTTTAGCAAATTTACTTCTTGTAGTAAAAGGAAATATGAAGAAATTTATTTAAGATGTGGTGGTTGTGACGACGCTTCACTTGAAACTGCCATATTATATTTTGTGATTACACAAATTGTGACAATTTTTGAAACTGTCATAAATGTAAATTGTGGTAGTTAAAACTAGCACATTTTATGAAAATAACTACTATAATTTACATTGACTTTTGTTGTAGAAACGATTACAACCATAATTATTATGGCCCACAATAGGTAAAATTGACATTGTCACATAACCAATGTAAGGATTATTTGAATCACCCTAACTAAGATGTTTTGGTGAGAAAGTTGAGACAATTTAGTTAAATAAACTGAAAATGCGTATTATAAAATTCTAGAAATTGTGTCAAATCCTTATTTATTCATGAAATTTCTACTTACATACATAAAAAATAACCGTTTGACTTCTTCCTTGTAAGATGATCCAAGTTTTGTTCATCGTTAATCACAATATTAATAAGACTATATTATTCATGATAATGACATTAAAAGTTTAATGATAAATGTTAGGTTGATCAACCAAAACATAAAACTAGTGCATTCATAAAAATATTAATATGTGAAAAGAATACCTATTCATTTATTTATCTTCAAAAACAATAAATCAATACTCCATCGATAAGTGTCATCCTTTCTCATGGATTTGTTTTAATGACTATTTTATTTGTTACCATCATAAGAGAATGCTTTACTCTAAAAGCTTGTCTAAAATATGATGAGAAAAAGTTGAGAATTTGAGAAAGGAAGAATAATGATTTCATATTAGTAAGGATATAATAAGAAAAGACATTTATATCCTTACTAATATCAAATTAATAAGAAAAATAAACTATTTACTCTTAAGAAAATACTTGAAACTTATAAATAGAAGATAACATCAGATTATACATTTGAAAAACTTTTTTAAATAAAAGTTTAACATAAATACATTCCTAAAAGTGAATGTCCTCTTTGTTAGTTAAGGTAGAATAACTCTTTGATAAAATATGTATGAACTTTATGATAGAGTTTCTTATACATCTAAAATTGAGAATATATATATATATATATATATATATATATATATATATATTCCTTCATAAATAGATATGTAGTGGGTTATGTAATAATAATTTTTAGTAAAAGAATTGGTTGATTTTATTTAATAAAATATATGTTTCAATAAACATAATGTTCAATAAAATTAAAAATGAAATTTATACTCAAAGGTTCCTGTCCTTGTAGACTACATATATGGTGCATTAAGGTGCAAAACTGTTTTTAAATCTAGTATTAAAAATAGAATAGATTAAGGAATTTAATTACAAGATTTAATTAGGCATAATCTAAAATTTAGGTGCACAAAGTAGTAGATGTAACTCAATCAACTTAATTTGCTTTTGGTCAAGAACTTTTCAAATTTATAAGACTTTTAAATATATTAAATTTAAATTAATATTACTTTAAAATTTTTTGATTTTAAATATTTTTTTATAAGTCAATTTAAATGTATTGAATTTTAATTTTTTAATTTTCATAAGACACATTAATTACCATTAAGTAACGTCAGTTGAAAACTTTTTTATTCAACATTTACAAATATTAAAAATAAATTATTAAAAAATAGTAATTTTCTTGTCAATTATAAAAAAATGTAATCAGACATTTGAAGAAAAATCATGACCAATAAGAATAGAAAAAACAATCATGCCAGATATTAACAAAAAAATTATCTAGTTCACCTCAAGAAAGTTACATCTTGATATACAGGAAAATCCTGGTTAATATCAAATATGAAATAACAGCAGTTTAAAAAAAAAATTATAACAATTTAAATAAATTATGTATCAACAAAGAAAGATTAATCAACTAGTCATTTCAATAATATTTCATTCTTAGTCATGTTGACCATTCTCACACCAAATTCAAATTGTGGAGAATGTGAAAAAAATATACATAGGTACGAAGAATCCAAATTCTTACTTTTTAAATGAAATATAAAAGTTTATATATTTTTAAAATAATTCAATTAATTTCATAAATTCTTAAATTTTAATTTCTTTTAAAATCTTTTATCCAAATAACACAATTTAAAGTAAAGTATTTCAAATTCTCCTTACAAATAAATTATTTTGTTAGAATTTCCCACCGCATTTTAGCATCATTATTCATTATAAAAAAAAAAATTTTTTTATATGTTAACAATGTCTTTATCAGATGCCTATTCAAATTATTCTGAATGCGAAATAAATTAGATGAAATTACAATCATGTCCTCCATTGTAGGTATCTCCTGTTTCTACTATGAATATCTAAGAATTAGCATTCAGAAAATGATTAGAGTACAATAGCATGCAAATGTATTATTCATTATATATTTCTGTGAGTCACGAGAACTACGTGAGAGTAGATACTGATGGGTCCTGACTCTCGTGAAAAGGCACCAATGAAGTATGTTTGCATCCGTTGGCACTGTCATTTTTTCAGAAATTCTCATGCACAATTCAATAATTTTAGGTTGTCTATATATGCTGTTCCTTTTGTAGTAAATGACAAAAACCATTGAAAGAAAATATAAAGCGCTCTTCAGGCAAAGATTCGGTGAGAAAATATAATACCAATAACAAACAAGTCTAAATTCCACAAGATATTGACATATCACTAAATTGTAAATGATAGATGATTACAGGAGAGATACAACACTAATGAGATCTAAGTTTAACTATATAAGTTATTGACACTAATTTTTATTCAAAATCTTAAAATAATGGATTTATGAGTTTTTATTCTTATATGATGTTCAACTTTTTTATTTTTACTCAATATAGGACTTAAACTCACACTTAAATTCCTGTTAATATTTATTGACTATTGACTCTTAAATTTAATGATAACGTAATCTTAATTAAAGGTTTGACCCTGGTGCTCCAGAATATGAAAAATAGATTTTAGAATAGGTCTCAATACTCCGATGTATCATTCTTTAGCTTCAACTAAAAGATTTCTCAATGAAAAAAAAATTTCAACTAAAAGATAATCTTCGACACAAACCATGGTTTTGTGTCGTAATCTAAGGAATAAAGGATACTCGTTTATATCACAAACCTGCTACAGTCATGTCATTAAGAAAGTTCTTCACCAAGCAACATTTCAGCAGTGACTATTTTCTGGATAATTTCTCAAAATATTAAACTTTTTTACTTATTCTAATGTATTTAAACAAAATAATTTATTTTTTTATTTCATTAAGAAAATTATCTAAATATACCTTTTATTTTTATTTCTTATTTCTATTGCCATAAAATGATAATACAACTAATTATTAAGGTTTTTATTAACCGTACTTTTCCAGAGCATTTGTTGACACCACAACACACTCTCGTGGGATGTGTGTTTGTTTTCAATTCATCATTTCATCGGTGCATGTTTGTTATTATTTTGTTAAAATTTATTTTAGCAAAAACAATTTACTATAAATAAAATCTGTTATTACTTAAATTTAAACTATACTATACATATTTTATTAAAAGGTGTATAACAATCTCTAAAATTAATTTTATTTATAAACAAAAGTTATATAACCAACAAGAAAAAAAAAAATAGAACAATCATGTTGAATTGCCCGGAACACAGAATTTTATTCTTTATCCTGTTGAAGGTTGTAGATTGTGAAAAAAAAAAGGATGTTTATAATTAAAGTGATTTACATGACACTATGGTCCAAGTTAATGACGAAAACCATAATCATATCTAAACTAAACTTTAACTAAACTTTTTACACCCATGCATCATACCTGGTAGTAATAATTTAGCAAGATAAAAATAAAAATGGAACCATTGATTAAGCATGTACTACAGAATATGACAATTTTCTTTTCACATCTTGGTGATGCAAGATATGGCCATGCTACTACTGAATTAAGAAATTTGGGTTTGTTTGGAGCAGAAAAAGAGCATGCAAGTCCATGTCCCACACCGAACAGAGTAAAGATAAAAGCATTTGAATTAGCCATGACGTCTCTTACCTATGGGATTCCCCAAAATGAAAAAGTCAGAAAAAGATAATTTCAGATTTGAAGGCTTTATTCCCTAATGGCAAACACCATCCGCATAAATAAACACATAAGGGTCCCTTTGGCTCCTCCAAAGTAACCCAATAATAATTTTTCTTGAACCAACTAATCAATTTTCCTCTCTCATTTCTACAGTGTCGTTTCCTTTCTCTATTTCCCATGCATTCCTAATGCAACAAAACAAAACAAAAAATATGCACACTCTTATTTTATTTTATTCTGACACCATTGCTTTTGCCTTTGCTTAGGGTACATACAGTTGTCCCTCTCCCTTGTGCTATGCAAGTTCCAATGGAGATTTTCAAGTGCTTCTACATCAATCTTCTTGCTACCTTCATGGTATCAGCAGTTCTAGCAATCGACCCTTACTCAGAAGCACTCCTCAGCCTAAAAAATGAACTTGTAGATCATGATAACAGCTTGAGCAACTGGGTGGTACCCTCACCAGGAAAATTAACTGGGAAATACTATGTGTGTTCTTGGTCAGGTGTCAAGTGTGACAATGACTCAACCACTGTAACTTCTATAGACCTTTCCATGAAGAAACTCGGAGGTGTATTCTCAGGGAAGCAATTCAGCATCTTCACAAACCTCACTAATCTCAACCTCAGCTACAATTTCTTCTCAGGGAACCTTCCGCCGGAGATTTTCAACCTCACAAGCCTCACAAGCTTGGATATCAGCAGAAACAACTTCTCTGGTTCCTTCCCTGGTGGAATTACCAGGCTCCAAAATTTGGTTGTGCTTGATGCCTTTAGCAACAGTTTTTCAGGGTCATTGCCTGCTGAATTTTCAGAGCTGGCAAACCTTAAAGTTCTCAATCTTGCCGGGAGCTACTTCAGAAACTCAATTCCTTCTGAATATGGTTCTTTCAAAAGCCTTCAGTTTCTTCATCTTGCTGGAAATTCTCTTTCAGGAAGTATACCTCCAGAACTGGGTAACCTCAAAACAGTGACCCATATGGAGATTGGGTACAACCTATACCAGAGTTTCATTCCACCTGAACTAGGTAACATGAGTCAGCTTCAGTATCTTGACATAGCAGGAGCAAATCTATCAGGTCATATACCAAAGCAACTCTCCAACCTCACCAGTTTGCAATCACTTTTCCTGTTCAGAAACCAGCTCACAGGAACAGTGCCGAGTGAGCTCAGTAACATTGAATCCCTCGCAGATTTAGATCTCTCTGATAACTTCCTCTCAGGCTCCATTCCCGAAAGCTTCTCAGCGCTAAAGAACCTAAGATTACTCAGTCTCATGTACAATGACATGAGTGGCATTGTTCCTGAAGGAATTGCTCAACTCCAATCCTTGGAAACTCTTCTCATCTGGAACAATCGCTTCTCTGGGTCACTTCCTCAGAGCTTAGGGAGGAACTCCAAACTCAAGTGGGTGGATGCTTCCACAAACAGTTTAGTTGGAAGCATACCACCTGATATCTGTGTGAGTGGAGTACTATTTAAGCTAATTCTGTTTTCAAACAAATTCACAGGTCATCTCTCATCAATCTCCAATTGTTCTTCACTCGTTCGCCTTCGCCTAGAAGATAATTCTTTTTCAGGAGAAATCGCTTTGAAATTCACCCATCTTCCTCATATCTTATACGTCGATCTCTCCAGGAACAACTTTGTTGGTGGCATTCCCTCGGATATTTCTCAAGCCACTCAACTGGAGTATTTTAATGTCTCTTATAATCTCCAATTAGGAGGTACCATCCCTGCAAAAACGTGGTCTTTGCCCCAACTTCAAAACTTTTCAGCATCTTCTTGTGGTATTTCTGGTGATCTTCCACTATTTGAGTCCTGCAAATCGATTTCAGTTATTGATCTAGATAACAATAACTTATCTGGGGTCATCCCAAACAGTGCTTCCAAATGTCGAGCTCTTGAGAAAATCAACCTATCCCACAATAGCTTAACAGGTCATATACCTGATGAGCTTGCAAGTGTTCCTGTTCTTGTTGTGGTGGACCTATCAAACAACAACTTCAATGGCCTCATACCTGCCCAGTTTGGTAGTTCTTCAAGTTTGCAACTTCTGAATGTGTCTTTTAACAATATCTCCGGTTCAATACCCACGGGAAAGACATTCAAATTGATGGGAAAAAGTGCATTTATCGGAAATTCAGAGCTATGTGGAGCACCCCTGAGATCATGTTCTGATTCAGATGGAATATTGGGCAGAAAAGGCACATGGAAGATTACACATATTGTGCTACTCTCTGTAGGGTTGCTAATAGTTCTTCTGGGACTAACTTTTGGAGTACTTTATTTGAGAAGGGGGATAAAAAGTCAATGGAAGATGGTATCATTCGTGGGTCTCCCTCAATTCACAGCAAATGATGTCTTGACGAGCCTCACTGCAACAAAACCAACAGAAGTTACATCACCATCACTAGCAGTTACAAAGGTTGTTCTTCCGACAGGAATAACAGTTTTGGTGAAGAAGATGGAATGGGAAACTAGGAGCATCAAGGTTGTGTCAGAATTCATAACGAGACTGGGAAATTCAAGGCACAAGAATTTAATCAGACTATTGGGGTTTTGCCACAACCAGCATTTAGTCTATCTTTTGTATGATTACTTGCCCAATGGGAATTTGGCTGAGAAAATGGAAATCAAATGGGATTGGGCAGCAAAATTCAGAACAGTTGTTGGAATTGCAAGGGGTCTCTGCTTTCTTCACCATGAATGTTACCCAGCAATACCCCACGGAGACTTGAAGCCCAGCAACGTTGTATTTGACGAAAACATGGAACCCCATTTGGCAGAATTTGGGTTCAAACAGGTTTTGAGGTTGAGCAAAGGCTCATCACCCACCATAACCAAGTGGGAAGCAGGTATGATAAACAAGACTGTTGTTGTTTATAACATTTTCTTAAACTGTAGTACAATACAACTTAGGATAATTAGTTGTGATTGCAAGAAAATTAAACTAAGTTATGTTCCTTCCCTTGGTGACAGAATACGATGCTGCCACAAAAGAAGAACTGCGAATGGATATCTACAATTTTGGGGAGATGATTCTGGAAATTTTAAGCGGCGGAAGGTTGAGAAATGCAGGAACCAGTATACAGAGCAAACCATGGGAGGATCTCTTGAGAGAAATTTATAATGAGAATGAAGCAAACTCCGGAAGTTCATTGCAAGAGATTAAACTGGTTCTTGAGGTTGCTTTGTTTTGCACCAGAAGCAGGTCATCTGAACAGCCATCAATGGAAGATGTTGTGAAGCATCTGTCAGGGCTAAAGCATATAGATGATGGCAGAAGTTGGAAAGAAGGGCAATAAAATTTCATGTTCAAAACCATTCGAAAAACATAGTAATTGCTTTTAGATAACAAGTTTGCACGTATGTAATTAAAGGAGTTTGCAGCTTGTATAATACATATTTTCATTGTTTCAGTGTGCTACACATTTCTGTCCCACTCTCACCCATTCTGCTTCATTAAACATTTTTTATTTGACATGGAATTCATAATGTTGAGTGTCATCATCTTCTATCGCCATGTTATTTTATTAAATCTCTTACTTCTTATCTATTGTCATTATATTTTGCTACTAGTCACTACTATATTGTTTAAACAAAATATCTTCGTGCTTCGGTTAATGAATAATATTTGCCGAATAACTTTGGTAATCAAATAGGTGAAGTTGCATGTTATTGTCGATTGTGGTGGTACTTTGTATATAGGAAATGGTAACTTTGCAAAGTTAATAATTTTGTATATAGTAGAATATATTAAATTTTAGTAAAGTTTACAATTGTTTATGTATTAAATTATTATGATTTTATTTGGAATTCTCTCGTTAAAAATTGATTTTAATATACAGAATTTTTAAAAATACTTTCTATGACCGGTTGAAGTTAAATTAGAGAATTACTTCTTATGACAGGTGTAACATTATGTATCATAATAGAAAATAACACATTTTATACCGTTAAGTTTCTAAAAAAGAATTTGACCGTTATAAAAAGTTAAGTTTGTAATCTGTAATTCATGATAACAAATTATAGTTTAATTCCAAATTTATTCTTACATTGATTTAATGAATACATAATTTCACCAATAAACATTTTAACGGTGAAGCATCTCTTCGTTCGTACATGATGCAAAAATACTACCCTTTATTTGATAGAAAAAAAGGTGAAACCACATTACACCATGCATAGAGACGTCTGAATGCCACGCGAATATACTTGTTAACATTTTTAGGATTACAAGTAATTTAGTAAGGAATATAAAAACAGATTAATATCAATAAATGGTGTTTTAATTATGACGCTAAATAAAATCAAATTTGAATTTCTTACATCTAAACTCTAAACCTTGAGAATGTGACATTAAGAACTTCAATAACTCCATCAAAGCTACCAAACCTGGAACTCACCACATCAACCTCCACTCCAAGCCTCTGGGCCCCAGCGGCAGTAACAGGCCCATGGGCTGCAACAACCAATCTTGGGCACCTCCGTCTCAAGTCCGCAAAGCCCAGCCCAAACTCCTTCAAGCTCTGGAGCAGGCCCTCAACCTCAGCAGTACTGGTGAACACCAGCGCATCCAATCCTCCCTCCTCGCTCGCCGTCACAATGCCCTCCGCGCACCGGGGACCGGCCCACCTCGTCTCGTAAGCCTCCACTCGAACAGGGACCCACCGGCCGCGCCGAAGCTCTTGGAGGAAACCCGGCACCACCGGCGGTTCATTCACGCCGATGACCCGTGGGACCGGACACAACACCCTCCGGCCGCGTCCGTCCCCGAGGGCCGCCGCCAGGGCGGTGGGCGTGGCGGTGGGCGGCACCAGGACGCAGAGTCGGTTGGAGTTGGTGCAGAATGCGGAGAGGAATTGGGCGTCGATGAGGTCGGCGTCTTTGCCGAGGGCGGCGAGGGTGAAGGTGGGGCCCTCCGGAGGGAGCGGAGGATGAGAGAGAGAGGTGGCAGCTTGGAGGAGGGCTTGGATTGCGGTTCGGGAAGTGAAGGCGATGGCAGAGAAGGGGCGGAGGGAGTGAGGGGATAGGAAGGGGGCGAGGGTGGAGGGAAGGGGTTGGATCAGGAGCGTGGGGCACCACAGGGGAGTGTAGCCGCTCAGGCTCAGTAGGTTGGAGAGTCTCGCCGCGTAGTTCGGCGGCGTTGTGAATGCTACGGTCGGGTTCTGGAGGCTCATCACGCTTGTTTGCATATTCAGATGTTACCTGCGACTGGCGTTTGATTCAGACAAGGATTGATTTATTGGCGACACACCTTTGAGCCAGATATGATGAACTTGTGATGGAATGGAACACATGAAAGGCTTTTCTTGTTACATCTATACTTGACACCTCACCAGGTGCTCCTAAGACTAACTTATTTCACTTATTGTCTATTTTATTACCAGTTTTTATTTTCATTAAAGTAACTATTAAACAACCCAAAGAAATCACCAATTTGCATCCAATCAACATTGCAAGTTCAATTCAAGTCATGAAGTCACCAATACCAGAATTTTTATTCTATCAAGTTTCAGAACTACACAAATCCAAGACACAAAACACAACACAACACTAAAACACACGCGGACACCTTACTAGATTAATGTGGTATACTTCAATAACACTTAAGGGAATTTACAATAGGATAACCTATTTTTTTGTCTCCAACGGTGACCTAATAAAGCCTCGCGGACCGGAAGTATTCCCCTTTCGCCTTCGATGTTATCTTCATTCGCTTGCACCCAAGGATCATCATGCTCTTGAAAAAGATAAATCAGATCATTCGCTGGTCGAGACCATGCAATCAGATCAAACGATCAAACCATCCAAGTGAGGTCTCACGTGCACTCAATCGACGCCGAAATCTACCAATACGATCAATCAATCCATCATCACCGTCTCAGAGCGAGGAACCCCGGAACCGGAACAGAACTCGGATCCGGACCCAACCGGTTCGTGGATCCCAAATCCAGATCAAAACCATCATCGCTGGAACGAGTGTTCACGGGGCTCAGCTTCTCGCCTCTCTTGAGGATCTTGACTTGGCCCATGACGAGGTTTGTATCGTGGGCCTTCACCACCATCCCGGAGTGATCACCGACGTAGAGCCTCCGGCGGCGAGTCTCGTACGGCATGGGGTTGGGATTAGGGTTTTCTTGTGATCTAATGGAAGATGAATTAAGGGACAAAGCATCGCGGCCTTGAAGACAATCGTGGGAGCGCAGAAGAAGAGAAGTTCCCATATTTGCAAAATCAAGAAACCAAACCGTTTCTTCAAGAAAAGAAAAAACTGAGTCTAATGGTCACGAATGCTAATGTCATGTATATATACCAAATCACTAGGGTTGATTTACCGGCCTTATTCCAGTTTCAATAACTCTATCAATGGAATAAAAACATTTCCAGAATAAGTTAACTTTTCTATATATTTTTTTAATTCACTCCAACTCAATTTATTGTTTCAGCAATAAATTAGATAATTAAAATAAATTAAAATACATGTGTATTTTTAATAATTTTATTATCAAAATATGCATAATTATAGAAGAATAATATATAAAATAGTAAAATAATATAATTATATATATATATATATATATATATATATAATTCTGTAGGAATAGTGATTAAAAAATTGAATTTAACCAATAATTTTCTTTCTATATATTTTTTAATTAATTTTTATTTTTAAAAGATTTATCACGTGATATATGATATTTCTAAATAATATCGGCGTTGACTCTTTAAAAAAATGGGAGGGTTGTTTTGAAAAAATTAATTGATAATTATTTTAAAAAGAAAATATATTTAGTACTTCTAAAATAAAGAGAAAACATTTCAATTAAATAAATAATTTATTATTTTTGTTTCTTAACTAGTTATAAAATTGGATCTAAATATATGTTGGTGTTTATTTGTGTGTTTATTAAGAGAGATTAGAGGTTGAGAAAAGAAATATTAAATATTTTTAAGTTTATAAATTAAGTTTTAAATATAATTAATGTGAAAAATGATTTATAGGTTTAGAAAACAAACATGTATGTATAAATATAAATAATTAACTTTGTAAAAGATAAGTTTCTGCAAAAGTATAGAATAAACTTTCTAAACATATAAAAGTGGTATAAAAAATATATAGAGTAAACCCTTAAATATACAAATGTGTAGAAATTGGTGTTTTGTACATCTCATATGTTACTTCGTAATATTTTTATTATTTTTTTATTTTTTAAAGTTTGTTGGACAAGTTTTAAGGCATTCTTATATCACGTCCCACGTGTCAATTTCAGTATTACATAGCAGTATTTTGTATTCAATTTAATTTTTGTATTTAAAATTTTGATTCAATTGAATCTCAATTTTTGTTTAGATGAAACAATGTTATTCCTCTAAGATGTGAACAAATTAATAATTAATCCTATTACAATGTATATATATACACTAAAATATTTTTTTGGAATTTATATATCAAATAACTCCACCTAAATATTAAAATTATTTTTTTTATATTTTTTATTTTAATAAAAAAATTCTTATTTAAAATATATAAATTTTTTAAATATTAAAAATGTAATTGTAAATCTACACTTGTAATATTAAAATTTTAATATTTGAAATACAGTTTTTTAAACGAAAGAAAATAATTTTTTTTAGATTATTTCAAAGTAAAATTCTTTAGTTAGAGGAATGTACAATTTTTTAAATTATTTCAAATACAATTTTTAAACAAAGGGAAATAAAGTTTTTTAAATTATTTCAAATATTAAAAAATAAAATTGCAAGTGTCACTCTACATTTACCGTTTTAGTATTTTAAAAACTTTATATCTTTAAAATAGGTATTTTTTAAAATGTAAATTAAAAAATAAAATTAATTTGAACATTTAAGTGAATGATTTTATATATAAATTCTTCTGTTATGTATATATAAATTGTAATTAATCTTAATTACTAATATAGTTTTATTATTAAAATGGACAACATTGTTTCATTTTAAAAAATAATTAAAATTTACTTTAAGTCAAAATTATAAATATAAAAACTCAATTCAATATAAGACACGATCACATAGTACGTGACACGTGACATTGACACCTAAGAATAAATATGTGACATTAACATTACCACGTTGTACAATCATTATTTGACATGTTGCAAGAAAAACTAAACAAATAAAAAATACTACATGTGACATGTAAAAAATAATGATCATTTTTTATGAAAATGACATAATTAAATTGTTTAAAAAAGAAGACTTAATTAAAGGAAAAAGAAAAACAAGGAAACCATCGAAACGAAAATTAGGAATTTTAGCCTATATATTATATAAATACCTTATTTATCTTTTTATTTTTTTTTAACTTCATCTTATTTTAAATAGAGTGGAAATGGTTAAGGGTTACCCATATTTCGATCTACTCTAACATCCTGATTAAAGGGTAGTGTAAAACTATTTCAGATTTGTGTGCACGACCTTTAAACTTTTTGTATCAGAGATTCTTCTGTGGTGTAATAATATCTACTTAATTGTTTATCCACTATTTTCATTTTGAACAGACAAGAGAGCTCCTTAGTAAATCATAATTTTTATTGATAAACATTCTAACATGAATCCTGCTCAACGTTTATGTGTAGCAATTGAAATAGTAACATCAGTCGACGCATATCCTTTTCCAGAACCAGTGCTTCCTCCACATAAAAGACATCTCTTCAATGGGAATCCCCTTGGTTTCAGGTAGGAACAGATAAACAAAAATGGTCATGATGGTAATCCACCCAGCAAAGAAGAGGAAGATCCCAAACTTGAATGAGCAGAGAAGAGCAAGAAAGGCCTGTGCAATTATGAAAGTGAACAGAAGATTTACTGCAACTGTGATCCCTTGCCCTGCTGACCTGATTTCCAATGGAAATATCTCACTAGGCACTGTCCACCCAAGTGGACCCCATGACCACCCAAAAGCAACAACAAACAGACAAATCACCACAACCACCAAAATTGAAAACCCTTTTGACAGTTCTTGGTCTGCTCCAAACTTCACCCCTAAAATAATGGCCACTATAACCTGCTCATAACAAGAGTGAAAGTAAGATACTAAACATTTCATCATAAACAAACACTTTGTAGTTCTAAAGTGAAATTGGATAGCATTTGCATGATAAATATCAATTTATAAGTTTGTTCTGTGAGATTGATTGAGTTAAACTTATAATATATTAGTGTTTTTTGGTGTGGCTAGTTGCATGGATATACTAAACATGATTAGAACTTTTATGAGACAGTTTTTCTAACCTGGCATGTGATCATTTGTGCTCCGCCACTGACAAGAAGAACTCTCCTGCCCAATTTATCCACTGTTGCTATGGAAATGAATGTTGAACCAGCAAGAACTCCACCGGTCAAGGCTGAAGAGATGAGTGAAGCATCTCCTCCAAATCCCATGCTTTGAAACAACACCGGAGCATAGAAGAGAATGGAGTTTATGCCAGTGAGAATCTGAAAGGTGGGCATGAATATTGCCATCACCAACTCTGGTCTGTACCTTCTTTCAAGGATGTTACGAAAAGGATGCTTTATTGAGTTTGCCAACTCGCTTGCATCAACCATGTCTTGGAACTCAGCATCAACCTCGTTGGTTCCTCTGATTCTTTCTAGCAGCTTCCTTCCTTTCTCCATCAATCCTCGTTCGATTAAGCTGTTTGGAGTGTCGGGAAGAAATATCCCTCCCACTGTCATCAAAAGAGCTGGTACTGCGGCCAAGCCCAGAGACAGCCTCCAACCCCAAGGCCTGATCTTTTGTGTTCCATAATTCACCATGTTAGCTGTGAAAATCCCCAGAGTGGTTGCAACTTGAAACAACATGTTCAGACCACCTCGAAGGTGTGTTGGTGCCATCTCTGACAAATAAAGCGGAATAGCCTTCAAAACAATAACCACGAAGACAAGTTTTCAACTTTCAAATTATAACTGGATCATCTTCTCTACACAGACTCTTTCATATACTCTTTCAATCACATTACTAACTTTTCCCATGTGAATTTTATGAACACATTACAACATTTAACTTGATGTTCTTAACACTCACCTTTCAAAGCATTGGATACTTGTTGGGGGTAATCAAAAGCTTGGCTTTTTAAACCAGGGAAAAAAGTTGGTTTCTCCTTTCGCATAAAGATCCTAACTTATTTCACCTAAGAAAACAAAAGTTTGTTCCTGAATAAGGATTGGTCATAGAGTTAAGAAATACGGTACTACCTGATTTCCAAATCCAATGCCAAAACCAAGCATGACCCGGCCTAATATCAGCATTATGAGGTTCACAGCTGAAGCATTGAGGGCTGATCCAATCAGAAAACTGATACCACCACCTATGATACTTGCTCGACGACCATACTTTCTTGTCACAGGAGATGCCATCAAGGATGCAATTAAACCAGCAATGTACAGAGAAGAGGTAAATGCAGCAAGACCCTGATTGTCGTACTTGCAGTAGTTATTTTCATGTGCATGCAATTTCTGTCTGTACACTGCAGGGAAGAACTCTTTAAGGAAGTCATCCATGGATGTAACACCACCTATTAACCATAAAACATGCATCAGAAAATTTCTCAACTTCAAAGGTTCTGAGGCAAAAGAAAATGAGAGAGATGGGTAACAGTAATAAACTACAATATATGTTCTGCATTAACTTAACTTAATGCTCTTATTTATGAGCAATCACGCAGTTTACTAGTATTACTACTACATGCTCAATTACACTAATGATTAGAGTAAAACATAAAGTTAAGGATACAGATCAAGAAAGATCCTCTAAGATAATCTAGGTACTGTTTATTATTATCTAACAACACGGTAGCAATTTTAAGTTCCCCCATTTTCTGTTCCTCACAACATGAGTTCTCAAGCACAAGAATAATCCAATCTGTGTTCTTGAGCATATTTTAAAATATGGGTTTCATAAGGTAAGTCTTACACTGTAGAAATAAAAAAAGTTAAAAGTCATATAAAGAAAATGACCCATAAAAACGATGCTTAAGGTTTTGGATTAGTTTGTTTTGGTGATCATTTCATTTGAGAAAAATATTTTCTTTTTACTTTTCATTTCAATAGTAAAAGAATACATATTTTATGGTTTGTTTTTTCTTTTTCCACTGTTTCTTACTTAAACTTTTGAAAATAGCAGACAAAGTAAAGAACAAAGTGACACTTTTTATAATCTAAAAGTGATGACAGAATATAAGAAAGAAAACTTTTCCCCAAACAAAATGGAGTTGTTCACATTTTGTAAATATAAACGTTAACGAGGTTGGAAATGATTCCAAGGCACTAAGGCATCCACACAACCTATACATGAAGAAAGTATTTTATCGAGATCCAGTGTTTGGTGCAGTGCATTCAAGACAGTTCAGATTTTCATCTTTTTTTTGGGGACTTTGGTATTGCAATTTTGCAAATGACATGTTCAACCATGACTAATCCAAGTTGATTAGAGGGAATTTACTTAAGTCGGATTCAAAACCTTAAAAAAATAGCCCTTTGTCCATGAAGTGTAAATAATTAACTTCATTAGCACATATGAGGATAACTATCTCTGTTAACAAGCATAAGAGATGTAATGAGAATGATATGTTCAAAGAAAGTTTAAAATTAAGTGGGTTTTTTCTTTTCAATGATGGACATAATAAGAGTCTGAATTTGGAACTGAGGAGCCACAACTTCTCTGTTAAAACAGTAGATAGAACTTTATTCACAGAACATGTTATCTCAACAAGAATTGGCCAATAAGAAGGAAATTTGGGTATAACTTAATGTCTTTATCACTAGAGCTAAGGAATCTGAATTTGAGGTTTTGGAAAGACAGAAAACCACATGCAGTACCAGGAACCTTTTCTGATTGGGAATCACATCTTCTGGAAACACAGAAAGAGGGTCAAGATTGTACACAGAACACACCAAAATTTTCACACCGTGAATTTTATAGAGCAGAATATCTTGTCAGACATGCAATTCACAATTCACAGTTCAACACCTGTGTTGTTAGAGTTTTCTTCAGAGCAAGTTCTAACAGCACTATTAGGCATAAACAATAACCAAAACTCATCTGAATTTCATTCAGAGTAGGGATTGTGAAAGAACCTGAACACAGAAAATAAGAAAGCATGAAAGTATGAATTATGGAAGAACCTGAAATCCCAATATCATAGCCAAAGAGAGAACCCCCAGTGGCAGCAACAATGCAAGCGACGATGACATAAGGGGTGACTCTTCCCTTATACTGTTCTGCTCTCTCCTTGGTCACAGCACCAGTTGTGAAAGACCCACCTGCCATCTCCTCAATTCTCCTTTCTCAAACCACAACAACCTCAAACGACTGATTCCTTTGTCATTCTCGTACAGCTAAGAATTTATACAAGTCCTACCAACCCATTTGTTCAACCAAGTAGAAAACCATTCTGTTAGACATGTGATTGAAACTACATTAAATTTGTTGGAGAGATATAAATTTCATAATACATAAATAACATTATCTTATTATGGAATTAAATTATTTAATATGAATTAATTTTAAAATTTACTTCTTAATATGAATTATTTGTTAAACCATTCTTTATCTGTAATGACTCGATCAATCATAATGGATGAAGTTCTTATTTTCTTTTAGTATCTCAACCCAAACATTGAGAAGTGTGATTCTCCTTATTATATTTCTACCGGTATATGAATAATGATGTAACTAACATTGGGTTTGGTCCCGAGATTTTTATAGTTATTTGGTAAATATTAATTGACTAGTTGCGTTTGTATAAATGGAAGACTTGGTCTTTGCTTTCCCGACCTGCCTTTCTTATTTGTCAACCATTTTAAATCATTTAAAATAAGGAGAACTTTAACAACTGTCATAATGTTTAATTTTATCAATTTTTTATATTAAAAACTCAAATAATTAATTTTATTAATTAAAATAATATAAATTTACGTATAAAATTTTGTAAAGATAAAAATGTTTTTTAAAATTTCTAAACAATATTTCTTTGACAAAATAACTATTTTGGAATTTTTAAAATCTCTATTAAAATACAACAAAAAATATATATTTCTTACACTCGAAGAGTTTTTCGGTGAAAGTTCGAAAAAGTGATTAAATAAATTATTAATTAGAATTGTATATTATTTATAAGTATTTTTGTTTTTTAAATAAAGTAAAATTAGATTAATGATGATTAGGTCAAGATTTATTTAATATTACAATTAACTATACATTTTCGTAAAATTTAACACATGTTATTCTTAACTGGTATCCTTATCAGAACCCTTAAAATAATAATAATAAACTTAATTAGTGATTAATTCCTTGATTGGCTGGTTTGATCAAGGTCTTTTTATCCTTTGAAAACTTAGATAATATATTACAAAATAGTTATTGAAACTGTAAATTGATTATTGTTTTTAATGAAATATTAACTTTTAAAATTAATCTTTAAATTAATTAATGTTTAATTCAGTTAATAGATTTGAAAAAAGAATAAGACTCCTTTAAATAAATTGTCTTAAAAACTCATTTATTATTTACGTGTTTAAAGTGTAACGTTGTATTTATTTTATGAATACACTCCCTCAATTTAAAGTATATTCTTACTTTTAAACCAAACATTACTTTATTTGAAATAATTATTTGGTCTTCGATAAATTAATTTATTTATGGAAATAGATTATATATTTTAATAAAAGTATTTAAAAAATGTATTTGTAATGTATAAAAGAATCTTATTATAAGAAAAGGACGATTTTATGATAGTGTGTAACATTGTTTGAGTGATCTGAAAGTGTGTAAACATTTTATAAGTTTATACTAATTTGTATTGTGGGTTGAATGTGCACGTAACCATTGTTTTCTGAAACTCGATTTCAGTATCTTTGATTTCTCTTTGTGGGGTTGTTGTTGCAGTTTCATAACACTTTAATAATATCACACTTTGGTGCAATATTTCAGAGTTGGGTTTTTTCCACATATGTGTGTCACTGTGATACTGATAGAATCATATTCCGGAATATCTTGTTGAAAAAAAATAAAGAAAGAAAATAATGGGAGTGAAGTATAATAATGATAATGCTTTCATTTGCTATTAAAACCACGTTGACTTTTTACCATAGAAATCTTATTCGAAAAAATAAAATAAAAAATAAGTGAAATCTAAGAAATAATGATGAAGCACTATTTTTTTTTATGAAACGAGTTAAATCATTCATTATCAGTTCTATTCCATTTTTCTTAGAGTTGTCAAAACGGATAATCCAGCTCGACTTGACTCGATCTATCACGGATTGATGATTTAGTGAATCAATCTAAGTCAGCTCACTTTTTAGTGAATAAAAAAAAAATCGAACTGACGGCTTGACATGTTAAACGGGTTGGCTCACAAATTCACTTAATTAAAAAAATACAATTTTTTTTATATTTTTTTTAGTTAAAACTAAATTATAATTCTAATTAAAATCTAAATAAACTTTAATACAATCCAAATACAAACTAAAATAAAAAAAATACAAATTATTTATGTTTTGGCTAAAAAAAACAACCTAACATGACCCAAATGTAAAACCCAATTTAATAAAAAACACTTGTGTGACCCTTTTATCTGTGAGTTTGTGAGCCTTGGCTCACCATGGGTTCAACTCGGGTGAACCAGGTTCTAGATCGTGTCAAAATCAACCCGTATTAAAATTGATAAAAAAATTTCAACCCAACCCAGTTCAAACCCGTGATGAGCCAAGTTGACTCGCAGATTTTAATCCATTTTGACAGCTTTACCGATTATCCTATATTAAAAATAATATTATTAATAAAAAAATAATTGTTGTTTAATTATAATTATGTGCCATATGATTCAAATGTTGTCATCAACCCAGGACAATATCATGACAATATCATGTTGGCACAAACATATAGGCCATAACAGTCGGGCACATTTTAATTGTACTATATTCACAAAAGAAGTTAATACAACTGATAAAAAGATTAATGAATAAGATGAATTAGTAAAATCTTAAATTATCTAAGAAGGGTGTGAATTTAAGCTTAGAGTCAAATACATTAATATTTTATTTAGATAATAATATTTTATTTAGATAATAATATTTTATTAAGAAAAACTGGTGTCTAAGTAGGAGTTATTTGTAAATAGTAATGTCAAACTAACTTTTTTCTTATAATATTTCTCTACACACATAATAAATTAACATTTAAAGTGAAGTAGGGAGAGAATTATACAAACGTTCAAGTTTTATCCAACTTGTTGCGTATTTAATTTCTTATAGTCAAAATGTCTACATTTCCTGCTCAACTAATAAATAAGTGTATTTTAAGTCAAAACCAATGCAAATAATTGAGAAATTTCTACCCTTTGCACTTAATTCAAGGCAATTCTTTTTGCAAACAAGACATTACCAAGTCATTTCATTAACACAAAAAAACTTTTTAACATATGATATTTTCGACCTTTGACGTCTGCCCAAATACCGATGTCGTACAGGGTGACATCAAAATAATGTCAGAAAACAGAACAACGTCATTTAACATCGGGGCAGTAGGGGTCCGGCGTTATCCAACGTCGGGGCCAAAAGCAGCAGACATCAATTTTTGCGCTAAATGGAGCCAAAAAACAGAGCAATTTGACTTCTGTTGGGCTTGACAGACGTTAAATAACGTCGGTCATAGTAAGCTCAGACGTTAAATAACATCTGTCAGAGCACCACCAGACGTCAAAATGCTCTGTTTTTTTTTTTGAATTTGGTTGTTTTTACAACATTCCCACATCTGAAAATCAGCAAATTTCCAGAACAGTTTCATAATAATTTCAGCACAATTCTGGAGTTACAATTATATCTAATAACACTTAAGTTTCAACATATATTCTAAAATAATATACACAATTCCCATGAATCTTCTTGCTTGTTACACTAAACATTACAAATAAAATAAACACATATCAAAGTCATAAGTTGACATACAAAAATTAATAACTTTAAAATAAATGAGTTCTAAGCTTTGGATATAATACTTTAAGTTGTTGGCCTCTAGGCTTACCCACAATTCTAATGAAATTTTGGAAACATAAAACATATGTTAGTTTCTATAACTAAGTAGATACATAGGTTAGGATTGAAAAAAAGCAATACTTACTTTTGTAACATGTTTTTCGAAGCAGGTGGAATCTTCCTATGGCATAAATAAAACCATACAATTGTGCATTGTCTTGGAATAATGACACATAGTTGCCAATGATACCTATCATCAATCACAAGTACTTAGCATAAATAATTAATAATACTTCATAAAATATTACTAGCAAAAATACCTACGCATCAATGTATGGCGCAAAGTAGATCTCTCTATTTGACTCAACCATCCATGTTTGCAAATAAAGTTTGATGTGGTCATGTGAGTTTTTCGAAGGTTGAATGGTTTGAGGTTCAATGAATTCATAGACGGAAGATCGACCTTGATCCACAATGAATCCATAATAAATCTACATACATAAAATAAAAATTAATGCAACAATAATATTAAAAAATCAAATACAATTAGTCCAATTTTACAAATAACAATAAATATAATTTTATTTCGTAATTTTATAAATATTATTATAAAAATTCGATTAAAAAAAGAAATAGGCCACAAAAATTAAAAAAAAAATAGTCTAAGATAAAAATTATAATTGCAAATAAAAAAATACAATCAATTATATACATACAATGAAAAAGAGATAACAAACAAAATAATCTCAAAACGATGCAAATGGAGATGAAAACACATAATATTCAGTTGAAAACGCCTAAAATCAATCCACAATCAAATCCCAAATAGTTTGGTGGTGAAAAATGTTCGAAACTCACCTAGAGGAGGTCAGAATAATGGTCACCATCGGGAAGGATCGCGAAACATTGCAAATGGGGATGAAAACGAAAAATATTCGGTTCAAAACGCCTAAAATCAATCCATAATCAAATCCCAACAACTTTGGTGGTGAAAAACGTTCGAAAATTACCTAGAGGAGCTCAAAATGGTGGTTGTTGGTGGAGAAGCTTCGCAAAAAATTGGTGGCGCGACGAAACAGTTAGGGTTTCTATGTTTCGCGCAGAGAAAACCCAAAAATTGACGTCGGGGCTGCATGGTCAGACGTTAATTAACGTTGGTGCAGAGGGGGTCAGACGTTAAATTAAGTTGGGACAGAGTGGGTCAGACATTAAATTAAGTCGGGGGCAGAGAGCTCAGACGTTAATTTTTACATAACGCCGGGGTACTGTGGGTCAGACGTTAAATTACGTTTGTGTTGGAATGGGCAGACGTTAAAAAAGTCAAGTAATTACAAAAATGCCACCGGTCATTTTTAATGTGGGACTTTTTCTGAACAGACGTTATAGGACTTTTTTGTGTTAGTGTTCTATCGTTCGAACAAAGTAGCAACATGACCAAAAACTCGAAAAATAATTTACTAGTTGAAAAAGGATAAAATATGCTAAGACTAAATATTATAATGGGACATTCCTACCACAAGGTCGCACTACAATTTCATCTCTAAATAAATTGGAAAAATGTTGACTAATAGTCTCATTGAGAGAAAGAGAATAAATAATTTAACCTCTTACTTTAGGACTTATAATAGCTAAAAGTTTTGCCACTTTAATGAAGGAATAATTAATTTCTAATTTAGTTTAATTTACTTGATTGGCAAATTATTGATTTTGTATACTTCCATAGTTGAATATGTTTTCTGAATCCTACATGTGTTTTTAACCTACTTTTCCGACAAATTCATAAGTTAACCCTTCATTACTCGAAAACTAGTGGATGATCAATGATGCATCTTTATTTGGTGCAAGCAACAATTTCCAGCAGTGCAACTCTGTTATCGTTGAATATGAGATTAAATTATTTATCCGATTTAGACTATCTATTTTACCTTTCAAATGAAGAAAAAAAGAAAAAAAAGAAGTTGGTCATGCCAAGAGTTGAAAAAGGAGAACAAGAGAAAATGCTAAATCTTTTACCATTTTTTACTGGTAGAATTGAACTTTAAGTCTAACTCAATCCCACAAAATCGGCTTGTAAGGTGAGGACTGCACTTCTAACACACTCCCTCTTCCAACACACTCTCACGTCGAGGTATATTCATCTTGTGCGTGGGACAAGAAATTAGTGTGTGGTCCATTAGCGGCCCAATATCGGGTGGAACAAAATGTTCAAGAAAGTTCGCTAGGATAAACTCTAACTTGACTTTGATACTATGTTAGAAGTGAGCTTTAAGCCTAATTCAATTCCACAAAACCGACTTGTAAGGTGAGGACTGCACCCACTTATATAATGTGAATTGACCTTATATAACGTGAACAAACTTATATAAGATATCAAAAATACTATTTTTAATTTAAAATTTTAAAATAATAGATTTAGGAATCGTTTTATTTATATATTGTTTCTATTACTTTTTTTTTTGTGAGATTTTTATAACTTACTTTGGATTCCTAACATAATGACTTGGTGTCATTGTTGATTTTTGTGTTATTTCATTGATAGCAAACTGATAATTTTTCCTTCCCTTTCTTTATTAAATCAGTGAGACTAAATAAAGGCTTGGATTTCGGACATGTTTTTGCACTATTTTGCCATACTATTTGTATTACAAATTAACCAATCAATTAATATATAATATATTTTTTTTTCTTCTGTTGTTAATGTTGGATATTTCAAATTGATATGGTTCAAATTTTGAAACAATAATGTACTAAAATTATGCTATTAATGCCTTTTAAAATTCTTCTATTATTATTTATTAATATTAAAATATGTACTCATAATATTAATAGGGACAAATAAGAAAAATAAATGTATTATTTTTTACAAATTATAAACTATCTTATAAAAGGTTTATTAGTTTCTCTTATAATGTGTGTTGTATTGAAAACCAAAGTAAAAAAACTAAAAAATTTATATAATTAATGAATTCGAAATTATCAAAGGAAGATCCAAAACATAGGTCATGCATGGAACGTAGGTTTGAGGATGGAACAAACATGGGAAAAAAGAAGACAGAAGAAAAACTCTAATAATGATAATAATGATACTAGTATTTAAAGTATAATGATCAATGTATAATAATGATAATAGCATTTAAATATTTAAAACTATATAACAATAAAATATTTCCTGTGATTTCTGATTGAGGACTTAATGAAGTTTGGAAATGTGGCGTACTGGTAGGGCCCAATGACAATGGAGTATGATTTCTTCTAAAGCCACAAATAAAAACTTTAAGCCATGATTTGAAAGGATGATTAAAACACTGTCTTCACTTTAAATGAAAACTTTTCTTGCCAATGTGATAGAAACCAGAAACGACTCGGTAATATCCTCCTAGGCTGAGCAGAATATGTGGATTATCTTTACTTTCTTTCCCTTCAAATCGTTAGTAGTTGAAATACGTAAATAGCTGTCATTATTATAAAGAAAGAAAAAAAAAACATGAATTTTAAGAGAAGAACAATAAACAAATCATTTATTTTTATAGGATATGCAATCTCTGCCATGGATTAACACTACTTGCCTAGTAGAGGGAATTCATTACCTAGAATATTCAGAATGCACAACCTAGCCACCCAGCTGAAAAACAACTTGTATTAAATGGTGTATTTGACAATTCAGAAATTAAAATATTCGTCCATATACCTCACCCTTCACGTAACCACAAGAATAATTATTGATTCATAGCAACAAAAAGTCAATACAATCGATATCCCTTGAACCCCATAATAATAATATTATATGTATATATGTATTTAGGTATGTATATATGTAGATTTTATAAACAAAAGGGTAAAATCCTAGATACTTTATAATTGCTGTATTTTCAATCTTCTCCATCCTCTCTTGCTTTTAATTTTTTATACAAACTGACTTTGATACATTCCTACAATCAAACATCTGTTGTTATCGTTCTTCAAATAAAAAACTTAGGCCTTTCCTGTTGCTTTCCAATCTGCTCAGAGTATGCCACTCAAGAAGCCCCTGTAAGAAATAGATGCACCAATAAACAAAAATTGGTTCATATAACTTACCATAAGAGGGGATAAGTACGAAATAATAGTGGACTGAGGATAAAAGTTACTAACCATATCCCTGAGGTTTTCCTAGATTCATTACTGCAAAATTATCAGACAAAATGTTCAATTGAATTTTTGACAAGCATAAATGCTACATAATGCGTTTGTAGCTTTCAGCTAAAAAAAATTAGACAAGAATTACCTTGGTTTTCCTTGGAAAGCGTCGTTAATTTCATCTGTACTAGGCCTGTGTGTAAACGTAGACAAAATAACATACTTCTCCTTCCCAGGTGACTCGTCTACCCTCTTGTACAGCTCATATTGGTTTGGGTAAGTCATTCTACATCACACGAAGTTAATTTACAGTACCATATTGTGTACTTGCAGAAGATAGAAAATGTGTTTGTATTTTTAGCATATCAAAGAATTAAATATCAATTTTGGTTATAATTAGGGAAGGTGTTTCTTAACATTCAAATCATGGTAACGAAGCTTTACACTTTCAACATTGTTGTTGGATTGGAACTATGACAAAAATAATAAAAAAGGGAGGAAAGGTAAACAAAATACGTCTAAATATTGAGCTGCAAGCAAGGAATCAGTTATTCTATTGATAAAAAACGTTCAAATTCATAACTTTCAAAAATCATAGACTAACAAAGTAAGAGATATAACTATTGTTGGAGATCTCACATAAATGAGATGCAATCGTTACCTTACAAATTGATTTTCTGATGTTGAGTTAGATATAAACTCAAAAAAGTATTGAAGTCATCCAAAACCTGTCCAAAGTCATGTTCTCTAGGGCTATCATGCCACTATAACCGAGATCCTATTAGACCACTAATCAATATTTAATCTCATGCTTAATATGTTGATTCTTTGGCATGAGCAAATGTGTTGGAATCCCATGTCAGATTATGAATAAGGCTAGATTATAATATATAAGTGGCCTCGGACAATTAGTCTTCTTCCTTTTGGTTAAACAATCATTACAAGAATATTTTTAAATAGAAATCAATTTTAGAGACAAAAATAATTAGTCAATTAGTCACTATAGTAACTAATTATTTTTTCTCTAAAATTGGTTTCTGTTTAAGAATTTTCTTTTAGTGAATCTAAGCTCCTTCACCATGGTGATTTTTGTTGAGGCAAATTACAGCTTCATGTCTTATTTTGGCACAATTTTTATAAGGGAAAGCCTATTTCGTTTTTTTTTTCCTTGCCTTAAATGTTGTTGTTTGTTGTGCTGCTTAATGCCTAATTTTGCTTGAAAAAATTCTTTTAATTCTTCTAAACAACATGATCTTTGGCTTGCAAAGTATCTTCAACAACATGATAATGTCTCATCAGCCTTCATTGTTGTTGGGCTTGCAGAGAATGTAGCACTTTTGCAGTAATCTTAGGCATATCATTTGTATTCTCCAATGAGAATATAGATGTTTCGTACCTCTTCAACATTGTTACCCAATAACTTTATCTAGTTAGCAATATCAAATAATTTGTTTGAATATTCCTTTATTGACTAAAACTTTTTCATTATTTGCAACTCAAATTCTCTCATTGAATTAAGCACCCATGTGCTTCCTACTCTTTCATCTCCGATATATTCCTTCTTCAAATAATCCCAAATTTCATTTGTTATTTTGAAAGCCGTAATTCTTGTGAATATAAAACTCTTTCATCCTTCTCAAACTCAAATTCTCTCATTGAATTAAGCACCCACGTGCTCCGTACTATTTCATCTCCGATATATTCCTCCTTCAAATAATCCCAAATTTCATTTGTTATTTTGGAAGCCATAATTCTTGTGAATATTCTTAAAACACTAGCAAAAAGTCATGACTTTGTTTTTACCTTCATTTTTTTTTTCTATTCATGAAACTTTTGATTTGGGCCATGGCATGATTATTGACAGTAGGAGTATTTCATAAACCTCTTCCACAGTTTCCTAAAAATCAAATGCCTCCACATAAGAATCAATTTCACTACCCAAAGGTCATAGTTTTTCCCATTCTTTCTAGAGGTCCAGTAAGAAGAGGGCTCTAGATACTCATTGGAATTATGGAAGAAAAAAAATAAAAAAAGAGGAAACATAATATGTCGGTATATATATATTGAGCTAAAGGTAAGGAATATAATATTTAACAACATAAAGAACTTATTTAACAACATTGTCCATTCCATCAACAAGACACCCCATTTATAGTAGGAAGAAAATGTTTTCTAACAGCACCAGCCAGAATAAACATCAATCAATTCGATTGGCTTTTATGAACATATGCAAGCATGGTCTTTAACTTTCCTACAGTTCCTAAAACGCCTTTCTACTGATCATACAATCTCATTGGATGTTTTGAGAGGTTATTCAAGAAGCGCATGGTCGCTCAATTATTTTAATTATCTTTTTCTTAGTACACTATTCCTTCTTTTCTTCTTTAAGTCAAAAAATGACACATTAGATTTATAGAAAAAATTAATGATGCAAATATGTTACTGTCTAACCTGATAGCTCCCATTATGGGATACTGGGTTCCTGCATAATACAGAAGTCGAAAGAAGTAGCAACTTTCAAAAGAAGCAGCATACTTGAGCCTCTGGTCCCTCCCCATCGTCTAGTGATTAAGAAGGCAAAGTTATGAACATACTTTTACAAGAATAATTTGTTATCTTCAACTAGGTGGTTTAGTACTCACTTGCATTATACCACTAGAACCAGGCAAATCCTGAATTCATAGAAATTTGTCAATTTAATAAATGAGCAAAATAAAATGTAAAAATATCATTTAAAGAGGGGTCACAGTATAAACATAAAATTAACCGAGGACCATTCAACCAAAGATATTTTATGAAAAGTTGAAAACTATACAATCTGAATATATTATATACTTGTAATGTTAGTCTAATTGCTGGTTTCATCACCATAAAACGTTAATAGTGTAGAGAAGACTTGCAGAAAATTAGCAAGACGTAATTTACTCAAATTTGGTAAACTAGATGTTTTAATTTAAAACAAAGACCCAAATGTGCACCAAGTGAGGCTACACATTGTTCTAAAAAGAAGTCAGCTATTCAAAGATGAATCTTAACATAGCAAATCCAAGATAGCCCACGAGCTTAACATAGCAACCGTATTAACATAATATAATGGGTTACTAAAGCAGATGAAAGGAATTATAGATTAAAACTCAAGCTTCGACTTTGTCAGCTTGCTCTCTCCCACAACCAAATGTCACTTATCAAAAATAACTCCAACAACCGAACTTCCTCTGAATGTTTCTTCAGTTTGGGTCCATTTTGATAGGAATTGATAGTTTTGGACAGTTATGGCAATTATTTGTAGAGAATAACTATTTCAGAAATTAGTTTGGACCAGAAACTCCAGCAGTGGTGGTAGGGAAAACTGCAGCAGTGGTGGTTTTTACATGGAAACAAAAACAGAGCTCCCAAAATCGGAACCTCTGACACCAACTTGAAGTAGGGAAATAAAAAATGATTTTAATGATAATAATGACAGCATTACATTCTCATTGCCTTTATTTATAAAAATCCAGCTCTCTAAAATAAGGAAATGTACATATGTTGAAATGAATAGGAAGATTCTAAAAATATTTCCTCCTAATCAACATGGAAATAGTCAGGATATTTGTATCCTAATAATTTGCTATATACAACATTACACACACTTAATAGGAGGTCTAACAGCCTCTAATCAAGACATGCCAAGTGTTCCTTTCAGTCGTTTACACATCTAATCAATTATGCAAAACGACGGAAATCATTCAAAATCATTTATCAGCATGCAATTGTACTAGACTAGACTAGTTGATAATAAGTTTTCTGTGCATAAACTGATTATATGACACAGTACGGTGTCAGATTCTGGTTATCTTCATTTAGCTAAGTCAAGACTATCTGAAAAACAAGGTGTAAATCATTCAATTATTTCATTAAATAAATTTGAGCTATAATAAAGGAGCTAGGAACTTAACTTTAAGCCTAGCATTGACTAGAATAACTGGTCTGTGTTCAGCTGCATTGGTCATGGCTCTTAGATCCTGTATTCACAACCTCAAACATATTAAAGAAAAAAAAAAGAGAAAAGCAAGGAGAAGTTGAAGAAAGCGTGTATATCCATCAAGAGAAAAGGGAAAAAAGGCTCAACAAATAAAATCTCTAAAATATATCCATAAAACTCCCACTGTATTCACTTACATCAATAATACAATTCCCAACAGCATTTTGAGGAGCCACCAAGATATACAAGTCATCTTGCTCTTCAACCTCAGCAGCACCTGAGATTGGACTTTCATGCATTAATTAGATGCCAAATATATCAGAACAGGAAAGAAAAAAGTTTGTTTCAAAAAGGCAGAGTTAGATATTCTCAATATGAAGTTATGAAGAAAAGATCACATTCCATCAGGATGGCGCATATGAATGTTTTACTTTTTTTTCCATTTACAGGGCATACATATATGATGGCCTGCAGTTAATTCTGTGTGACGTAAGCATTTAATGTAGGAATTGCAAAAAGAAGCTGAACGTGACTTGAAATAGAATTAGAGAAATACAGAGAAGTAAAGTTAGATATTAAGACTTAAGCTAGAATCTGGAATACGAAAATCTAAGGAGGCATTGGGTATACAGGGAATTTTCAGTTTCCTGTGAGTCAAATTCAGAAAGCTTGTTTCCCATATTTAGATTAATTTTTTAATATATAACATTCCTAGGAAACAATGTTTTATTTTCATTTTTTTCTTGGTATCTTTTCTGCAAAATTGTTTCGATGTGATAAATAATAAAAGTTTCTAGTAAAATATCATGTTACTTTTTATACCAGAAAACTTAAATATTCTTCGGAATATTTATTACCAACCAAACATATTTTTAGTTACTTCTAGAAGTCATAATTCTCAGGATTCAATGATTCCCAAACACGGAAAAAACTTCCCTATTACCAAATGCCTCCAGAAGGTGTGCAATATGTAAATACATCAGGGGCATTGGATCAAAAGCTGCAACAGCTAAACTATAAATAGTACATCTAATTGATATACCTATAGAACCAATATTGATGAAGGTTCCTTTTGCTCCATAATCACCCCAGTCCATGAACTCTAAAATCTTACGACTTCCAGCAAGCTGCAACGGCATTCCAGCAAGAGCACCCTCTCCCATTGACCCTTGTACACAAACCTGCATGATGAAGAAGATAATTTAATTAAAAAGAATTACATCTAGCAATTATAGACAATAACATCATTTTATTCTTCTCTAGATGATGAAAATATTCTATGTTGAAGAAAAAGGAGTATGAAAGATACCTTAACCCGTTTTCCATCATCCGCAAAAGAGAGGGCAAGAGCTCGAACAAGTTCCATCAAGGTACCTATTCGATAAACATCCTGTAAACCACAATATGTAGTCAAATGATACATTTAGAAAAAATAAAATAAAAGAATACAGATCTGCATACCATTTCTGGGTTCAGCTCAGGAATGTTGATGTCAACCTATTTGATTTGGAATCACAAACAAAAGCATATATTAGCCTGCAATGCAAGGGAATTAAAAGTAATGCCATTCAACATATAAGGTAAAAGCTTAATCATTTTACTTCCGATCTTCCCACTCTTCATTACTCTTTATCATTGAATATTATGCATGTAGTAAGAATGTCGATTTGTTTTATTAAAACTAGGGAGTGCTATTGCATCACTATGTTATAAGGCATCCTAACTAAGTTGTCACCCCAAATAACAACAATCATTTGCAGCACCACAAATATCATAAAAAAGAAAAAACAAAAAATGAGCGGTTCTTTACCTGATTATCTTTGTATCCAGAAGTGGTAGTTAAAATCCGTGTGTGTTTACTCTCAACGAGAGATTAAGATAGGATAACCCGAACTGCTTGGTGTACTCATTATAGCAAGAAGTGACGTTCAGAATACTTATCTTTTGTAATCTGATTGATTGTAGCAGATACCTTTAAGAGTGACTTAAAGAAAAACTGGGCGTAGCTCATGGTTGTGTTGAACCAGAATAATGACTTTGTTCTCCACTCAGTTATATTTGTGTGTATAGATGATCAGTCATTAGACCTTCTAGTGATTTGTGAAAAAGTTTTAGGCTCTATTCAAGCTCCCTTCTAGAGCTAGTGTGCTACTTTAGTTTTTACTTCGTTTGAGTTTGAGAAAATAAAAAATATACAGCAGAAGCTGAAGTTATTGCTGCTACCACTGCTATCAAAAAAGTAGTGGTAGAGGAAGATTTTAATTGAGCTAAAACGTAGAGCAAAAGGACAGCACAGAGATTTTTGTTGACAACCAAACTGAAATAGCCATATACCATAATCCCGTCTTTCCTGGAAAAACTAACCATTTCAACACTAACTTTTTTTCTTAAGACACATAGTTGTCACTCTTATTAACTGTAAAATCAAGTTGCAAACATTTTCACCAAGCCACTAACTTCCAGCAAGTTCGAGTTCTTAAGACAGAATATTGGAGCATGAAATCACTAAAGCGAGGAGGAGTGTTAAATATTTGCTTTATGCATTGCATGTGACTTTATATTTATGTTTCAATCTGATAAGAAGATAAATTCATAATGGGCTGACACTTTTATTTGAGGAGCAAGTCAATCAATTACTACTTTTATTTGAAGAGAAAATCTGTTTAGTTATTGATAATTATATCTCTTGTCAGACTGTTTTTGCTCTTTCAATTATTATGGATATAAGCATTGTTGATAAATAAAATATCAAATTCCTTGCCTTCAACTCAGAGCATTCTAACGTTTTCCCTTCTTACCTATTTCGTTTTTCCCACCATATTTCCAGCAGTGTATAATAATGGCAATTAATATACGAGGCCTCCAACACTGAGGAGACAATCCTAGAATACACGAACCTGTACATGGGAAAGGTGATTTTGTCCCAAAGGATTGAAATTAGATGACTAAAGAAACACTCTGAAGATCCCTCTATTCAATTACCGAGTACTTGCAGCCAGAATAGTTTTTAAATCTGCATCATTAGAGAAAGGGAATTGAAAATAGCCATGGCCAAGGGGAACAATGGACCAAGATCCATTAATTTTCCAAATTCCTTCTAACTTAGGCTGAAATCCATGAACCTCTTGGGTCTTTCTCCCTTTGATAGGATAATAAGCCATCAAGTTCTTTTGGCAACTAGCTAACCCATCCCAGTATTCTTCCTCTGGAACAGTAATAGAATTTTTCATCACCCTTCATACACTGTTTAGGGAGTTGTGTGAGTTGTGAGACATCGAAATAGGATGCTTGTAAGGAATTTACATGTGAAGGTTTATCCCGCTTGCTTGAAGCTTGATTGTTAGTTGTTGTCACCAAAGGCGTATTATGATCACACAGGGAATTCCCTGGCACCATCGGATCCATAGGATCCCAACATTAACTTTATTTTATTTTTTAAAATTTAAATATAGAACATTTTTCATAGGAAAATATGTAAGAATAGCAATGCTTAAAGATATTGCACAGATCTAGAATCACTCAAATATGTTAAAGCATTAACCAGTTTGCAGACTTGTGATAGTAGTCTCATACCTTCAATCTAGTTTTACCATCATTGATAGCCCTCTCAGTAGCTTGTAGCACATCATTATAGAAATATTTCCTGATTTCTCGAGAATGGGGAATATTGTTTAGTCTAGTAGGAATCCCTCTCCACTTATCCTGTAATAAGCTAAGGCAAAATATGAAACAATATACCGAGGAGATTTTATAGTGCATAAAGGAGGAAAGTATTCAAACGAAACAGGCAAATGCATATTACAAAGTACAACTGTCTACCTGGCTCAAAGATGTCCGTCCTTTCTTAGTATCAAGGATTGATTTTTCTGAGTTAAAATAAGTTAGTAAATAACGTTAAAAAATACGAATTGATCCTGCTTATTGCATGGGAAAACCCCCATGTCAAGATGTCCAAATATTATCAACATCTCTTCGGGAAAGTAATGTGTCATCCCACATATCTTAACAAAACTGAATAACAGAAAGGAAAACCCTCTTTTCCCCCAAAAACCACCACTCAAAGCATCATATTTCACCCAAAATAATCACAAAATTCCCCTTCTACAAAAGTCTTATGTCATAAAATTCATTAAGAATTTCCCTCAAATTTATACGCAGTTTCCGGATTTTGAACCATTTGCATAATTTCGTATTTCACGTTTCTCTTACACCCATAATTATTTTACCAGAAAACAAAGGATGTGGATGGTTTCGGTAATGCAATCTTATAAGAGTTAGACTGAACAATTAAAAAATTTGCAAATTAAATTCGAACATTGAGTTATCAGAGGACCAAAATCGTGCATTGGCTATTGTTGGAAGGAACAAAAATGCAAGCCTAAAGTTTATAATATCATGCCAAGGTTCACAATCTGGAATACACTCCCATATAGGTTGATGAATTACATGACTTCAAAATATAAAGGCCCATTCTGTTTAGTAAAATAAAATAAAATATTTTTTTCTCATTTTTTATATTTACAGTTATACCACTCTGCTTTCACAGTTTTTAATCGAATTTTTTAAAACAAAAAGAATGGAAACAATATGGTTCTTTTCAAATTAATTGTTAAAGAAGCAAAAATAGAATTTTTTTTTTCCTAAACTTACAATTCCCTACAAATATATAATACGTGCTTTTGAAGCTTCGTACCTCCAGATTTCACTACTTTTACTTTATCATGTTGCAATTGAGATAGCAAAGATTCAATTTCTTTGAAAACCGCTTCTTTTGGATTGCTGCCATCAATCTGTGCATGAAAAATTAGTTAAATGTGAGCGATGTCCCACCCACTGGTTCACTTCAAGACAAAAGATAGACATATGAGAATGCTAATAGTGTCCAATGACCTTATGAATTATTTTTGAGTAAGAGGAAGATACGGCTTCTGCATTTTGCTTGTATATGTTTAGGCGAGATTTGACCTGAAAAGCAATAGGTAAGAGTATACACAAGGATGTTAGATCCACATAATTTTTAACAGAGAAAATACAATATTTTTTCTTTGTAATCTTAAATAACAATACGACAGAAGCTCACTAAATTATTTTTTTTCCTATAACAGGATACATTTTCTGCTTCCAAACTAGCACTGAAATAAATTAAAAATGCAATGTCACCCTGTTGTAGAATTTAAGTATTTTAATAAATTACTTGCAGTGATCCTTTAGAACTCCTCCCTTTACTGACACATGATAATTCACCTGTTCATACTTTGGACTCTGAATACTGTTACTATTTCCTAGAGAAAAAAAAATTAATGGCTATGGTTAACCCACACCTTGCTTGTGAATATATGGAGAGAAAGAAACAAAAATCTGAAAGAGTTATACTTGAATTTTGATAATGCAGCACGCATTGAGCAGTTTATGCACATGATTGACACCATCATTACAATGCAATTATGCTGACTGATAAACTTCTTTGGCGATTCAGTTGAAAATAGTCTTCAAAGTACACTATGATTATATGACAGCTAAGATCTTTAACTTCTCATAAATATTGTGATAAAACTTGCCATTTAACAAAATAAAAATCTAATCAGTGGCGTAAGTATTTAGGAGATCATTTCATGCAGAGACCATCTTTTCCAGCTGCCAAGGAGTATAAATAACAACATTTTCAAATGATGCAGCTTATGTGAAGTACCCACAAAGAGAGCAAAAAACAAACAAATAAAAGGAGTACTATCATACCTTCTCCTCAGTGTCATCAGGTCGAGTTACCAGCCTTGCTTTAATCTCTTCAGTCTCCGGTGGAAAAAAAGTTAAATGGTATATCTTCCCTGTCACTGGGTCAAGCCTTCTACCAACACATCTGTCGATCAGAATTTCATCAGGAACCTGAGTATTAGAAATTTAATAACTTAGCGAGGAAGATGAATGTATAGATTTCTGATTCTAGGTAATTAAATAACATGTAACATGTCAATAACACCAAATGACCAAGTCCTATGCCTATTATAAACAAGATTATTCACATACTTCTCACACTTTTCACTTTCCCTCTTATTTTTCTTCATTCATTCTAACTCCACCCTCAAGCACCAAAAGATGAGCTGTATGTCTCATTTTTCTTTACAAACAGGTCACATTTGCACCAACAATGAAAAACTTAAAATAATAAATAAAATCCTATTAACCTTAAACAAGATTTTAAATTTTAAATTGCAATCATATGAAATTTCTTTGCTACACTTTATGCTGTGGAAAACTGTGATCAATTGTGGTTTGCAAGACCCCAAAAAACTTGAAATTGGCAACCATTTTTTTAAAAGTATCTTAAAAACAACTGCAAAATTGTGCAGATAAAGTTTTTGGGAAGGGAGAAAAACAAAACAAAATAAACGTTTGACATACATCCAATACTATATACACATCAGGTCGTATCTGCATTCTCTCCAGACTCTGGGCCTGGCCCAAACTTCGAGGGTACCCATCAAGAAGCCACCCTTTTTGCTTAGCATCTTCGAGAGACAATCGTGTTGCCACCATCTACAAAAGAATATACATTAACCAAGCATTTTATTTTGATGCCAAAAGGGTAGGTCTGATAATATTATACTGCTGTCACAATTTCATCAGGAACCAGTTGACCCGCGTTCATGAACTCCTTTGCTTTATTTCCAATTTCCGTTCCAGCTGCCACTTCTGCTCTTAGCAAATCCCCTGTTGATATGTGCACCAATCCAAACTGCACAACACCAAACAATTTATTCATTTATTTATTACAGCATCAATTACATAATTTATATATTTACTAATTTCACTCATTTTTTAACTAATTTTCTACTAAATATTTCGAAAGAAAAACAAATTACAAGTTACAATTAGTTTAAAAGTCATTTCTTATAACTTTTTGAATTATAAAAAAACACTATAAATTAATTTTAACAGTGAAAATCATTTTAATACTTTCTATAACAAACAAACCTTTGATCTCTTGCTTTTCTTGGTTAAATTACTTCCAGAAAAATAAACAGGCCTTTATAATAGAAAGGAAATGGCATGTGACACGTGGTAGCAACGAACCTTTCGGACAATTAATTCACATTGCGTGCCTTTACCGGAAGCGGGTGCACCTGATATCATCACCTTCAGAGGCTCGCCGATGGAACAATTCACTTTGAGCGTCTTGTTAAAGATAATGACACATGTAAGGTAATTGCGTGGTGCAAGTAAGCGAAGAATAAAGCGAAGAATAAATTAGTAAATGATGATAAATAAATGTAACCTTGGTGGTTAACCGCGATAGTGTGTGGCAGCGGAGGTTGCTTAATCGGAGAGGTTGTGTGCAGAAGGAGAAGTGGCAGTGGTGTAGACATGAATGGTGAAGGGAAGTGAATGGAAGAGAATGAGAGGTTGTGAGAGTGGTGGTGCGGTGGAAGGAGCAGCTGGGTGCGGTGTTTATCATCGTAGCTTTCGTTTTTCGTTTGGGATCGGTCGAATCAGTTGAGTGGTTCAGAACACTCACATGCACCCTCTAACAAATGCCACTACTCTTTGTGTGTGTGGTTGTGCTACTAATAAAAGTTTGTAAATTGAGTTGATTTGATGGAGTTTAATTTTCACTATTTAGAAAATAATGAAATTTAATTTTATAAAGTATATTGTGTTTTCCTTTTCATGTTATAATTTTTATCATTCTTCGTTTATTTAAATGTTAACTTCCCTAACATTTTTATTAAGTTTTATTATAATTTCATTTTTATTTATCATAAAAATGCAAAATTGATATTATTTTCAAATAAAAAATTAATATAAATTATTAATTTTATCAAAAATTTAACTTTTAAGTAAAATTTTAATATTACAATAATTAACATTCATATAATCATATATCATAATCAAATTAAAGAATAATTTTTACCAATCCAATTTTTATTTACAGGATGAAAATGTCATTTTAATATTAAAAAACTTGTTATAGAAAACCCTTTAAAATTCATTGTTTCATTTATTAATCCAGTTTGCTTAAGTTACAGCTGTTTGTGTTGTTGTGCGTGGTACTGAGTGGGACAAAATGCAGCACGACTGAACCACGAAAAATAGCTATAAATTATGTCCAACACTGCATAGAGATCTTATTCTTACGAATCCTAGTTAGGGTGTAAACGCAATTTGCTGCAATTTTATTGAAAGTGGAATTTGTTGCAATTTTATTGAAAGTGGAATTTGTTGCAGGCAACTGCCATAAAGATATGAATTACATTCCCAAACATAAACTACCAACAGTAAAATTACATGCTTCAGAACGCCAAGAAACTAATCAATTGCTAACTACATCATGCAATGAATATTTGTTTTTTATATCTGGCAAAGAGTAAAGCAAAACAGAATAAAATAGCTGCACTAAGTTTACTATCTTCCCTAACAAAATGAACTGAAATAAAGTAACATGAAATTGAACAATTCAAAGGGTCCTCTTGATAAAAAACTGTTCTCTGTAGTGGTAATCTGTGAGCGAGTTAAGTCTTCAATCCAACTTGACTGAAGAGAACAAGTAATGCACGAACCAGAATGAAGAGAGGAACCCAATTGTACCTGTAGAGAGCATGATTGCTAGAACCATGAAGAGTGAGTATCCCAAGTACAGAGTTGCAGACACAGGACCACTCAAACTCTTGAGATCAAACACAAGATAGTTAATAGAGTACAGAAAGATGTACAAAGCAACAGAACCGGATGCAAAGAAAGATTTCCACCACCATTTCCAGTCCTCCACACACAGGTGCATGTAAGTAAGAACTAAAGATACCTCAGCACAGACCAGCACAAGAAGGATCAGAACAACGAAGAGGAAGCCGAAGACATAGTAAACTCGACCCATCCAAATGCTAGACATGATAAAAAAGAGCTCAATGAACAAGGTGCCAAATGGAAGGGTGCCAGCACCAAGAACTAACAGCCATGATGGGTACTTTTGCTGGGGAATTTCACGAGGAATTTGGTTAGTTCGGACTGGATACTCAATGTGGGGTGCCTTGGCTCCAAAGTACCCACCAACAAGGGTAAGGGGTACAGATATGCAGAACCAAAGCAAGATCAGTATCACAAAGAGTGAAAATGGAATGGCTCCAGTGCTGTGGCTTCCCCACAAGAGGAAGTTCAAGGTTGTGAGGATCAAGAAGGAAATTCCTGGGAAGAAACACGCGGCCTTCCATGCGATCGAAACCCAGCCCTTCTGATCTCCAAAGGCAATTGTCCTCCACAACCGAACTGAGACATAGCCAGCAGCAATACCAAGTATCATGTAGAAAAACAGCATACCTGTGATCAGTGTTCCGCGAGATGCTGGTGACATGAATCCTAGTGCAGCAAACAAAATTGTCACAACAGACATACCAAGAATCTGAACCCCATCCCCAACCATCACACACAACAAAGCAGGATTCGATGGAGCACGGAAAACATCTCCCACCACAAGCTTCCAACCAGACAACTCTTCATTCATCTGTGCTTGAGCCTCCTTGTCCAGCTCCTCATAACGGGTCAGATCTCTCCTCACAGTTCTCAGGAAGATCACAAGAACAATACCAGCAAGAAAAGTGATCACCATAAGCGAATTAAGGATAGAGAACCAATGCACTTTAGCTCCCTCCATCTTTAAGTAAGCATCCCATCTAGATGGCCACTTGATATCACTCTCCTCAAAGGTCACCTCGTAACTGAAAACAAGAGGCTGACCCTCTTTGATAGGCATTGCCACAGTGGCCGGATCGCATCGAATAGGCGAGGGATACTTGTCATACATCTTCAAGTTTTTAGCCATATCAGCATTATGCATGATACTGCAAGGAATCACCTCGAACCCCACAACCATGTATCCAGGCTTCTCAGAAGATTCCTCCTTGCCGACAGGGATCATTTCTGCGCCATCGCCGGTCCCCATTACTCGAGCCACATTGGTCTCCTCATACTTGTGAATAAGAACATTGAACTTGAGATGGTTAAACACATAATAAGCATCCTCGATCTTAACACCAACAGGGTACCCCGTCCATCTCATAAAGTACCCTTCTTTCTGTGTGAACCTAATAGCAGGTAAATTATCAAGAATCAAGTTAACCTGATACATCTGGTCAATCCTCTCCTTCAAGATCTTGAACTGATCCCCGGACAATGATTCCACCCGGCACAAGAAAATCTCAGATTCATTTGTGTGCATCTTAAACCTGTAGGGAGAGTTCTCTATTCTGTCCCCCATGAGGAGTTCCCCAAGATTCTCAGCACTGTCCTTGATACCTCCCTCAGGCTTGCAAAAGGGCAAACTGTAATAGCTAAAGGGCATCTCTGTGTCAATGGAAGTTAGCGAATTCACTTTCACCCACAACTCATCCGTGACACCATACTTGTGGGGATAACTACCAGGAAGGTAAAACCCATAATTGGGTTGAATTTGAAATGTCAAGCACAAGATCAAGGTCACCCACAACCCAAATCGCGCAAAATATTCCATCTTAGCAAGATTCACAGCGGATTCGTGCCAGATCTGACAGACCCAGATACAGCAATGAGCGAAAAAATGCAGATAATACAAACTCCAAAAGAAAATATAATGGAATTGCAAGACTAGATACAAAAGAGCAATACAACTACACAACATAAAAGATAATGGGAATGTGGAATTGATAATCAAAGAAACAAACACAAACAAAAACAAATATCACAAATTAAAGTTTTATATCACTGACCTCATGCACAGAAAATGTGGCGTGTGGATTAAAAGTCTGAGCGCATGAAAGAAATGAAGATTTTCTTCACGCGCTGCAGAGGAAAGGCGAAGAATCGGAATGGATGAAATGCAAAACCAAGGAATGTATGCACGTTTAAATATCCATGGTTGGTTTTGTTTCACTTTCCTTAGAGAGCTGGTCACTGCGCTGATGAAGAATCAGTAAATGACATTAATACCCCTACCTTACTTATTAACAGTGGACAAACTCCAAAATCCCGTTTGTCACCACTCACCACCGTTTCAGTAACCCAGTACCCACCGACACCGACACTTCTTATTTCGATTCATTTACTTTTTCAATATTTCCACTTCAGCAACTTTTTGTCTCGATCAAACTTAGTAATATTTAACGAAGAGGAGATAACATTTACGAAAATTGCGAAATCAAAAATATTTTTTTAAATTTAATTTAACTAATATTCTAAGATGATTTGGATCATTCAGCTTAAAAATAAAAAATGCGTGTTCTTAATAAATTAACAGTCAACACTTTAAGCTTGTATGAGAAGTTTAATTTCATCACTTTAAAATAAAGAATGATGACTGAGTTATAGATTTCAACGAGTTGTATTTTCTAATTAAGTAGTTGATGTTGTGGTTATTTCTATCATTTTTTTAGTTTATTAAATATATACCAAAGTACTAGGCAATAAAATTTGTAAAACAGTAATAATTGAGTAATTAAATATATAATTAAATCTTATTAATACAACAATAATAACAAGCTATTAGACTATTATTATTATTATGATTTTTAGAATAGGTATAATGAAGTTAACAAATTTATTATTATTATTATTATTATTATATATAATAATAAAAAATAGTTTGTAACTAAATGCTGCTTTACACAGCATTGAACTTAATAAACAATGCTCGCGTGTCATTCCTTTAGCAGTATTACAAGTAGAGTTTTTTTGGTAATTTTATTTTCAGATAAAAAGGAATATTATTAAGTTTCGAATAGTAAGTAATTTTGTTAAGATAATTATAGGAATTAGAAATGTGAACTTTATTTTTTCCACTAAATGTTAAAATTAGAATGTGAAGCTTTTTTTTCTAGTGCAGCTAATTGTACTTTTTGATGCTGTGATTGCTAATATAATTTCTATATAAATTTTTCATTATATATATATATATATATATATATATAGATATAGAGAGAGAGAGAGAGAGGGAGGGTATTATTTTTTCTTTAGTTAAATCATTCAATTTTTTGTTTATAACTTTTGTTAACTTTTATATTTTAAAATTTTGAATTTTAATTTTCCTAATTCTTTTATTCAAGTTTTAGTTAATTTAAATAAAATAAAAAAGATTTATTTTGTCAAAAAAAAAAACAAATTACATGATTATTTTGTTTTTACACAAAATATTGAAAAAACCACCCAAAAACACCCTCACCGAAAGAATATATGCTAAAAAAAATCATAAAATCCTAAAAAAAATAATTTGTCGTTTATAAATATAAAAAGAGATATCATTTATTGAATATGTAGAAAAGATAATTTATCTAAAACTTAAAAAAAAATACGAATTTGGATTTTTTAATATAAAAAAATGTATTTATTTTAATGTAAGTGCAATTTTACGTTTTGCACTTTGAATTGACGTAAGGAGTTGGTAATAGAGCTGTAACTTGAGCATGCAGGCACAATAGCACTAACTATGGGTGGGAGAAGACCAGAACATGGAAACAATATTTGAGTCTGCTTCGTACTTAAGTTTTTTTAGAGAAACGTGACTTGTGGTTATATAAGGTATACGTAAATAATAATATTATATTATGGTACATTGCTCCTGCACCTGTAAAGGCAAATCATTACCTTAGATCTAACTCCTGTGTTTGACCAAGTCATTTTTATATATAGTACTATATTTTAAAATAAAAATAATTGTATTTTTCTAAAATTAATAGGACATCATAATCTTAAGAAAATTATGACATGTTATATACGCATTAGTAATTAACCTCTTGCATGATGAAACATATTTTGATTTATAAAACGAATATTAAATTTCAAATTAACATTAGTGATTTTGGAACTTTTTAAATCGTCTTATATAACTTAGATCTCACGCAAATGAGATATATAAAAATACGGTAACATTAATTTAAGTGAGTTTTTATGTCTCGATTAATAATACAACCGAGATAGAATAGCTTTTATGTCTCAATTACAATCACAACCGAGGCAAATATTTTTCAAAATTATTACACTCCCCACTGATTTGAAATTTTGAAATTGACCACATATTTTAATGTCTCAAGTTCCATTTAACGATGCATAAAAAGCTTTTTGGCATTTTGTTTTTGTTGCCTTTCACCCAAAACTATTAAGTTGCAATATTTTTCCAAAATGACATTATTTTTTTATTATTTCACGAGGGAATATGCGTGTGTCCTATAATAACCGAGGTAGAATATCTTTTTATGTATCGGGCTTCCTAACGACCAAGGTAATATTGTTCCTAGAGTTAAAAAATCATAATTTTACAAGCGAATATGTCTCGGTTCAACTTTTAACTGAGGCAGACAATGTTTAATGCCTCAGTTTTGAATTAACTGAGACAATAAAGTTTTTTAGGGTTAAAAAAGTTAAATCAGATCACTGTTAAGCGTCTTCTTCGGCCCGTTCATTTTGAAGAACCAGCGTATGGTTCTTTGTTATAGCCTGCTAGCCACTTGTTTCAGCCCTCCACCACCTATGCTCCATCGAACAGGCTGTTTGCGGTGTCGTCGTTCAATCACGCCCCTTTTTGTATGGTTCATTTTTATGTTTTGGTTTGTTTTTGTTTCGCCTCCCTTTTTTTGCGTTTTTTTTTTTTTTTTTTTTTTTTTTTGTTTTTTTTTTTTTTTTTTTGTTTTTTTTTTTTTTTTTTTAAAATTTTTTTTTTTTTTTTTTATTGTATT
>Ga0214543_1000579_pt1 | contig 62779 bp, 25 predicted proteins | sample CNSS2metaG_FD_160094 | JGI IMG/M metagenome (GOLD analysis project Ga0214543, IMG submission 160094) | Root nodule microbial communities from cowpea collected in UCLA plant growth center, Los Angeles, California, USA - CNSS2 | ecosystem: Host-associated > Plants > Roots > Nodule | place: USA...
TATATATAACTTCTTCAGAAATGTATTTCATGTGTTTTCGACTGAAAGGTATTTCATTTTGGCAACTCATTCCAAAAGATACTAAATGTGTCCGAATAACTTATTCCGAAAATCATACTCCGTTTTTTTTTTTTCCCAAAATGCATTTCATGTATTTCTAAAATTTTATTCTAAAAGTTTTATTTCGAAAATTTAAAAAAAATTCCAAAACATGTAATTAGAAAGTCATCTTTATGAAAAGTAAAATAGTCAATTTAAAAGTATGGAATATGCAAAGTGACTGTAGTAGGGTTGTAGAAAGTAAAATCCCACATGTGTTGAGTTGTTTTGGGCCTTAACTATCGCAATTTGTATTTTCCTAAACGCTGTAGCCGAAATTCATAGAAAATACAACATTTTTAGAATTTTTCCAGTTTATCATTCTAGCTTTAATTAGTTTAGCATCCAGTTCTTCCAATCAAGTACTGTATGTTATCGTCAGAATATCGCAAAAAAAATGTTAGATTCTTAATATTAGTAAAAACAATCATTTGTGACCACATTTTTAATCTTATTTTAGAGTTAAAATTAAAAAAAAAAGTAAAAACATTATTTAACCATTTTATAATTATTATTTAAGACTCTTCATGTTCAAATCTAAAATTGTTAGTTGCGAACAACATTAAAGAAAATGATTAATAGTGCCAGCTTCCATTACTCAAACCTTAATGGATAACCTACATCTTAATTAAAATCATATCCACCATCTATTCTAGACCTTGCCAAAGACTGCTCCAATGTCATCACACATTCCGGAAACTAATATGATTCAGAAATCATGCATACAATAATCTATTTTATGAAGTTAGTTTGAAATATAAAACAATTATGAGAAAGAGAATGATGAATATGAGGCTGGTGGGGGAGAGAACGGGTTTCAAAGTAAAAATGCAGCTAAATAGGTGATGGAGTTCGGTTGGGGATGGAGCACAAGACAAGGCCGTGATCATCACGTACAAACACTCAAATTCACTTTCATTTTGTATTCAACAATGTATTAAAATATACCAAACGGTTAAGATTAATCATCCACAGTAATACTGTACACTAACAACAATCTAAAATTAAATACGCAATGTTTAAGATAGTTGCAATTCATTTTAATCTTATAACAATTCATTTCTTTCATGCTCTGATATCTCATAACAATTCAATGTTTAAAACAACGCAGTAGGACGGATGCATAAAAGAAGAAAAATAGAATGCACCAAGAAGCCCAAAGAGTCACAATTGATCTTGCTATACAAGTAACTCTGTACACTTTTCAACTTCTGCTGCCAAGGGATAACATTATTGGCCCCTAATAAAATGGGGAAAATAGATAGTTTAAACTTTAGGTGATATTTGTAAATCAAATTACAGGTAAAAGCATGCTCATACTCACCTATAAGGACCGTTATAAGGATCCGAACATATTTTAACGTTGATATGAAACTCAAAAAGCCAGCTTTCACAGCAAAATCTGGAAGCACAAATATCAAAATTAGAGTAAAAATCATTTTGCAGGCTCTTGCACTCTTTTCTATAGTCTACATGAAAAATGTCTCCTCCGCCATTACATCTTGCCTTAACGATAAATACTTCCGTGAATCTCGTACTCCTAACTGGTGGATTCAAATTAGGTACACTAGGGTTTTATTTATAAGTAATTCCCGCTCTTTACTCCCACTAGTTTTGGATAACAGAGAGATGGCCTAGGTCCTACTCTTTTTTTTTCAAGAAAGCCAGGTGTAGTGTAAGGGATAGTTGTCCGGGCTTTAGGTATAGAAATAAATACTTCTAGAAAAGAAAAAACGATGAAATGAACTTTAGTTTATGGAGAATGCAAAGGTTAAGGAATAATAAATATGTTATTTTTATATTGAAAGTTGAAATAATTAAAATAATATAAATATACATAATAAATTTTATAAAAATAAAAATATCTTTTTAAATTTTAAGACAATAACATATTGTCACAAAACAAAAACTTTGGAATTTGTACGTCTCAACTAAAAAAAAATCCAATTAAGTCTCAAATTGACACTTTAATTATTCTTTTTTGTTATAACATTTTTAGATATTTAACACTAATTTTTTTGTTGGTTTTTCTATTAACTTATACTTTTTTATGTTGTTTTTTTTTATTTTTAGATGTTTAAAGTTGGTTTTCTGTTAATTTAAACTTTCTTATATTTGATTATATTTAATTTTTAACAACATTAAAATATAGTTATTTTATTATTTAATTAGTTTTTAACTTTTAACTTTGAACATTAAATAAAATATTAAATACATATGTACAAGATTTATGGGCATTTTTGTCTTTTAAAAAAATAGTTATATTATTGGTTATTAGGTCAAATTTTATTTAATATTACACTTATCTATGTACCTTTGTAAGATCCAATGTATATAAATTATCCTTAACTAGTGTCCTTAGGGTACTGGTTAACAAGACCCTTAGTTTATAAGTTAGGATCTTATTAATCAATGTCCTAAAAGCATTGAATAAAGATAATTAATATACATCGAATCCTACAAAAGTATAAGTGTGATATTAAATCAAATCTACCTAATAACCATTAATGCAACTTTATTTTCTTTAAAGAACAAAAATATTCACAAATCTTGTACATGTATTTAATATTTTATTTAATGTTCACAAATAAAAGTTAAAAACTAATTAAATAATAAAATAACTATATTTTAATGTTGTTAAAATTTAAATATAATTAAATATAAGAAAGTTTAAATTAACAGAAAAAACCAATACAAAGATAGTATTAAACATTTAAAAATTTGAAAAAAAAAACATAAGAAAGTCTACATTAACAGAAAAACCAACAAAAAAATTAATGTTAAACATCTAAAAATGTTACAAAAAAAAAACAATTAAAGTGTCAATTTGAGACTTAATTGATTTTTTTTAGTAAAGACCTTAAAAATTTCAAAGTCCTTATTTTTATGTCTTTATAAAATTTATTATGTGCATTTATACTATTTTAATTACTGTATTTAATTATTTCAACTTTCAAAATGTAAAAAAATAATACCAAAACACATTTATTATTTCTTAATGAGTGCTCTTAAGTATCCCAAGAGCACTAGTCAACATCTCCAGGACATTAATTAAAGGACTTTAGTCTAATAAATACATTTTAGATTTGTTTCTTCGATTAATATCCTCGATATGCTAGTTCACTTGGCATTTAATCATGACAAGCTTTTATGCACACTTTAAAAGATAGCAAGGGAACTCACAGAAGTTTGTTCCGAGTATTTTACGTGATTGCCCTTCACCATTCAATTTTGGACACAGACCACCATACACAGCATATTTGGTGTAAGTTAGCAACCTCATGACCCGTGAGGCATCCATCTTTCTAATAATAGACCTTATCAGTGCACTAGAATGAAAAAAAAAGAAGATAGGTTAAACACATCAAATAACACAAATTTTCTGATCCAATAAAGCAAGCTTGAACTCTGTTTCTTACTCTGCACGCATAATAGCAATAAAATCTGGCGGCAGAGACTCCATGAATGAATTCAAGTCCTCAAACAACAGAGATTTCAATTCGCGTTTCAAAGCCTCTTTTTCTTCAATCGATATTCCAACAGCATATTTGCTGCAACTTACATAAAAAGGTCCGTTATAACCTTTTTATTGCAAGAAACATAGCATGGCAAAAACAAAAGGCAATAGAAACGAAACAAGTTAATTAATGCAACAGTTACTTCATCTTTCTACGTATATCCGTCAAGGAGTCCCGTTCAACAAACCATATTAACTAGCAGGATCTAAACAAGCTAATAAAGGAAGATAATTAATTTTAGTAAAGCAACTAACACTTAAACTGCTATAACTAATTTATAATTACAATATAACTACTAACTCTAAATAAATCATAGGCTGAGGGAACCAAAGAGAGGACAAATATCCAATTCAGTTATTAGATATCTTCTAATATAAACAATTTTACAAACGACCATCACATGGTTTATAAGAAATTTCTGAATGAAAAACATTTTAATAGCCACGCAATAGTATACTACTTGACTCCATATAACTACAATAACCCTTGTCATTCATCGCTATAGATTAGTTAATCGCAAAATTGTGTGTAAAACCACAGTATGAAACGAATAAAGATAGATCACAATAAGTGCAGTGAACTGTGCCTTACAGTTGTAATTTGCGTTTAACTAATTTGAACGAACTTCAAATTGCAATCTAACAGAATTTATAAGCGTTAATAAACAGAAAATGAGAAGGAACCTTTCAATGGTTGTTCCAGTGAAAATGATGGGTAAGTATCTCGAATACTTCCCAGCACCTAATCGCTCACCAAACCACATTGTTTTCATTGAATCCTTGAGAATCAAGGCTTCCCATAACTTACAGAAATCTTTTCTAAATTCTTCATCCAATACCGTGTACGCTGCATGATCTAGAAGAACTGCAAAATAATTCCAATAGGGCAGAAGAGGTCAAGGTTCAGTTCTTCCATGTTTTGAGTTTGAGATAGAATCCTATTAGAGAAAAAGTGATAATACATTAGCACGTACCCAAAGAGAAACCATTACAGCCTTCTGGGGAAACTAAAATATTACCAGGGTGAGGATCACCATGTATGTAACCATGTACAAATATCATTTCAGCAAATAGCTGAATCAGTGATTTTGCTACCTTCAGTAACAGGTTTAGAATGAATCAAATATGCAAGCTTTTGCACAACAAAAGTAGGACACTATGTATGATATGTTTATAGTTGATATTCAACTTATTAGGGTAGCAATTGTCAACCATTTACCAATGCTGCATCAGAATAAGAGAGAAAAGATCCTACCATAAAGAACATAAAAACACAATTTACATGAGTTCACCATAGCTGTGACAAGTCAACCTTTTCTGGATCAACCCCAATCTGATTCAGAAAATCCAAGTCATCAATCTGAAATTCAGTAAGTCATCTATCAATAGAATGTGATATAAAGAAATCTAAAGCATAGCACAGCTTGAACATCAACATTACCACACGAAAACTACAGTAACACAATATAAAAACGACTATTCAAAAAGTGAATTGGTCAATTAATAATGATATAAATTAATGGTCTGTGGCTCATGTTTATACCTACAACAATACTTTACTAGTATTCGCACAAGTTCATGTTATCTGAGGAGTACTATAAAGCTTTAAAAATACAGTTCTGCTTCTGCTCAAATGAGAAGTCTCCATCGCAATCAAAAAAAGTCATAAAGCAGATATCTCAAACACCAGCACATCTATTTTAATAAGTAGTCAATTTGACATTTCAAAATGCATTAAATCCACATTTCACTGTTCAAATTCCCGTTTCTCTTTACATATCATGATGCTCTTTTTTCTTTATATAATTCAAATGACATGCTTCTCTCCCGAACTGGAAAGAGAGGTTTATGAAATACAATAAAAGAAACTGAACCATTTTACTGAATGATTGAGAAAAGGAGAAGAAATTCTCCTCTAAGGATTCCCTTAACAAAGGGATTATCCTTTTACAAAGAATTTCACCTTTCTTAATGATCTTCCAAAATCTATATGAATCCTTCACCCTTTTCCTCTATCAATCCTTCACCCTTCACCCTTCACCCTTCGCTTCTATTCTTACTCTTAACAATTTGGATGGTAAAGTGACTTTTAAAGTGAAAATATAGATATAATTTGTGGTCAGCACATCCAAACTCAATTTTTGTCGATTGAAATTAAAAAATCACTTATCTCAGATTCAATTCTACTCACCACAAAATTGATGTTGAACATCTAAAAACATTTACCAAAATACATTGCTTTATTTTGTAAGTTTCTACTCCAATTTAAAAGAATGCAATGTGCTTCTAGCCTTATCCAAACAGGCTATAAATTGACAAGACCACAAGGGAGACAAAATAACCCTCAGTGACTCATGCTTAACAAACTATAAAGAAGAAATTAAGACATTCGGAAAGTTTAAGATATAATATACGTGCTATCTCGGAACTAATGCAATGATAATTTATTTTCCCAACATAACATTTACTGACAGGATTGATAAATCATACCTTGTGTCCTGCATAAAACTGCATGGTTAGGACAAGCCTTGTTGTCAAGTCCTGAATGCATGCATAGTTTGATGATAAGTTGGCAAGTAGTACACAATTACTAAATGAGAAATAAAAGTTCGTAGGAGGAATAAAAGTGATTTCAATTATCATACCCAGAATACATGAGGAATTTTGACCATTTTGTTATTTCTGAAAGTTTTGGCTGCTATCTCAGAATTCCTAGCCTCCTGAACAAAATCTGCAGGGAAGTAGTCAGGGATTCGGTATATATCTCATTCAGTTAGTCACCTCAAAATCTATGGCTTCTCTCTCAGGATTCCTTGTCGTATAGGGATAACTTGTACAATATTAAAAAAAACACTAATTTGTCTAGTAGGGTAAATTAAAATCAAGACTATCCTTACTTGCAGCATTAGCTTAAATATTAAACATAAACCATTGGCTGGAATAAGAACATATAGGGAAAATATATGTGCAGTGGTCTAAAGCTCAACAATATTACCACGTGTGAGACACTGTAATAGAAACAATGACAGAATGCATTTTTTATAGAGTAAATAGGCATTCTTACTAACCAAGTTCTGTAGACACAGATTTAGCAAACGCTAAGGGTAACCACTCGAGCTTGTATTGAGGGTATAACTACAATCAAAAGCAACAATATTAAAGTAATGAATCAAGAGGAACGAGAGACTTGATAATATTTCTGGCATAAAAAAAGTAACAGACAAGAAAAAAGCAACTGACAATTGTTCAACCACCAATTACACCTTACATTCATGAAAATCTTCAGGTTTCAATAAATTATATATTACTCATGATTTTTATATTCTTTCTTTTTTAATCATTTTCTCAAAAACTATATTTACTATAAAAGTAGAGTAAAAAATAGGAGGAAGAAAAACCTTTCTAAAATTAGAAAGGAAGATACAGAGGAAAGAAGGAAAACAGAAGACACGTCAGCTCAAAAGAGCATTTGCTATATAATAACAAAAAGCCTTATTCCACATTCCAATACCGTTGCAATGAAGGGTAATCTTATAAATTAGACTTTGAGCTTAAGGCAATTTCAAATTCGTCTTGTAAAGTAAAGACTAGGCAAGCTCTGTGGCTCTATTCAAGTAAAATATTTAGTCAACAAGAACAAACAATCACCCTTGAAGCTACAACCACACTACCCAAGTCCCATCCGGTTATTCTTGTACATTAGTTGAACAAATTAGCAAGAAAATCAGCATTAACATCAAAACATGAAATTTTAGGCGGTTACACAAGTCAAATCAGATTAATTCAACTTAAAAAAATATAACATATTAAACTAATAGGGATAGGGTTTTATCAAATTGTTTTGGATTGAACCCAATTATGCTAGAATTTTTGTCAAGTTGTCCTGATGCAATGAGCACCAGCTAATCATTTTCTTTAATACAAGAAGCAAGTTATTAGGCGAGACACTGTTTTGGGTCTAACATTCAGTTTTGTTTTAACAGCTACGAGATACTCCATCAGTATTTTCCACGGTACCACCAAACTATTTTCAAATTATACAGGGACAATCGAAGTTAGTCCAGTAGTCCAGCATTTAGTTCAGTGCCTATAATGTTAATGTCACTTAAACATAATGATATTGTTATTGACTGATTAATGACTCTCTGGATTATCAGATTGAGATGATTCAGTTCTCAGGTACCAAAACAAATTTCCTTTTGGTTCCCAACTGTATTGCCTTTTATTCCAACTTTTTTTACTTTCACCAATCAAAGTTTTATAATGATTTAGTCAATCATTTAGAAATATCTAAGAATAATATTAATTACAGAATAATTTCTTCAATATCTTTCAATAAACAATAAATCTCAAGGGTCAGAGCATACCCATGCAATAGCTTTCGACAGGAAATACATTGTTCTTGTATCAAAATTCATCTGCTGCTCTATCCAAGGATATTGTACCTGGTTCCCAGGGAAGAACAAGACTTTCCAATTCAAGAAGTGTTTTCCAGATGTAGCTTACCTCAATGCAAAAATATGTACTAGCAAAAAGCATCGCATATATAAATCTGGATTATCAATTTAGATCATTTGTCATATTCAGTTTAATTTGAGTTATCTACAGTAGCATGTCCCAGTTTCTGATATTTCGGACATTAATTAATTAATAAGATTGTTAGACCTTAGAGTTTACATAAACTCCTAGAGCTTCCGTAAACCTGACTCAGATTCAACTTTCAAGTTTACCTAATTAGAAAAACAATATCAAAAAGTCCATCAAGGACATATACATAACATAATATTCTTAACACAACAATAATTCAATATTTCCACATAAAGAAAAGTAGCAAATCACAATAACAGAGTAAGATAGCACATTAGTGCTAAACAAGATTGAATTACATAAATAACTAAGTCATATACAAATTCATAAAAACATACGTTCATAATGTGAAAATAATTCAAAAAGGAGTTAATTTCTTTAAATAATTTGACACTAATAAAGTATTGTCATTGTGGAAGTAAAAGTCAGACAAAAATTTAATTTAATTTCAAACTCATTAACTCGTTCCTAACTTGAGAGTTTATGCAAGGTTTTTAAGAGTTTAAAGATTTTCTCCGAGCTTACTCACAAAAGAGTTCCATAACAAGTTAACTCGTTATCTCTATCTAGGATTGTTAACTCATAAGAGTTAACTTGAAAGCTTGACATCCTTATATGTTAGAGTGAGTGTCCGTGTCTAGTGTCTAGTATCCGCGCAGATTTTGTAATTCACAGAAAGTATCAAGAATTCAGGAAATCAGTAGCATCAGAGACAAACCTTGATCGCTACCTCATAACCACTTTTTAGCACCGCACGGTGAACTTGAGCAATAGATGCAGCAGCTATAGCTTGTTCATCAATTGACAAAAACCTGTTATTCACATAAATTCAAATAGTGATGTTAAAACTTCAAATAAAGAGCTCTCTATACACACACACAAACAAAAAAAAAAAAAAAAGTGAAAACGGGGATTTATAGGATGGCAACAGAATATTGTATATCAGCAGTCTCATAGGCAGGTCTAACTCAAGCTACAACGTTAGCTTATGCATTCTCACACCTTTAAGTCCAAATACCTGCACGAGGGCTTCTTCCATATAGAAAACCATTTATGCAACTCTGCCAACCAGGGTTTTGAGGAGATTTAACTTTTGAAAAAGATTAACATTTCGTAAAATACAAATTCAGTTAGTAAAGGCAACTTACATATCACAGAAATCAGGTCCAAGACTATTCTTTAACACCTCCCTGACGATTTTGAAAGGAACAGGAGCAACCTAATGTCATCAAGATATTCCAATTAGCAAAGACAATTAATCAAAAGCAAAGTGAAATTGAATTTAAATAGGACTTTGTTTAAATAAATTTATCGATGAACAGAAAAAGACATACGAAAAATAGAATAAAATAAGTCTTTTATAAACTAAATTCAGTATATGTATCACTTGCAAATTATCTTCTAGAAAGGCTCCAATAAATGAATTTTTAAATAACTATTTTAACTTTTAACGAAAGTCATTTTACCATCTTATTTGATCTCTTATAAGTGATTTTAGATAAACTTATCCAAACGGGCCCTAGATTCACTAAGATATATACCCGGTCCTGTAACGAAGACAAAGTGGACGAGTACTCTGTAGGAAGCACTTTCTGCGCCGCAACAAACTGTCCAGCCTTCACATAAAACCCTTTGTTGGCCTCGCATAACTTGAGAAACCTCTTGGCAGAGCGTAGATGCACCTAAGAACCAAACGATATGTTCGAAATATAAGCGATTGAGACAGTTCTCATAGCCGATTGAAACAACGAGAACGCTTATTCATTGTAGAGATGCCGAAAACCTGAGAAATCGTTAGACGGTACTGGTCGGAGTCCTTTTTAAGGCCGCGCAAAGAGAATTCGTAGTCAACAACAGTGGAAGCGACCTGAGAGATCGAAGATTGAGGAAACAGAGAGAAGTGAAGTCAAAGAGCGCTAAGAATTCAGCGATAAAGGATGGAACGATGGAAAAATTGGTACCGTGGAGACGGCACGAGCGGTGCGGATGAGACCATGGATTTCGCCTCCAGCTTTGTCGGCGGAGAGAGCCGGGAGATGATAGAACTCGGCGGAGTTGGTATTTTGTGCGGCGGCGGCGGCGGTTGAGGTTAGAAGGAAAAGTGCGGTTGTGCGTTTGGCGGGAAAACTGAAAGTGTTAGGCGTCATTTTACTGGAGGGTTGTTGGGTGAATGCATTTTAGCTATGCAGTTTTAAGACTGAAGCAAAATATTTCGGAGCAGCAGCCAGATTTTTGCGGCGTTCGGGTTAATCCGGTAGTAAGATTCTAGTAGTATAGTATGTCGGAATAATATTTATTTTTCGAAATATTTTTACAAATTTTCTAATTAATTAACTGTTAACTTTTGTTTTTAAGGAACACTTGTTAAGTTAACACAGGAAACTTTTATCGTCAATAAACCAATTTTTTAAAGAAAAAAATTGCCAACTAAATCCCTAATTTATTTACCGAAACTCACCCTTTTTTTTCTCTTATGGATAGAATTCTGAAAATTATTAGTCCTCTTGTGGGAATTCGGTTTCTAAGATTAAATTTTAACCCCATTTTTGTACGTTTTATTTAATTAAACAATTTTATTTAAAAAATAAAACTAATAATCGCAAGTAATTAATGTTAAGACTATGATGCTCCGACGCGTCCCATAAATGACGTGTCTCATGTCTGATACATATGAGACACCGACACTCATACAATACTTATAGGACACATTGGACACACATTATGTCCAATTTGAAAGATTAATTTTATCTTTTATATAATTTTAACAATTAAAATAAGTAACAATTCTTATATTATCAATATTTTTTGCATATTGAATATTAAATAGATAGATTAGATTTATTTTTGTATTAGTTGACAATTTCAAAGTTAGTATGTATATACATTCCCTGTCTCTTGTTCTATATTTTTTCAAAATTTAGATGTATCTTTGTGTCTATGTCCGTGTCGTATCTATACCCATTTTGGTATTCGAGCAACATAGTGTTAGAAAGATGTACAAATTTTTTATGTCAAATATAAATAAATAAATTAAAATTATATACATATATTAAATAAAAGTATTAAATAATAATTGAATAAAAGTCAAATAATTATAAAAATAATATAAACTATCAAAAGTGTGTCTTAAACATAAATTATAAAACTAAGATCATAAATTAATCTAAATTTTTTAAAATATTTAATAAGTTAAAGATGTTTTAATATTTTAAATATGTGAGAACGAAAATATATGTATATTAACTCTTATTTTAACATCAATTTAAAAGATTAAATATTATTTATACATGTACCATCATCCAAATCAAGATAGATTAAGATAATAATTATGAGGATAAATTCATTTGTAGTCTTCTTGTTCCGATTTCGATCCAAGTTCGTTCATAGTCATCATTAGGAACCACCACCACGTTCTCAAGGTAATGTTCGTTTGGAGCGTTTGAGCTCCGTCACGATATTTTGTCCTCACAAAACGTCTCAAAGTGTGAAAGGAGATAAGAGTATTTAAACTACGATTGAAAAATCTAGTTTTATAAAAATATAATTTTTATAAAATATTTAAAATTGTTATAATTTTATAAAACATAGAATTGAAAAATTATAAGATTATAAAATGTTATGATTATATATCGTGAAATTAAAAAATTAAAAATTAAAAACTATAAAAAAATATAATCATTAAATTAGAAATTTATGAAATTATGAAATTATATATTTTTATTTTATAATTCATAATTTTATGAATTTATAATTTATATTATTTTTTACTTTTGTAATATTATTTATTTTTATAAATTTATAATTTTTATTAGCTTCAGGAATAATTTTAGATAAATGACAACAAATTCTTGAGAGAAATCGTCATAATATAATGTTGTATAAGTAACGAAAAAATCTAACTGCATAAATTCAATTGAAAAATTTTTAAATTTTAAAAATTTTATAAACAAAAATTTAGCAGAAATTCAATTAAAATTTTAAAAATTTAAAAATTCAATAAACAAAAATTTAATAGAGCATAACTAAGCCAAAATTTAATAAATCGTGTTCGGTTTGAAATAATGACCAAGTAGAAATTTAACCTTTTTATAGTTACCAATAACATTAAATTTATTGAAATGTATATATGTGAACATTACATCAAAGTCAGAGTTATAGAGTAGCTCTGAAGATGTTTCTTAAATGTTACATTAAGACATACTACTAACTCACCTTTTCTCCCTACCATTTATTTCATCGTCAATCCAGTCATTGTTTTAACTGTTCCATAAATGTTTCACCCAAAAAGATTATTCCAGTAACAAATTATTGCCCATTAATGCCTTCTTTACAGTTGTTCCATGTATCATATCTGTTTTTAACTTTTAACAGTTAACTTTCAATTTCAAACTTTCCTAAGCTTTTGCCGGAAATTAATTTAATAGAAAAGATATCAACATAAATATTATATATGATCGTTAAAAGTAATTTTCAATACTGCACACACCAAAATTTTAATTACAAATTATAAATACTTTTTATGAAATTCATTTTCTAACATTCACTATCAAAACTAGAATTACTTTCACATTTACTTCTGATCAATACTTTAAAATCCCATTGTTCCAGAATCAACTCCACAAACAAATCCAAAAACATGCACATCATATGAATAGGATTACAAGTGCCAAGTAGTTGAAATTAGAAAATATAACCACAGATAAATAACTAATTTGTGAAGTTTATTTTTATTTTTATCTTTTAATTTCAAAGTTAACATCAAAATAAGAAAGATTAATTTGGTTTTTCAATAAGTTCGATACGTTGCTGACCATTCTGTAGTATTTATTAAGGTCAGCCACTTTGCTGGTCATGTTGTATTTATTTGCTGTGGTGAGCCACTATAAATTTGCAAGGATGTGCGGTATATGCGGAAGAAGACAAAATGCAAGATTAAAGCATCAGAATAGCAGCAAAATCCATAATAACTAGGAAAGTGGAAGAGATGAGTTCAAAATCACAAAGGACAAATCAGCAGTTCAAACAATACAGAGAAGAAAAGCAACCCTTGCATTCCCAACCAACAAATGAAGCACAAGGGTCAGTGCTTCTCTTCTTTCTCTTATTTCTTCAGAGTACAGTGGCACATGTTTGCTCCTTGTTGGTCTAGTCTCTTTCCGTCCGTCTGATAATCCAAAAACAAAATCAAAATAACCTTTAGTGATGGAATTGAGCCCATATCTGTAATTACATGATATCTTCTAAAAAAATTATAATAAGAAGGATCCAAGAGACACTGTACCTTTAAATCAAGTCTATGCAGAAAGCTTCTTTCTAAGATCGGCTGCCACGGCATCGATGAACTCCTCCGTGTTCAAATAGTGCTCTCTTGAAAGCCTACTTGCAAGAATTGAACAGTGAGTTTCTTAAACATGTGAAGTAGAAAAGCAAATTTACTTGGCCAATGTCAATGACAATTAACGTACTTGGATCCATGAATAATAAGTGCCAAGTCCTTGGTCATCTTCCCAGCCTCAACAACTCCAATGCAAGATGCCTCTAGCTTTTCAGTGAAATCCAATAGTTTAGCATTGTCATCCAGTTTTGCCCTGTCAACATAATTGATCACATAATATTATAATCTAATAGTTTCTAACTTTCAAAATACAACGACTAAAGCTCTGGATAGTTAGATAGTAATATACCTGTGAGCTAGCCCTCTTGTCCAGGCAAAGATGGATGCTATGCTATTTGTGCTGGTTTCGCCTCCTTTCTGATGAACCCTAAAATGACGGGTAACTGTTCCATGGGCTGCTTCTGCTTCAATAGTCTTTCCGTCAGGGCAAACCTGAACCCATGCCATAATGCAATAAGTATCAAAAGTCATACACCAGGAACTCTCGTATTGCAAAGAAATTTATTAAATTTGATTTAATATATAAATAAATAAATAAATAAAAGATCTGGTTCAATTAATTAAATAATTCAAAACAAATTGTAACCAAACCTACCAATACAGATGTCATCAAACCCAATGATCCAAAACCTAAATACAAGGTGAATAGGTATTAGTTAAAGAAAAGAAACCCATGCAAATGAAGTTGAAAAAAGAAAGAAACTAAGTTAATAAGCCTATCAGACAAACCTTGAGCTAAGAAATCACTCTGCACATCACCATCATAGTTTTTGCATGCCCATACATAACCTCCTTCACTCTTAAGAGCATAAGCCACCATATCATCAATGAGCCGATGCTCATACCTACGAAATTCATCAGATAAAAGTAAAATACAGTACAATGTGAACATTTTCTTTCTACGATACAAGAGTACTCATTCACTCACCATATACCAGCAGCCTCAAACTTTGATTTCCAGCTTGCCTCGTAAACTTCCTGAAATATGTCCTTGAATCTGCAGTAAATAAATATAATCAAACGGGATCGGTAGAGTAAAAGTTTTTAAATATCATTATATAATAAGTTCATAATGAATTGTATACCTTCCATCATATTTCTTAAGAATTGTATTTTTGGTGCTAAGATAAAGTGGCCACTTTTTCTCTAAAGCAGTTGCCATAGAAGCCTCGGCAAAAGAACGAATAGACTGCATCACATGCCAAATAATAAAATTAGATAGAAGTTCGACAACTACCCGAAATCATTAAAGTATATCCAATTAAAGTGACACCAGACACTGCAGAACCAACCTCATCAGTATTGTACATAGCCAATGAAACACCTCCCTGACCAGTAAAGTCAAAAACCTCTAATTCAGTCTTCTCACCTTTGCCTTCTGGAACTACAAGTATAGAAGAATTCATAAAATTAATCTTTAGTAACCAAAATATGTAACAATGAAAACTATGTCCCTGAGATGGGACACTGTCACTGAGTACAAGATAACTTCAGAACTAAGGACAGTTGTCTAAATCAAGTAAGAGGCATACCAAAAACCAGCTTCAGCTTTCCAGCTCCTTTAATTACTGTGTCAGTAGCCCGATATTGGTCACCAAACGCATGTCTTCCGATGCATATTGGCTTTGTCCAACCTGGTCAAGTGGTAATGTTGAGATATACAACAGTCCTCCATTTATCAGGAAGTAATTAAGTATAATTTTTTTAATATTAGTACCAGGAACAAGGCGCGGAATGTTTTTGCAAAGAATTGGTTCTCTGAAGACAGTTCCTGAAAATTTCCAAACAAACAACCAATAGAAAAAATACACACTGTTACCACCTACCACTTATTAGCTACCAAGCGCCCATAATATATGAATTCAGTAGTATTTAACATTAAACAAAAAAATAATTCACGGAAGTAAGATGAATTACCATTCAAAATGTTCCTAATTGTCCCATTTGGACTCTTCCACATATTCTTCAGGCCAAACTCCTTCACACGAGCTTCATCTGTCATGTATAAGAGTAGTATAAGCTTCAACATCTACTATCAAGGGGACCACTATTATCCAGCATACACCAAACGAAGGTAAAAATTAAAAGAATATGTCAGGATTTGACTACCGAACCTGGAGTGATAGTTGCACATTTGATTGCTACGTTGTATCTACATAACAGTGCCACCGTTAGATGAACAAGGATAAGTAACAACTATGCAAGAAAACAAGAATAAAAAAGCACTTAACCAGTCTAAATTCAACATTATATGACACGCAAAAATACTAAAATTAAAAATTGTTCTACATATCATTGGCTATATAATCAAACTACACAAATTTTGTCTGCTTCACTCATCATAACACTGTCTGAACCTTAGAACACACACATACATAAACATAATAATTGAAGAAACATAAAAAAGACAATTATCATTTCCCTTCGGTGGAGGGGATGTTCAAGGTATACAAATAACATACTTGAGAGTAGCTTCTGCGCTTTCAATTGTAACTTTATCATCGGTCTGATCACGGTATGGAAGACCAAGGTCATAATACTTTATGTCCAACTCCAAGAAAGGCAAAATGAGCTATCCCATAAGAAATGATAGAAAAATATCAATATTACGAGCACTTTCCACAAGAAAATAAAAAGTGACGCTTGCATTAATAGCAATATGATGATAAATCACCTTGTCCTTGATTGATTTCCAGATAACCCTAGTCATTTCATCTCCTGCAATGCATTATCCACAAAAAGCAACGTAAGACAAAGGCAAAAGAGCAGATAAAGATTGACTCACAGATAAACACAATCACCATGGAAATTAGTACTACACAAATCGAAAATTCTAGGTCACTTATCCAAATATTATTTCTGTGTTGCTTTTTTTTCATTTTTAATTACAAGTTTTTTTTTCATTTTTAATTACAAAAATACCACCTTATTTTCACTTTACTATCCGTTTTCAAATGTTTTGAAAAGAAGCAGTAAAGACATTTATTTTATTGTTTTACTTTAGAAAACAGGAACCAAAATAGAACAGTTTTCTCAAAGCAATCAGGCCCCTAGTTTTGTACTTAAGGCAAAGAGTAAAACTGAAAATGCCAACATTTTGGTATTCCATAATTTGGGTATTTTATATGAAATAGTTGCGGCAGCATCCCCTTACATTAGTTACTAATTACTCTTAGACGTATGTCTCTTGAAAATTTTCATCTTCCTCCCTCATTTCATTCATTGTTCTAAAAACTCAACAACTTCGTTTTTAAAAAAAAGTCCACATATTTCCCATGCTTAAACGGTGGGAATCATTAACAAATTCCCTTTAAAAATAAGGAAAAATGGAGGTAGATATAGCCTTCCAAACAATAATGCAAACGTAATTAATGCCAACGGAGGTTACTGTCAGTCATCACCGCTTTCAATTCAATTATGATACAGACCAGAAAACTTGATAAATCCAGCTCATACACACAAGACAAACAAGCTAAGGATCTCATCCCATATACTATCGCGAAAGACCACCTCAAGTTTTCAATACTTCAGCAAGTCCACTGATAAAGTTCTTCATCGGAAGAACAACCATTAAAACCTACTTTTTTATTTTCCACAGTATAATTTTATTTATTTAACTTAAAAATAAGTCAAAACCAGCAGTTGTAACACTAAAAAACAGAACAGATCTCCACCAAACAAAAAAAAAATACTAGAGAACGGATCAAATCTCCACTGTAACAATAATGAAAACGAGACGATTCAATAAAACGATTTTGTACAGTAATATCAAATATCTAAAAATACTTCCAAGCCTCGAACCACAACACACACACACAAATATCTATCACGTTGTAATGTTTCCAATAATGAGAAAACGAAGTGTAGTGGACCACAGCACCTATCGCAAGCAAAATATCTTATTGAAGACAACCAGGGGGAGCACATCGACACGACAAGACACACCACGCGAAAAGAAATTTAAGCAGTAATCATGAAGAGCATAAATAGATGAAACACGAAAAGGTAAAAATGAAGAGAAAAAATGGATGAAATGAAAGAAAGAAAGAAAAAGAGAGAAAAGATCAGATCGGAAGAAGAAGTTGAAGAAACAAACCATCCATCTCGACGATGGGATTGGCGACGGTGATCTTCTGGAACGCCATGGCTGAGTTTCTGATCTGGAAGAAGAGCACTAGAGAAGAAGGTTAGGTGAGAAGTGAATAATAATGTGAAGAGATAAGAGTTTAGCAAAAGCAAGTGACTTGCTGCTATTGCGGTACTCTCTATAGTAGAAACGGTCGTATAAGTAATGTTTTCCCAACCCCACCTACTTATGAGCTTTTATTTATTTTAAATGTCAAATACATCATTTTTTTTACAAATATCTCTCAAGAACGAAAATATCTCTTATAAACTAAAATTAGCTTCTAAAAAAGTTTTGTAAATAAATTTTTAGGAGATTAAATAAATATATTTTTTTCTAAATCGGTTAATTGCTTTTTATTTTTTTTTTATGTTAAATGTGTTCATTGGTCCAAACAGTACAGTGGTCCTTATATTAATATATCCAATCGAAGGGCGTGATTGCGTGATTTTGATTGCCCTCGTGATGTGTGCCATTTACAGTTTTGCCCTCTCTTCTCCTCTTTGCACCAATACATTGAACACAGCTGTGATGAGTACTACTACTCAAAGAAATAAATCTGTAGTACTTCAAACATATTAAACGTTTATTTCAATCCAAATTTCCTTTTTTTTTTGTTTAAATAAAGTTTTTAAGTCTCGCCATAAATATAATTAAATATGAAATAATTACATTCATTTAAATGACAGTCATCTCTTTAACAATTTGTACATAAAAAGATTCTTTTTTACTTCTGTTATTAATAGTTGTCAGCTTTTTAATAAAAAAATGTTTTTCATGTGTATTTTTTAAATTGTAAGATAATATAACTTTAGTTAATTGTACCCTTATTTCCCGTTTTGTTATGCATTGGAACTTTTGTAAACATTAAACAGAGAGAGAAATTTGGAGAAATATAGTATATCATTTATTTTAAATTTCATTGACAAAAAAAGTTAAATAACTACTAGTCATGTTATACATTGGAACTACATGTCATTGATTCAATATTAAAATATAAATGGAATATTTTAGGGATTTGTATTTTTGTGAATATTTTGAATGTTAATTAAATTGTGTAGTTTATTTATTGCATTCTCACATAAGAAAATTATTCTCGTAATATATGCCTTATATATATATATAATATCATGACCAGACTGGATGTGCAGAGAAAACAATAAAAAAATGAATAAACCGATGATTCAGTTCTGCTCTCAGCTCTGTCCATACCTATCTTCCAGGAAAACCATTCAATGTTTTTAATGAAAATCATTTAAAATGACATTGAACTCTTTCTTTTAATTTAATATGAGTAATCCAAAAAGTTGAAGTTAATTAATTTTGCTATGTTACATCAAATTTGTATTTGATATTAACAAATCCTAACATCTTTGACTCAGCTCATTAATTTGCAGATTAATATTGCCTAAATATTATAATGCTGTACAGCGAATTTTCGTATATTATCCATATTATCAGGTTAATTTTTATATATTGCAATTAATTAATTAAAATAAATTCTATATTTTTTTCAACTTAAATCAACATAGTCAAGATTGAATATTTGTATATTAAGATGTTATTGAAAGTTCTAGAAGTAGTTGTCATTGATGAGGTCAAGAAGGACCCATGAGCAATTTTTCTTTTGTCCTATCCCGTTATAAATGTCAATGGTAGAATAATATTATCTCACGTCTCATCTTTTCTAGTATCAAGGCAAAACAATAATAGTGCATGGCACGAACAATAATGATGATGATGAATATGAATTAAAATATTTATTTTTAGCAATATAATTTTTTTAAGAATTAATAATATTTATAGAGATAATATATTTATAAGTTTTCTTTTTCTGAGAGATTTTTCTAAAATAATTTTTATATTTTTTAAGTTCTCCGAAAAAAAGACGTGATCGTTATGGATAATAAACGTTCAACGAATATGGTTATATATTCAGTAAAATTAAGTTTAATTTTATTTTTTATGTTTTTAAAAGTGACAATAAATAAGATTTAGATACATTTTTTGAGATTATGAATATCAATATTTTCATTTACGAAGAAAACTGTATCTGGATTCATTTTCATACGCATAAAACTTTGATAATCATATTACTATATATTTTTTTAGGAAAGATATTATGCATATATATAGATCTAGACACACGGTCTGAATTTTTAATAAAATATATTTTTGTTTTGATGATTTTATTTTTCTTTACATTCATTAATGAAACATGAGTGCTCACTTCAGTGTTAAAATTAGAATAAATACTCTATTAAAAGTATAACATTAGTAATTTCTTAAATATTATAAATCATGTGAAATAGTATTAAACATTGAAAGTTTCTTCAAGTATGTTCGCGAAATATATACAAGTCCAGGAACGATGATGATGATGTTGATACACAACTATCTCTTACACAGTTCTATTGCTTTATAAATTTTGTTTTTGTCATCATGACATCATCAAAAGTTTACGGATAATTAATATTGATTAGCATGATACGAGGTAAAATTAATGCATATTTAACTATAACAGTTATTATTCTTAATCTAAAAATTTATACTAATGTCCTTCTTGATATTAAAGCCAATAATTGTATAACGTTTATCGTTTTTTTTTTTCTTTCCCTTTCTTGAATATTCAAAAGAAAGAGAGAGATTTTCTTTTTCTTTTTAATACAGGTGGGGCCCCTTGGATCTGCATTAGGTAGATCGCAAATAGGAGATAGAGATTGGAGAGTGGTAGGGTAGTGTGGTTAAGAATGAGCAAAACATCCTTAAAGACAAAGGTGTAGGATGCGTTATGCAAGCACCTACCCCCGTGAAGCCCAATGATATATGGTTTATTAGGATAATTTTTTATTGAAATGTTAATCTGAATTTTAATATGATAAAAGATACAAGAAGTCTAAAAATAAAAGATATGTATTTAAAGCGAGTTTAATAAAGAAATAAAAGAGGAAAACATATTTTTAAAGGTTAACAGGTTAAAAGTTAAAAGGGTCCAAAGATGTAAAGGGCCGTAAAAAGTAAGAAAAAAAATGTGGATGTATCTTTTTAAATATACGATAAATTTGTTTTTATTTATTTAAAATATAACTATATAATATTTGAGTTTTAATAAAATAAAAACTTAAACTTAAAGAGAACTTATACATGTCTTCTATCATTGTCTGTCTAACATAATTAACTTAATTATTATTATCTTATATAAAACATGTGTAAGGTTAAAAACATAATTTATACATGTCCATATATTATAATGTTACTTTAAACATTTTACAACAATTTTATATATTTTATAATATTTTTCACATCAAATATTTTATATTTTATATTTTTTTAATACTAGAAAAATAATGAATATTATTTATTTACTTTTCCTTTTTATTTGGACACATATTACTAACTTCAGAGGAGAAAACAAGTTAATCAAAGAGTTAAAATAGACCACGAGGGACATAAATAAGGGTAACATGAATATATTTCATCAAATATATTCATAAAAAAATTAACGTATTTGCACTCATACATACAAAGATATATCCAAATAATTTCTCATATATATATATATATATATATATATATATATATATATATATATATATATATATATATATATATATATAACTTTCTACAACTATATTTATAAGTAAACTTTACAATACGTGTACGCACACGCCACACACCATTAGAAATGTAGCTGTTGATCTCAATAATTTGGGTTGGAATTAATCTCCCACATCTTAAGATTCATTTTCTAAGAATACTTTTTTGAATTTTATCACTTATAAAAGTTAATATTCAAAACATAATTAATACTTAAAAAAACTAATTATTTCATTCAAACTATAAAATCTAGATATTTTAAATAATTAAAATCTGTGTTACATTATAATTTGTCTGAAAGTTTAAATAGTAAGTAACAGGATAAATGTGCTTTTAATTCCTACATTTATGTGTGAAATTGAAAATTTTCGTTATTTAAAATTTTGATATGTTTTGATCCTTAAAATCTAAAAATAAATGAATTTAATCTTTTTAATTTAGGAATTTGATAAATGATACAATTATATCGTGTAAATAATTCAAATGCTACAATAAAATATGTTTGATATAAAAATAATAATTAAATTAAAAGAAATATATTCATTTGATTTAAAAATTTCGAACAAAAATGTAATAAAATTTTAAGCAATAACAAATTCCAATTTCTTTCTATTTAAGGTAAGTGTTAAAAATAACCTTGATTTGTTCTGTGTGTCTTTCGTTGTGTAGATAGAATGATTCTATAGGTGAAAGCTAATTTAAGAAAAAGATAAACAAAGTCTACAAGATAAGGGAAAAGTGATATATAAATATAATTGATGTCTTTTGTATGTTTTTTTTTTAAATAAATTTTTCGAGTGAATCAAGAAAAAATGAAAAAGAATGAGATCAACTTGATAGTAGATGTGATTTTCTTAAATGGGTTTTGTGAAATAAATAATGAGATTTAATTATTAAATGTGAATGTATTGATAGTTTATATTGAATTTCTATTGTATTGTGAACTGTGAATGATGATAGAGAGGTATTGAGAGGGTGGGTTTTGCTGGATTTACATATCCTGTTATGTGGATTATTGGTTAGTTTTAGTTCGTTAGATATGTATAATTGAACTGGATTATGAATCATGAGAGGGTGTTGAGAATTATTGATTGTGTGATTGAATTAGAATAAAATGAAGGTATTGAAATGATGTTTTGAATTATGTGTGGTACTTATATGTTTTGATTACATTAGTTTTGCTACCATTAGAAGACTTTGAATTTTCAGAAGTGATTTATTATTTACTATATGGTTATTCTTTTCATACCATAAATTGTAATAATGATTGTATTGAGCTATGATGGTTAATGTAAGAATGTTTGTGAAAATTGGTACGATATTAATATTCAAATTAGTTATTTCCAAGGAAAAATACTAATTTAGAGTGAGTCAAAGTGTATCGAAGGGGATTTGTTATGAGAGACTATCCTGACTCTACTAATATTCAACTCACATAGAGGAAGATGTCTAGGTGGTGAGAGTTGAAAGAGACTTCACTTAGCAGACGGTATGATATGAAGTATCATACTTAGAGAGCTAGTGAAGTTAACCCTGTCTGTCATGACTTGATGAGTCACATTGGTATTCATGATACAAGTTTTGAAATAAGAATGAGAATGTAAGTATGACCAGTGCAGAGTCTCACGAGTCTATTCAATACACTTGTCTTTCGGGAACCGAGTCTAGATATACTTTGTTGTTTGAACCACTTTGGTATTTGGTTTGATATGTGAACTGTTTATATTTTTGGGATGGTTCATGTAGTGATATGTATCGTTGAATAAGTTATTGAATTGAAGTAATAAATAGAGTGAAATAAGTTGGAAAATGAGAATGACTAAATTAAGGATTGATTTCTAGCAAATATTCGTTTTGATAATTATTTTATAAGTTATTATTTATTTTATATTAAGCTCCTTCTTTATTTATATATATATATATATATATATATTTATTTATTTATTTATTTATTTATTTTTGATGGTGATAATGGTACATCTGAACTGGAATAGGAGAATGAAGTATAAGATAAAAATATTATAATGATGATGAATTATAATTTTGCAAAATTGTATTAAATTTTTTAATTTATATTTTGAAGTATTTATGAATTTATTCAAATAAAATTATTTTTCAGTATTTCATTATTTTGTATAAAAACTATAAAATGTGAATTTATTTTGAAATACTTTATTAATGCTATAATATTTAAATATTGATATAGGACATTTATTACTTTTTGGGGCGTTACATTAAAAATATATTTCATGAATTAATATTTAATCCAATAATAATCTATTATAGTAACAATTGATCATTAACATAATCCGTACAGATAATTAAACAAAAGGATACGGTTTAACTATTCAGTTATATTTCATAATATATAGAAATTAAATTATGCTGATATAACTTTTAATAAATATTATATTATTTATAATTTTAGATAAAAAATTTCAATATTGTTAAAATAGAATAATAATAATTTAGTAATTATATTAATAGTATGAAACATTAAATAATTTTGTATTAAAATTAAAATAAAATTACAACACATTTGCTTCGCTATGATTAACCAAATACAAAAGAAGTATGTATTACAGAATAGTTGGTGTTCCAAAAAACAACAATTTCTTATATCTGCTATGTTTTAATTTGTATTATTACTTAGTGAATGCAGGTTCTCTATATATGCTATGTATAAAGTTTTATAATCTTATGTTACTATTTACACTATTCTTTTCTGCATTCACTGCAGATAAAAAAAAAATAGCATCATATAACATTCATTTTGGATAACCACGCTAAACAAGTAAACTGAATTATTCATGTTATATAACAAAGTTTGGTATATATTAGATAACTCAATTTTATTTTTCCACATAGAATTCGATGTATACTTATATATATTTTATCCATAGAAAATATAAAACTTGAGTGATATTTGAGAGGACTTAAGCATAGAGATTAAAATAAAAGAAGGAAATTATGGAAGGAAAATGAATAAACTTTGGAAGGTAATTCCAATCTTGAAAATTCCATGAAAACAAAAACAAACGTTGGTTTTATTAACGTGTTATGATCAATTACCACACAAGCCACCAGGTCCCCCAAATTGGATAGCATGTCCAATTTCTGCTCCTACATCTTCATAGTACTTAACATCAACACAATCAGGTTTGTCATTGAGTGTGAATATTTCATCATACGAAGGTTCATGATCTTGTCTTGATACATCTTGAAAGGACAGAGACCTAAAATAACATGCATGAACAAAATTATTATCGGGAAGATAACCAGATCCCAATTGAGGACTTGGGGTGTTAGGAGGAGTCGATGTTCTTCCACCCCAACCCACTTGATCAGCAGAGGACATGTTCGAGAACAATTTTATTGGAAAATATCCGATGTTTTCTCCCTGGTAACTTAGCCACCAATTTTGTGTTTGTGGATCCTAAAATATATATTAACATTGGTCAATAAATTGATATCATGTCTAATATTACAAAAGTAAGAGTTGTATGGAATGAACATCACCTGTGTAATAGAAATTGCAATCTCAACCGTTGGTCCACCATAGATAGATGTTTTGTCTATGCGTGCACCAAGGTATTTTCCTTTATGAGTTTGCACAAATCCTGAACAATATAGATTGTAGCATCCTGTCTTCTTGAAATTATCTGCCTGTGTCGCAATCAAATACCACATTAACTTCTTAAAAAAAGAAACATGTTTTTAAGGTAAAGATTTAAAACAAAAAAATAAATCTCTTCTTACTGTCCATGACGTGTAAATATGAGTTGCAAAGTCACCATATAATTGTGGAGCCACCTAACATATAATAATTGATAAATTAAATGTTATGTATCATTTAAAATTCACACTATATACACACATAGACAGTGAAATAGTAATTGGATCAAATCAATACTCACATGCCATCCGAAAGAGATTTTGTTAGTGTTATCTGTTGGTCCATTTTGAACCCATAGATGAGACATGCTAATTTGATCTCTTCTTGTAACTTTAGGATTGTAAACACTATTACTTCCACCAACTTTATAATAAGCACCATAAGATGGTAAAAGATATATTTCGGCAAGCTACAAAATTAACAGATTTAATAACAATTCAAATAGAATCATTAGCATTTGATAAAGATTATTTTTAAATTTGTTAAGAAGAAACTTACATGAACACCAGGAATATCTTGAACCAAGATATGATTATTTGATAGTAATTTGTTTTGAATGAGATTATATATAGTAGTTCTTCTAATAGGCACAGTTCCTTCTGGGCACTCATCTTTCTCAAGTCCAAATATGATTTTGTTAGAAGAATTCTTCAAGCTTGTTTTCTCAAATGAGTTCTGGAAACTGGGTTTTCTCTATAATTAAATAAATAAAGAAAAATTAATTATATGATAAAAAAAACAAAGAAAAATTTGACTATATTAACAAATATTTAAAAAATAATACCTGTAATTTATGATCCTTTAATAAAGGATGATCAAATGCTGGTTGCTTGTAAATATCAATACAATCAACAATATACCCGTATTTTGTCTACAAATTAAAAAAAAAATACAAAATATATCAAAATTATTTATTAAATCAAATGAAATTCAAGAAAAAAAAGGAAAAAATAATAAAGTATAAGAAAAAATACAATACATGAATACTCTTCACAGGTGTTTTGTTCATAAGTTGCAATTGTTTTTTCATCTCCAAATCTTCTTCGAGTGTGTTTTGAATGCCATGAACTCTAGAATTATCATAGCTACTCACGAAGCACAATACAAAGAACAATATATGAATCATTTCTATTTTAGAAATGTTGTATCAAATAAAATAAGTGATGGGTCACCTTGTAGAATTGGCTGCTTTTATAATAGCACTACAAGATAAATAATAAATATAGAATGAAATAAAAGTACGTAGTAATAAATGAAAATAAATAAATGGAAAATAAAATGGCTTAAACAAACACTGGCCATGAAATTAACATTCAACCTAAAGAAATGCTTATAGAATTCATGGAAGTAGAAAAAAAAAATGAGATGATATTTTCAAAAAAGGGAAAAGAATAAAAAATGAATGATTCTTTTCCCCGTTTTTTAGCTATACGAGAAAAAAAAAAGGGAAAACAAAGATAAGATACATAAATAAAAAATCCATATTCATTTACTCCTCATCAAAGCCCCATCAAATACTTTAAACTCAAAATTGATTTCTAAGATTTTAAACCGAATAAAATTCCGATTGAAAAAAAATAAAAGATTTATGCCACATTGTGTAACAAGCAGAATACATGTATATATATAATTTAAATTAATAATTATTATACTATTCTTTATCTCAAAAAAAAAAAAAATCACACACACAGACAAATTAATATTATAAATACAGATAGTCTTTTTGAAAACTGTTATGTAATCGTGAATATAATTAACATTAAAAATTATATTATTTAATTTAATTAATATTAAGAAAATTAATCTCTTCAATAAATTTAAAATGATAAATAACGTAATAATTAATATTCAAATAATTATATTAATTACACATTTGAAGACGTTGTATTTAAGTTTTTATTTTCCGTAATTGTTGTGGGTTAATTTAATTTTGTATGATCAAATTGGTTACCAATTTTTAGGCGTTGTATTTAAGCTTTATTTACTTAATTGTTGCTATGGATTGATTTGATTTTAAATAATTATATTAACTTTAAAGTTTAGACGTTGCATCAAATTGTATTTTTACGTTATTGGCAGTTTTGTATATATTGTATTTTTTTATTATTGGTTGTAAATAATATTTTTATAAGTAAAATAAATTTGAATTTCTTTAAATGATCAGATTGAATTTTTCAATATCATCATAACTGTCAGGTTGTTCCAGACTAAATTTGAATTCGTAATATTAGTTTATCTGCTTTATTACTGATGAAGATTAATGAATTTGTCTATATCAATATTATTTATCAAACCATTTATTTTAAAAATAAACATTCCTAAAATTAAAATAGTTTATAAATTAATAAAATCATATCCATGGTTGGTTTATAATAAACTTTATTCAAGATGAGAATTTAATCTCCATGTAATATTATATATATTATTACTACAGGAATTATTTGAGAGACTGATATAAATGGGACACACAAACATTGAACTCAAGTGTTATTTATCATAGTTATGTTATATTCCTATGTTTGTTTTGTTTAACATTTCCTACATTACTCCTTCACAAACATTGAAGAAATATTTCTAAAGGGTTGGAACTTGTAAAGGATTCACAATAATATTTACATTACTTCATCACTACACTTATTCTTCGTAACAATATATTTAGTATAAGAATATTTTCACTACTAAATTTTGATAACTTTTTCTTAAAATATATGATAAATTTTAAATGATTTTAAAATATTAAATAAAAAATTACTTAAAAAATATAACTTAAAATTATAAAAAAAAGTTGTCAAAATAATTTTTTTTTATATTTATACGAAATACCGACTTTTTCACCTTACGCGCTACCACACAAAGATTACTCTGTTATAAACTACGCGTTAAGACATAAGAATTTTCTTCAGTATTATAAATTATGCACTAAGACACATAATTTCTTCGCTACAAACTTAAGAAGAAAAAAAATAATACATTATCCATCTATGTAAGATTATTTATACACTTCTATAAAGGTCACCTCGTTAAATACTTGTTAGAAAAAACAACCGGACATGGGAGAAAAAGACTATAAGAGGAGATAGTGTCACCTGATACAAAATTTAAGCATTTAACCAAAACAAAAGCAGAATTTATCAGCATTTCACGTCCTTGGAACACATACGCACATTCTTCGACAACTTCTCTAACACATAACGAACCTGTTCAATTGGGTGACAATTTACTGCGGATTTCTTGTAATTGAGCTTTTCGTAACATTAAATCTTCAATAAAAAAACGACCGCAATTATATTTTAGGTATAATTTTAGTTCTAATCGTTGTTTTTTCATCGCAGCATGACCACCTTCTCACTTGTGTCGTCCTTGTCACCTCCTCTGTCTCGGAGGCTTTGCTATAATATTGTTTTTCTGTCAAGATACTAACACTAATGCACACAGATTTTATATTTCAAACTAAATAAAATGGATTACTGTATACATGATTTCTGAATCATATTAGTTTCCGGAATTTGTGATGACATTGGAGCAGTCTTTGGGAAGCTCTAGAATAGATGGTGGATATGATTTTAAGTAAGATGTAGGTTATCCATTAAGGTTTGAGTAATGGAAGCTGGCACTATTAATCATGAAGAGTCTTAAATAATAATTATAAAATGGTTAACTAATGTTTTTACTTTTTTTTTTAATTTTAACTCTAAAATAAGATTAAAAATGTGGTCACAAATGATTGCTTTTACTAATATTAAGAATCTAACATTTTTTTGCGATATTCTGACGATAACATACAGTACTTGATTGGAAGAACTGGCTGCTATACTAATTAAAGCTAGAATGATAAACTGGAAAATTTCTAAAAGCGTTGTATTTTCTATGAATTTCGGTTACAGCGTTTAGGAAAATACAAATTGCGATAATTAAGGCCCAAAACAACTCAATAATTGTGGGATTTTACTTTCTATAACCCTACAGTCACTTTGCATATTCCATATTTTTAAATTGACTATTTTACTTTTCCTAAAAATTACTTTCTAATTACATGTTTTGGAAATTTTTTAAAATTTGCGAAATAAAATTTTTAGAATAAAATTTTAGAAATACATGAAATGCATTTTGGAAAAAAATCATCACCGAAAGTTGCGATGAGGAAGTTGAGTGCTTCATCGGAAGTCCAATTCCGTGTTCCATGATTTTTGAAATTTCGTTTTCCAGAGCAACGTGGCTTTAAGTTTACGGATTCTTTTTGTTCATCATTTCACAAAAATAAAAATAAAAATCAACACTCCCACTCTAGTGTTAATGGTTCAAAATAATTAACAAGCGAAGACATTAGTTATGAATGTGAATGGTGTGAACAAACGGTAGAGAAAAGGGGTTTGAACGAGACACACTACTACACACACCAAGGAGCACCCTAGCACAGGGAAGTGAAGAAGAATACCAGGACAGGGAGCACGAGAATGTGAAGAGAATAGAAATAGGATATGTGAGCTTCGTGGAGTTTGGGAGTGGAGAGGGTTTGTGATGCACAACTTTTTTTTTTTAAGTTTACTGCTGGTCAAAATAGTCAAGAGCTAATTTTGGAAATTGAAAATTACTTGGGGTGCAGAAGAAATTATGGGGTGCGGGAAGAAGCGTCCCAGGAGCTACTCTATAACGTTTTCTACTGGCCACAGCCCAAAGTTAACTTTTCATTCAGAGTTTCACTCTTCCAGTTTTTTTCACATGAAGGGTTTTATTTACAAATTGATATTTTAAAAACCATGGCTTCACATTCAAAAAGTTAGTTGGCTTAAAATGATTTTTATAACATACATAAATCATAAAAAACAATTCTACAAATTAAATTCATTTATTAATTTTACTCACTCCAACACTAAGTAGTCTTCATATTGGTGTTATCAATCATTTGCAAAAAAAAAAAATTATTAACGATATTAAACAATATTAAAATAATAAAATATGGATGTTGAAGGATCGAGCCCCCCCACACCCGAAAGGAATTGGCGTCCGCTGTTCCTGGTAATACATCGTGCGATTCTTCGGCTTACCCTCTAAACAATCTAGTATGTTCATTGTTTAATGTGATGGGGGGCAAAAATAGTGATTTTTGGCGTAAAAACTAGTATGTTTTGGCGTAAAAATGACATGCACGCTAAAACAATATTCGAAAAACCCATAACCAACCTTTGTCAAATTCTTATTTCTAAACAGAATAATCACAAGACAAACGATCAAACCTCCATATACCGAGACATCCTCTCAACAAAAAGCAACTTATTTTCGTTTTCCTATCAAACTTGGGAGTAGTAATTGATAAAATAGCAGAAAAGACTGTAAAGATGGAATACAGTCTGACACTTCAAAAATTATTTAGCTTCCTCACAGTTCGAAACTTAGCTTCCTCACAGATCCTCCGGGCCGTTAATTTCCTGCGTAACACGATTAAATCTTTAGACCTAGAAGATATTAGAATTACAACCTCATGCTCACAAATAAAATTCATATATGGTTAATTACCTTGTCCGCAATGACAGCGCTGTCTGGAATTTCCAGCTTTACATCAGGCTTTGCTACAATACTGACTTTTCCCTGTCAAGGCACCACAAAACATCAGAAAGCAAAATAATGTTAGCTTGATTAAAAATTACTCTTTTGAACCCACTTCTTAATTTTTAGGTTCAGTTCGGTCAGTGTATATATTCTGTTAAACGAAATTGGTTCTTTCATCAATTAGGTCAAATTGGTGTTCTACTAGTTTATGACACTAACTTGGTGCTACATAATCACACCATCATATAATTGTGTTGTGTCAACCAAAGATTAACAGTGTTGAAGTGCTAAATTGACAAAATTAACTTATTTTATTCATAAGAAAAGTGACATGACAAAAAGCGGAAGGGAACAAATCAACCAAACTGAGAGTAGAAAAAATAAATAAGAACCAAAAAAATATTTTAACCTATAATTTTTTTAAAATTCTATAGAGGATGTTATTTTAAAAAGATGAAACCAAATAAAGTTACTGCTAATCATAATAACTGAGAGCCTCACTAAGATGGTTTTGGCCTGGGTTAGTTTGACACTATAGTTTGTCCTTTCCTTGTTTGTTGATCCCGATAATTTAATTTCTTCAATGTTATCCCCTATAGTTTTATTATATTTTAAGAAATTTTGTACATTTTAAAATATATAAAATATTAAGAATATTTACGATTATTATATAAACTAAAAGTGATTAATAATACTAAATTATTTTTGACAACTATATATTTTAAAAACTGAGCGACACAGCATTTAAAGAATAATTTTATTTTAATAAATAAAATAAAATATAAAATAAAATACAAAGAATAATTTATTTCTATTTTAACATTTCATTCTTAATATGAAATAGAAATCTTACTAAAATGTTTTCTCATAAAATAATATGCAGTGACATGTTTCTCATTATTATAAATTTATGTATACTTTTAATTCTCGTGATTTTTGGATATGCACCGGAACAATAATAAAAGAGTTAAAAATTATATGCAATTCTTTAGATACTTATGGGATTGTTAACCAATCAAATTGGAGTTCCACTAGGCTAATTCGAAAAATAAATGTTTGTGTTAGAAAAACACTCACTCCCAAGATAAAACTCTATTAATTGGAGAATAGTATCTAAAAGCACGTAAGGTACTGTATCTAAGCTTTATCCTTATAAAAACACAAGTTTAACAAAAATCATAATGAGAGGAACTTTTACGAAGGTTCTTGCATTAACCATAAGAGTATACAATTCTCTCATCCATAATTTAACCAAATTATATTGAGGGCAGAAATTTAATATAGTTATATAAGTATTCAGTTCTAGATATTGGAATTATTAAGGTCAGTTTCATAATTAAAATTAAAGACGATAAAGCACAGAAACTAAGGATTAAATCAAATACCTTGAGGACAACACCAGCTCCAAACCATACATCGCCAGCCACTTTAAGACTGTCAAGCTCAACAATACTGGGAATTGACTTGAAGCGGCCCATGAAGTTGCTAACCTGTGAAGGAGACTAAGAAATTTAGTATTATGGTTAAGCTCTAACACAAAGTAATAGCAATATCAATCTTAACCTTCTTAAATTCTGGTCCCAGTTCAATAGAAGGGTTTTCAGGATTTGTCCTAGCTTTGTTCCGAATGACAAATCCATTTTCCAAGGTGTAGAGGTCAGACTGAAGAAACAAAGACAACTAATTATGTCAAATAAAATATTAAAATCTTCAAGTAAGATTGTGTGCCATGCATCGGAAAAGTTTATAACCTGGACAAGAAGTAAATCTGAAGTTGCCTTCACTGGAAGGAACCGTGATCGAGGAACATTAATACCAATAGCCTTGTCAAAGAACTGTTAGAAACGATGTGAATATATTAGCACTGGAAGAAACTTACAGTAAAGAAGACTTCATTAATATGTTAACAAACACGTAGTACCCTTATGGCCGCACCAGCTGCAGTTTCCAGCTGAAGAACTTTAATTCCATCGACTTCCTACAAATCCACAGATTTAGTTAGTCAGCAATTTCCTAACCAAATATCAATTCTCAAACAACTAGCTCACAATACAGCATCCTAAAGAAGGAAAGACAGGCTATCAGTTGAAAGACAACAAATTTAAACCTTTGGATTCGGAATAATTTCCATCTTAAGAGCATCAGCTTCAACAAGCCTTTTAGCAGCGTTTAAGTTGACCCACCTACAGATTATTGTCAAAATATATGCATGAGTATACAATCTAAAACAACAAGGGCACTAACCACTAAAACTTACAAATTATTTGTGTTGAAAATTTTGAACTTCTCAATTGACTTGAATTCACTGACCTGCATTGAAGACAGCATTACATTTGAATGGAATAGTTCGAAAATTTCTTCTCTAGTCTCCATCAAAGTTAAGACTCAACATCGTTAATTACCACATGTTCCAGCTACCACAAATTGAATAAAAGAATAGCAAAAAAGAAAGTATTGCCACTTAGCTTTATAAATATTATATCATCAATGCGGATTTTGGATTTTTTTTGTAAAAAAATGTGGTAACATCCATAATTAGAGTTCACAACTTCTTATCAACTTCTTGCAAAGTAAAAACGACGTACTGCAATTGAATCAAGATATGAACTCCTTTTATGTACCAAAGTAACGGCTGCTAATGTATATTTCCATAAAATAAATTGGATCTCACCCTTATCCTTCAAACACTTTCAACAGTGGAAACTTGTGAGAGTTGAATGAAAATGACTAAAAAGAATCGTGCTTTCTATTTTTTTTCTTTTACTACCTTTTTGAAAACTTGTATCCATTGATGTGACCTCTCCGGTCAAATTATAAAAACATAATAAGCATCAGTTAGGCTTCGCAACCTTATTACACCACAAAATAATTAAATCAAACAAGCCAATACATTAATGCTTTCATTAGTGGCTTACATGTTCATCTGGGACTTGTGCGATTTCCAGGAGCTGCATAAAAGAATCATAGATAAATATCACTTAATAGCAACGTTTTTGAGATTTCAATGATTTTTAATTTTCTCATTTAACCAAAAGGAGGAAGAGAGCATGAAAATTGAACTCTGGATAGATTTTCTTTTATTTCAGTGAAATATAAATTACAAAAATATATCACATAGAAGCAAGTTTACATAGAAAGACTTGAAAAATTTTTATAATTAGAACCAGAAATAATGAAATGAAACCTTGGTTGAACAGAAATGAGATCAGTAAAGATTACATGCCTGAACTCTTCCTTCGTACGAAATCAAAGTGCCACCCTTGACATCAGCCAATGTCTTGGGAGTCACCTGCATTAGAAAAAAGGAAAAGAAAAAAGATGAAAAAATGAAGTCTGAAATAAAAATTACAAGATAGAAACCATCTTTGCTTACCTCCATACAGTATTCATTCTTGTTCTGGATCAAGTGATGTAAGATTTCTACATCAATGAGTCAAGTACACTGATAGTACTAAAGAAACCTTTTTTTATGTATAAATAGTAAGCAATGTAGTAAAAAATATTTAAAAACAAAACAGAAAGAACCAATGAACAATAAGGATACGCAAGTCAACTATAGCTCCCAAGTTATCCGAATTGGCAACAAATAGATACTCTTTACCCTGTAAGAAGAAAAGGAGAATAAAAATAAAGTTATGATAATAATTATGAAAACACAAAATAAATACAGTCCAAGTAGAAACAAGTTCAGGTCTAGGATTAACCTGGGACAATAGTGCATCAAGTTTGCCACTGTTATATAATGCTGGGAAGACATCACCATGGCCGGGAGGGTACCTATGCGTAGGAATTACACATAAGCCAAATCAGACTATTTGCAAATTAGCTTATTGTTAATTTGCTATCTTGAACACTTTCCATTTGAAAAACAGCCACAAATCATGGGTATCACTTTCAACGTAACCAAATATAGTAGTACTTGGATCTAAGACATAAAAACATGATTACTTTTATATTTTAAATGACATTTAGCATATATTAAATTGTGTCTAATTGTGTCCTACAATATGTAATTGGGTTTAACATAACAAACATCACACTCACGGCAAGCTCTGGCCAAAAAAGTTTGAGGAAAGTCAAAAGCAGTCTTTACACAGTACCAGAATTCCTCCAAGGAAGAAAAGTCAATTACATCCAGAACAATTTTCATCATGATGGCTGATATGTTGGGTTTAAGTGGTGGATACAAGTGATGCATACCAGAAAAAATAAAGTCGGTTGGATGAACGTCAAAAGGCGCATAATTGCTAAAGTTCAGTGTCAATACGGCGTAATTATCCAAAAGGTGGAGTCGAGGAACAAAAAGGATCTGAGGATATTTCTACATATTAGTTGTTGAAATGAAGCTTCTATGGCTCCTTAGAATGTAGGCAACAAGATAAAAACTTAAAGGAGATATACAAGTTACTTCAGAAAACGCAGATTTATGGGATAAACCTTTAAATATATAGTTTTCAATTATTAGTATTAAACCTAGTTCTTCTTCTTGGTATCAATGCAGTGTGAATTTATCCGTAGGTTTCTGCTATCAGCTATGCTTCTTTTCAAAAAGAGAAAACATATAAAATTTTAATTTTAAATAAACCCCTCTGACACTAGGAGACAAAAATGACACCAGTTAGGTGTACAGAAACATAAGCAAGCAATCCATCAAAATATGAACAGTGAACAATGCCATGTTAAGAAACATTTGACTAAATAAAATAGTTGCAGTGACAAGTTGACTACCAGAGCCCTGAGCAAATAAGTAGTAAACGTGATTGGTCCGGAGATATGGAAAATAATCAGCATCAAAGAAGTTTGCACGTAAAAATGACAAACCAATGCATATGGACCAGCTTAGATTTACGTCTAAATTATACATGTAGCCATACACCATTTTAGCATTTCTAATTCAGAAAAATAAAATAGAAGATGTAAATTGTGAAATCGGTGCAATAATATAATCCAGTACAAAAATGAAAAATGAAGTCATACCATCCGTCCTTGTCAGTGCGCCCTTTGGAAGGTAATGGCAGAAAGTCCTCAACAACCAATCGAGGATACTGGCTCTGCATAAATTATTAATAGTGCAACAAAATATAAAAAAAATTAAATCAAAGTCCATAAAATCCAAAATATAATAAAACAAGAAATCAGAGTTACAGACCTGGTTAAAAGTATGAATCTCAATCTTTGAGTTTTGGTATTTTTCAATAATCTACAAAAGTAAAATTGTTAGTTTACAAGCAAATTCAGATTATAAATTACTAGGCAAAGGGGATAAATAACAAATAAAGAGCGAGTACCTTTTGAGTGTCCTCATGAGTGTTGAATGAATTCATCAAAACCAAAGGAACATTGCTTCCGTATTTGGAATTGAGATTCTACATCATGAGTGTTGAATGAATTCGTCAGCGGAAAGTCCATACAAGTGGGGGAAACATAAAAAACAAGTAAACGAAGGACTCGAGAATAACCTCAATTTGGATGACAATTAAATCTAGAAATGTCAACCCATCACGAACTTCAATGACAGATCTGCATTTGATTTGCATATCAATTAACCCTTAAATACAGATACAGCTCGCCAGAAATGGTGATTTAAGAATATAATACTACCAGAAATTTCGTCTTGGCACAGGCCGTCGAATTACTTTTCAACAAATTGAAAAGTAGCTCCCATTTTATTTTCTTTTGTAAAAGGTGACACAAGGATAGCAGATGTATTTTCAAACAAAACGCCATACACAGTACAGATACCTACATCTACATGCATTAACCATATATATAATACATCTTTCGGATCATAATCAATTTAGATAAACTAAAGATTAACAATCAACAAAATTTCATGTATATGATCCCAATCTTAAGTCTCGACTAACTTTCGCTGGTATCTAAAACAAAGAATAACATCTATATAGGCATAGGCATACTTAGGACCAGTGCAGCCCATAGTTGTTCCCAAGCCTCCATTTAGCTTCAACACCACGAGCTTGTCCAATAGATTCTTCACCTCCGAAGCATCTGCACCAATTGCGTTCCATGTAACAACACCGAACTCTGTTTACAAAACCAAATCGACGAAAGCAAACAACAAAACGCGAGGATTCGTTACCTTCAGGAGTTGGCGCCAAAGTGTCGTAAGGCACAACCACTTCGTCCGTAGGCGTCTGGATCTTGCTCCATTCCACATGCTGCGCTTCGCCACTGCGACGCATTTAAAAGCAAGATTCGCTGAGATCAACAACAAATAAGCACGAATGCAGAAGAGGTTCCTCCATCTCGGAGATTGATTCACCTGAGATAGCGGCTGACGAGGTTGATGAATCCGCTCTTCTCGTTCTCACTGCACGGAACAAAACACGAATCAGATTCCGATCTGGCGAAAGCGGAAACGAAAATGAAGGAAATCGAGAGTAGAGGATTGAAATTGAGAGAATGCGAGACCTGATTTCGTTCAGTCCGGCGACGGCGGGCTGGAGAGCGGAGAGCTTCTCAGTGGCAGTGGCCATTACGGTGGAAGAATCGAGAGAAGGCGAAGGATGCAAGGGTTACGTGAGGAGATTAGAGAGGGAAGATAGTGAGAGTGTGTGTGAAGAGGGTGGTGATAATAGAAGAGAAGAGAGGGTGTGGTGGTGCTTGCAGAAATTGACACGGGAACAAAACGCCAGCGTATTTAGTTTTGAACAGAATATGCTTGCATTGCACCCGAATAAGTAGATATCAGGGGACCCTGTTCTGATCTGATCCCTCTCGTCCAATCGGAAAAAATACTGGCGCGTTTTTTACGCAACCTGTGCGGTAAGAAAACTGGTGCTATTGTTTTCTATTTTTAACATACATCAATTACTCGTTTCATTTTTATTAAAACTAATTCTATTTTAGTTTCTACACTAAAAACATGTTCTGTGTTCTACAATCTAAACACAATAAATAAAGATTAAAATGGAATGTTTTAATATAAAATTGCGTGATTGTCACAGCTATATGAGAAGGTAAAAGTTAAAACTTTTATTTTATTTCTTTCTTTGAGTTTCATTCTCGGCTGAGTTATCAATGTTAGAGAAGATTTTTTTTTTTATTCAAGAACAAGACATTTTAGTTAGCTTAATGACTTCGATTAAGCTAAAGTAAGAGTTTTCCATAAATAAATTTAACTTTGTATTCTATATTATCTTTTATTTTATTTTATTTTATTTTATTATAGATGTTTAAAACTAATACAGTGAAAATGTTTTTAAATTATTTTAGGCGCGGGCTTCAATTTTTGAGTGCGGAATTCATGTAAAGAATTTATACGATTTTTTGCCAAAAAAATCTATCAGACGCTTCATACCCAAACGTTGAAAGGAGCAAGAAAAAAAAAACAGCAGCAGTTGCAATGATGTAACAAACAAATAAATAAAAGCTTGGATTGATAATTTTTCTTTTACTAGTTTCGCATATAAAAAGGAAAATTAAAATCTAGAATTCCTCTCTCATATTGGGTTTGAGGTCCAATTTCTAAAATGGTCTGTAACAATCCAAAAAGTCGTCGCACCCGAATGAGGTTAACGATCAGGTGTAAGATTTAAAGGGTGTAATCATAATTATGAACCGTGAGTTGTGTTATTTAATTGGAAAAAAAGCTATCACTTTATTGTACTAAAATAGAATGCTATTAATAGACTTTGGGTTCTCTTTTAAAAGTTTAACTCATCTTAAATTATTGTAAATACGGGTAACATTATTGTAAAAACTTAAACACTTATTATTTATCATTGGTGTAATTAAATTCGGTAAGTCGGCTAGATCGATGGACAGACATAGAAACATTAAGCGTGTTTTTCATGTTTTTTATAATGTTACTGTTTATGTGATTACCAAAGTTGCAAGAGTGAAGCGTGCATGGTTAAGAAGATGTAATTTGAAATAGGAGAATGATATTTTGATTTTTTTTTATTTATTTTTAACTTATCACTTTAATATAATTAAAGAGTGATCAGAGTAATAAGTTAGAAATAAATAAAAGAAAATTAATTAAAATATTACTATTATAATTAATAATGATATTATTATAATTTTTTCAATAACTAATAATATTATTATAATTTTTAATTCAACCAACAATTAAAATAATTTTTCAACCAATCACGCTTTATTTTAAATTTATTATACTTATTAAAATTTTATTACAACTAAATAGATTCTATTTTCTATTAATTTTAAATTAATTTTACCTAAATAAATATCATTTTCTATTCAAATTTAACAATAGGCAAAAGGATATATTATATTTTAATCAATTAAATTTTTATTTATTTATGATATTCATCAAATCATTTATCATTCACAAACTTTATCTTCAACTCTTCGTTAAGAATCTAAGTGTGAGTTTAAGTTTTACATTATCTAAAAATAAGAGAGTAGAACGTTATATAAGGATCAAAACTCATTAATATATTGTCTTTAAGGTTTTGGGTTGAGAGTGATGATAATGTTTAATATGGTTGGACCAATATTTTATTAGTGTTGTATCTTTTCAGTGAACCTCTTATTCAAACAAGTACATATCTCTATATCAAAGAAAGTCTCACTCTCAATCTTCGTCCTCTGAATCAATAAACTGCTATTAGATCCTATTAGAGACCTAAATAAGATAAAAATAACAAAATACCCACTTTAAGCTGATATTAGAAGTAAAATATAGTCTAAAACATTATTAAGTTAAATCTTGCTTAATTGAATGAACAGTATCAGACCTAATTCAACGCATAGGTGAGTCCCTAAAAATAAAAATGTTAGTATGTGACCGAGATATATAATAACAAAAAAAAATTGGAGATTAAAAGTCGATAAGTCATAGAGAAATAAATTGTAAGAACAAACTTTATCATGAATGTATAAGTGTCTTTTTATGCATTCTCACTCTTTTCTTTACGATGTCAAATGTATCATAATGTTTTCAGAAAAGACATCTAACTTCCAATTTTATTTTATTTTTTTGTAAATATTATTCATTAGAATCAAGCCAATTATTGCACTAATTAAAGAGAATCTCGAATCAATCGATGTAATAAAAGTGTTTTCAATTTGAAAATGTTATTTTTATCTTATTTTTTTTATTCTCTCGCAATAAATCAAATATTAGTTTCACTTATATAACTAGACGTAAAAGTTAGAAAAAATATATATATATATATATAATTTTTTCATCCACAAAAGTTCAAGATCCAATCTAATATCATTTGAACAACTTCCTTTCAAATAACACTTTCACATATACCAGTTTTATTTTTGTTATTTTTGTTCTTATCATCACATGATGTGGAAAGGTAACAAAGAATAGTAGGCGAAATGGAGAATAGAATAAGATCACAAGTTTTAATTCGTTGCAAAATCACAGAGATGGCAAGTCGGTGAATATTAAGTTGTAAAATTATTAAACTATTAACATAAATTATAAAGTATTATTGTGGAAGCAAATACATATACATTACCCTTTTTCTATGCCATATTTATTATATCATATGAATGAATGTATTTAACAAATAGCAAATTTTTGGTTAAAACCCCATCTAAACCAATAATTTGGTACCTAACTTAGATCGGTTTAGAATAAATAATAATGGTACCAAACTTGAATTGGAATCCTCGTCATGTCAATTTTCTCTTTTAATCTGCTTAGTTCTTTACACTTTTCAGGATGATTTAAAATTGTTTGTTCATTTTGAAGGAATTAGAACCGCATAAAGCCCTCCAAAAGTGGATGGTTTATTGCAACTTGTGTTTTTTATTCAACGATCAAAATCAAGGGTAAAACGTTTGTCGAAAGGTTATTGGTAACACAAGATGTGAATTGGATTTGTTTCTTCTTTTCAGTTCATGCATGGATTTTCCTTTTGACAGTGCCAACATTATAATCTTTCACCTCTTGAACCAGAAAATAAAAGATATTATCTTTCACCTCTCGAACAAGAAATGTGTGTTGCACTTTCTCAGTTTGAGTTGAAACAACGTTTGAACGCATTCACATGGTAATGATCCAGGGTTGGAGAAAGAGACGTGCGTGGCTTGCCCCCATTGTGAAAAATTGGTTGATGTGAACACAGACACTGAAACTAGGACCCAAGAAAAAAAGTTGATGTTGCAGTTACTTTATTACCCTTACTTTCTGTGCCTAAAGGCTATTTCTAGCAAGACAACTAAGGATACAATACAAACCTTTTAGGTACTTGTATTGCCCATTACTTGAAATATATGTGTGAACTAAAGTTTGGTTTGCTTCATAAAGATAAAAGTTTTATATATGTGATAAAAGCGTAATTCGAATTTTGTTATGGTGTTAATATTTTTTTAATTAATCTTCGCATGTGGCTTAAATTGTTGTTTAAAAAAATTGAGATATCATTACATTAGTTGACTGCATTTTCTATTAATTTTTGGAGAAAATAAATATCTTTCTAAAAATTTTGAGATTTTTAAAATTATACTGAAATAATTATGGCTGCACATTAGCTGAAGTATATAAATGGACATGAACCAAGAAAGGCGACAGTATAGTGAAAAGTGTAATTAGTGTCGTATTTAGGAAAGTGTCAAATCTGATTACAAATTGGTTGAGAGAAAATTTTGAATAAATATTTATATACAATTATTTCATTTAAGATGGGGAGAGTAGTTCGAGGATATCTTGTTAACATTTATTCTGTTAAAGTTAAAATTTGTATTCATATTTTTTTAAAAATATGTAATAGTAGTATATAAAAGAGTCTCAACTTCTTATCTTTTTCTGGGATCACAAAATAAAATGTCACGATAAAATCTCGATGGATTGAGATGTTTAATCTTTTCTTTATATGAATAATTCATTGTTAAAAATATTAGGAACCTTGAGTGGCACACAAAATAAGTATTACTTTTTTTTAGATAGTTTATTTTATAGGTTTAAATATGTTTTTAGTTTTTAACTTTGAAGGTGAAATTTATGTATTTCAAATTTTGATATATTTTGGTTTTCAAACTTTAAAAATAAATGAATCTAGTTGAAGACGTTTTTGGTTGACATTGGGTTATTCATACTACTTGATATGTTTTACCTCAAATATCATTCTAAAATGTTATTTAACAAGTCTAATAAAATTAACGTCATAGGGTTAAAATGACTATATTTATTATTTTTAAAGTTTAAGGACAAAAATGGATGAAAGTTTGGGACATAGATGAATTTCACGTCTAAATTTATGTTGAATATGATGAAAATATGCACATGTAAAGTCCTACTTCTCTTAAGATAAGTAAAGGAAGTGGGCGTTCATAGTTATATAAAGGACTCTAGGTTCATGTTTTTAGTTGTCCCAAGTCTTAACACATTGAACTAATGTTGGCTTTCTTTTACTCTTGTAAATAGAGTGTTGTGAGATGTAGCTAAGTTCTTACTATGGAGAGTGTAGATGTATTTGGGGTCAATGATTAAGAGTTAGTTATATGTTGTATAAATTTGCATATAGTGAATATTCTTTGGTTGTCTTTTGATAATGACTGTGATTTTTTTCTGTATTTGAAGTTTTCACGTTATATTATGTATCATCGTTTTTGCTCTAATTTCTATGTTAATCTGATTATTCTTGGAAGGATTAAACTGATGTTTTTCCCAACAATTTAGAAACCAAAAATTATATTTAAATGTACTTACTGTGTCAACCTATAACTACTTAGCTGAAGATATAAGCCACGGTTTTTTTAAAATAATAAATCCGCAATTTTGAGAAAAAAAAATACATAAGGAAGTTAAATTAGATTAATGTTAAGAATTCAAAGTAAAATACAAAAATATATATAATTATGATTGTATTGCTTTGGACTAATTTAAGTAAAAAGTGAAATTAATAATTTATTGTTTTTATTTCATCTGTTACCTATGAGAAAATTAAAATAAAGAAAAAATAGTCCCTTGTACTTGAAATCAATTTGGATAAAAAAAATTAAATAGAATTTATTATGAATTATTTTTCTTTTATATATTGTTTTGTAATTATTGAACGAATTGCAATTGTTTTAGCATTCATTTGATTATTAAAGGCCTTTTTATAAATTCCCATATAAAAAAATACTTCATTTTTACAAAGAAATATAATACAACGAAATTTAACATAATGCGTTATCTTGGTTCTCAAATAAAAACATTAATGAAGATAAACACACTGGTGATAAATATTAGGTGGTTTAAGTTATATTAAATTGTATTCGATTTTTGTGTTAGTAATTATTGAAGATGATAAAACAAATTTAATTATTGAAAGTTACAGATTACAAGAAAAAACAAATTTAATGACACATAAAATTTGTGGATAATTACCTAATTTTGTTAGTAAATTAAAATTAATGACGATTTATCAACGGTTAAATTTTATGTTAAGATTTATTGGTAAAATGTTTCTTGTTAAACTTTATTGATGAATGATATTATAAGAGAATGTTGTTGATACGTGAAGTCTAGGTGGTGTGTCTCATGAAAATTTGATGAAGTTTTATTGAACTAACTTGAAGTCATTGCTTTGGAATCATGCTACATTGATGGGTTTATGGAGATTTGATATCATTCATGTTGAACAAGCCTTGAACACTTGCCCTCCACATTCATTAGAAAATAATGTTTGATGTTTGTAATTCACATTGTAAACCTTGTAGCATTAGTTTGATGTATTTGATTTTTATTGTGTTTTTTAATCTGTTGAAATAGTTTTCAATAGGTTAAAGTGTGTCTTTTAAGCTGTTGAATGGATTTTCAACAGGTTAAAAGGTTAGCTGCAGTAGTCTTAAATTGTGACATTTTCAATCAGTTGATATATTTTTTAATCGACTGATTTCACTTAAGTCAAGTGAAATCAACCAATTGATTTGGAAACCAACCTGTTGAATTTCCTAAACAGTTTGACTATAAGTGTTGTGATTTTTGAAAGAGAGGTAACAAGATCATCTTTTAGCGCGAGATTGTTCTAGAAACCTGAGAATTCTCTCTCTTTCGTGATCATTCATACTGCAATTGTTGAAAAAAGGTGTTTGTGGTAGGCAAGGTTGTGATACCACTGAGGTTTGATCTTTCTCAAGTTTTGTGTGTGTGTTTGGTGGTTTTCCAAGTCTGCAAGAGGTTTCTTGTTGTGCTGTTGTGATTCTTTTGTGATTCAAGAATCTTGTGTGTGTGTGTGTGGATGTGTTTTGCTTGTTTTGAAAGTGTAAGAGTGTAAATTTTGTAAATCTTTTGAAATAGTGCAAAGTCAGGCTCGGATTGCCTTGACAAACTGGATGTAGCTTAGATTTGAGTGAGCCAGTATAAAAATATTTTATGATCCAATATTTTCTCTAACCCTTCTCTCTTGCATTATCATTTAAAGTTAAAAGAACTTGGATTTAAACCATCTTTTTCATATTCTTGAGTGTTTTGGTGACATCTGCAACATTGAGCATGTTTGCATAATCAATTAGAACTTGTCTTATTGTTCTTTTACATTGTTCTTGTTCCAAATCTTAAATCTGCATTTATGCATTTTTTCCAGTATTTCAGTCGGCTGTTTTTTTGTTTCAATCGATTGATTATACCAATACAGAATCTGTTTAGTAAAATCAATCGACTAAATTTGTTTTTGACTGATTGAAAGTATCATTTCCAGAGGTTTTTGCATCCAAACTTGGTGATCGAATTGATTCAATTCAAGATAGATTTTAGCCTTTAAAGATTGCCAAAAATTTTAACTAGCCAATTCAATCTCCCATTCTTGGCATTTCAACCATTTCAAAACTTACAAATGCTAATAAGTATCTTTATGATACCGGTTAAGGATTAATGTGCATTAGTTCCATTATTTTTATAATGAAAGTTGAAATAATTAACTATATTAATTAAAATAATATAAATACATATAATATATTTTTAAAAAGACAAATATAACATTTGAAATTTCCAAACAATAACTTTAATAAAAAATAAACACTTTGAAATTTGCAAGGTCTCAACTAAAAAGCAAAAAGAAATAATGTTTAATTATGCCTTTAGTCCCCATTTGGAGTCCAAATCTCAAAATGGTACCCAAATTTTTAAAAGTCTTAAATTGGTCCCTTTTTTTTCTTTTGTTAAAACGTCTCACGTTTACCCTTTCCGTTAAGTCAAGGTTGACGCCGTTAGAGGGAGTGCCACGTGTAAGTTCATCGATTTTTTGAATTTTTTATTATTATTTTTTTGAATTTTTTATTTTTAATTTTTTTTGAATTTTTTTTTAAAAAATTAAAAAAAAATGCCATGTGTCAAGCTGTCATCGTGCCACGTGGCAGTGACAGTGACACATGTCAGTATCACGCCAGGTGTCATTTCCTTAATCTCAATTTGCTCCCTTTATTTTAATTTGTCTTAATTTAGTCCTAATTTTTGTAAAAATTAGCAATTTTATCCCTCTCCAAATTGAAATCAAATTTAATTTCTATATAAATGTACACAAATATTTTCATCAAAATTGATATTTCAAGGAAATATTTTTAAGCAAATTAAGTTCATTTAATTAATATTTTACATTGAACTTTATTTAAAATGGTTTAAAAGTTGTTAATAGAAAATAATGTTAATAGAAAAAAATTCATAAATTAACTAGTTCATGTAACAATAAAACACATAAATTTAAAATTTGAAAACAATTTTAAGTAAAGTTGAATGTGAAACATAATTTTAAATAAACTTAGCTATGTTAAAAATGTATAATAAAAATATCAATTTGAATAAAAATATCAAATTTAATAAAAATATTTGTATAACATTTATATAAAATTAATTTTTGTTTGAATTTGAAGAGGGGCAAAATTGATAAACTTTTACAAAAATTAGGACTAAATTGAGACAAATTAAAATAAAGGGACCAAATTGAGACTAAGGAAATGACATCTGGCATAATACTGACACGTGTCACTGCCACTGCCACGTCACTCTGTCACTGCAACGTGGCACGATGACAGCTTGACATGTGGCAATTTTTTTGATTTTTTAAAAAAAATCAAAAAATAATAAAAAATAATAAAAAAATCAAAAAATCGAGGAACTGACACGTGGCACTCCCTCTAACGGCATCAATCTTGACTTAACGGAAATGGCAAATGTGAGATGTTTTATCAAAAAAAGGAACCAATTTGAGACTTTTAAAAATTTTGGTACCATTTTGAGATTTTGACTCCAAAATGGAGACCAAAGGCATAATTAAACCAAAAAAAAATTAACACTTCAAGAGTCTCTAATTGAAAGCTTGAAATGTGAAGACTTCTGAAGATGCAAATTTAAATCCAGTAGTTGACCTAAAAGTTTAGGTAATTAAATTTTTTATATTGTTAGCTTTTGTTAAGCTAGTAGAAATGTTGCAAAAAGTTATTCAAAAGTCAAAGAGAGAACTTTTAATGAAGTCTCAAATTAAAACTTTTAACTCTTAACACTGTTTTTTTTGTTGGTTTTTTATTAATTTAAATTTTTTTATGTTTAATTATATTTTAATTTTTAGCAATATTAAAATATATTTATTTTATTATTGAATTATTTTTTAATTTTTATTGATGAACATTAAAAATATATTAAACATATTTATAAATCACTTATAGACATTTTTATCCTTTAAATAGAATAAAACTGCATTAATGGTTATTAGATTAAATTTCATTTAATATCATAATTAATTATAAACTTCTTTCTTGTAAAATTCATGCATATTAATTATCTTCAACTAAAGCACCGGTTAACAGGACCGAATATTATAATATCTCATATGTAAAAAATATTTATTATTTAATTAAAATTTTGATTTAATTTATTTTAGCATTGAAATCCTTATAAAAGATTAAAATTCATCGGTAAAATGTTTGTTGCTAGATTTATCGATGAATAATATTGGAATATCTTATATGTAAAAGTATTTGTTATTTAATTAAAATTTTGAGTTAATTTATTTTAGCAATAAGATCCTTATCAATAGCTAAAATTTATTAGTAAAATGTGTTGCTAAACTTTCAGGATGAATAGCATTGTAAATATCTCGTATGTAAAAAAATATTTGTTACTTAATTAAAATTTTGAGTTTTTGAGTTAGTTTATTTCAACAATAAGATCCTTATCGATCATCAAAATTCATTGGTAAAAAGTTTGTTGTTAAACTTTATCAATAAATAATATTGTAATATCACGTATGCAAAACTTATTTGTTATTTAATATTGTATTTCAAAAATATTAGTCATTCATCGATTTACAAAAGATATTTATACTCACTACTTAATATTGACGATGGTGAATATCTTAATTTCGCCTCTTGTCCGCACGAGCGATGTAACATCCCATTTAATAGAGAATAAATCTATAAATGAAACATCACAAAAGATATAACATAGAAGAGCAGTACCAAAAGGTACACATGTTTAAACCATTACAGTTATCCCAAATGTACTAGAAAAGAAGACTAAGGCACACCACGATGCCAATAACAAAACCAAAAGAAATAGTTTGATAGTTGATCAAAAGCTTGCTCCTCTAGAGCAAGATATTACATATGTCGTAGTGCCTTAAAAGAAAACTTGGAGAAAGGGGGATCCAACCCAAGATAAGCTACACAGTGAAATTTCCATCACTCTGATGACCACGAGGAGTTGCCACATCTGTTCACATCAATAAATTGATAATCATCGCAAAAAGGAGAAAATCACACAAAACATACAAACAAACAAAAAGGGTAAGCCGGAGTGAAAAAGGTTTATCATACAATTGAACATGCAACTTAAAAGTCAAAGATAAATAAAACAACCAAGCATGTAATGACCAACAAACAAGACTCTAAGATTCAATTATCCGGATACAAATAATCAGTCGGATTCACTAGATACTTGCACTTGTGGTGGCCTCTACTGCTATGCAGAGCCAATTGCCAATGGATTTCACCCTACCACGCACAAGGTTAGCCTTCAAACATCTAAGGTCATTATCCTGCCAAAGACTAAGGCCTCCTACTACTCTCACCACTTGAGTCAGTACGCTCTACGTGAGACTAACTAAATCTTTAGAGTTTCAGGATGCAATCCTTAATTGAATCCTTGCTAAATTATATAATGATGCACCACCACGAAACCTTCATGAAATTACGTCCTAACCATGAGGCACCACCATGAACTCCCACTAACAGGGGCCATAGAATTACGTCCTGATCATGAGGCACCACTACGAAACCATCGTGGAATTATGAGTCACCACCATGATATCTCACCTAGAGATTCATGGAATTACGTCTTAAACCATACCAAAATCATGTCTCACCAACCAAGCATAAAGTTATCATGCATACCAGTTCCATGCCAATATTTATAACCAACCATCCAACAAAATTCATACTTTCCATTTCATGTTCAACATAACAACATCTCATCCCCATTTAATCTCATACAATATACGTGGCACTATACATCATATATTACATGCATTTCACATACTTCACACTTTAAATAGGGTACTCCAACCAACCATACAACCAGCAACCAAAAACATGGAAAAGAACACAAATTCCAACACTTGTCTCGCTCAAGCTATGGACCCTCGCTCAAGCGAACCACAACAAGACACCACGAGTTCTCGCTTCGGTGAGACCCTCTCGCTTGAGCGAAATGCTTCCTCGCTCAAAACGAAAGCTCTCTGCCTGAGCGAGAGCTCGAGTAGCAACCTGGGCCAGTTTTTGCTATTCTTGCCTAGGCGAGACAAGCTTGCTTAGGCGAGAATATCAATTCTCGCCACTATTCGTATCTGCATCAACCATACGTACAAATCCAAATAGCATACCAAGACATTTCATATGACCACAGTAGCACACGAAGCAAGCAAAAAATATATGAACATTCAGAAAATACGAGGAACCCTAGCTTCCCTTACCTGGAAAAGCTACTGTGAGGGGGTACGAGCAAAGAAGCACCACAACTCTTAGGACAATTTAGCGAGCTGGAAAAATAGCGGAATAGATTTAAAACAAGCTTATTACGATGAACCCTAAATGAAATCACGAAAATATGACTAGAGGGGAGTTGAAGACCAACTTACGTGAAGTAGGAACGGAGTTGAGCTAGCTCGAAGATGAAGGAGGTCCAAACCCTAATAGAGAACATTTGTAGTTCTAAGAGAGGAAGAAGAAGGGTTTTTTTGAAAAGTGTCAGAAAATGAGAGTGTTAGGCTGGTTTAAGGGCTTTGGGCATCCTATGGGTCAGCCTCAGGCCCAACTGATAAGGCCAGACCCTAAAACATTAGCGTTGAAAGTAAGTGGACCTTACAAGCGACATGTTATGTGTGCTGGGATTTTACGGACCAATGAATTCAATATCTCAGTCCGTTCAGTGTTTTTTCGACAAACTTACAGAACGACCCGTTGGACCAAGCCTACTTTATCACCCCACTTCAAACAATTTACACATGTTACTCTTTCCACATATTAATGGTGGTTTTCGGTCTGTATGAATTATACCAAGATTAAGAGGTCTTGACTATAAGTTGTCTCTCAAAAAAATTTAAGATGAAATCCAATAGTTCACAAACATATTAATCATTCTTTTCTTATGAATATCCCACCATCAATTACATTATACTTATGTTTATATGATCTAATTTATCATCAATTAACAATATAAATAATGAACACATTTTTACCACATTAACAAATAGATCAACAAGCACTTTAATTAAATTTTATTTTATAGAATAAAATTACAAAGACTATGAGAAAATAAATAAAATAAATAAATGTGAACATCTAAAAGAAGAAAAAGGAAGAAGAAAAAGGAAAGAAGATGAGTAAAGAAATACATCTTAATGTCAATTATTTTCATTGTTATTGCCTTGAGACATTGTACAAAATTGAGTTTACAACTTACGCCCAAAAGTGATGATCATATCATATATACACAAAAACTTGTAATCCTCTGAACTGTATTTCTCACTTGAAATTGTAGAAGTATCCTTCACGTGTGCTACAAATTTAAGAAAATTGGATATTTTCGTAATTGTTCACTCCCTCATTATTTATTATTATTTTTTATTAAATATTAGGTTAATATATTTATATAAAAATTTGAAAGTATTTCATCTTTGAACCTTCTACATAATTCATCATCTTTAAAAATATATGTAAATTTAATCATTTTAATCAAATAAATTTAACATATCTTATTTAATATAACTAAATTCACATCTTTATAAAATTAAAAGACTAAATTAGATAAAAAAAATTTAAAAAATATTAATTTTAAATTATCACCGAAAGTTAAATATATTTAACTTAATTTTTTCTTACCTCACTTTTTTCCCGAACCTTATTGAACTTCATCAAATATTAATCCAATTGAATTTTTGTTCGGTTTAATTATAAGTAAGAATAACTCTCCTCTAGAATAAATACATACATATATATATATATATATATATATATATATATATATATATATAAAAACTTTATTTTTTTTATTTTAACAACATTATTCAACAAAGTAATAATTCCCATTGACGAACTTTTTTAGAAAAGTCCAATTTAGAATAATGAAAACCAAAAGAAAAAAATTCCAAAGAAAACAATGGCAAACTATGGATTAATGTGATAGCAACTTGTTTAACAAGTTTTACCTCGGTGGTTTTAAGGACATGCTATAGTAAGCTAAAAATTACTCAGACAATTACAAGAGTTTATCCAGGTAAGCTTCTTTATAAATAATTACAAAATAAGAAAAAATAAAATTAAAATTTATAAAATTAAAATTATATATGTATAATATAAAAAATTAAACATAAAATAATATATGTAAAAGATAACTTTTCTTCAAAAAAAAAATCACTTGTCCTTTTATTTCTTTTAAGAATTTATAGAGAAATTATTCAAACAAACACAAATTCTTACCATAACTCTTCCAAATTCTTTTAAATAAGTATAAATTTCCATCCAAATTAGTAAAAAAAAAACTTCCAAATTCTTTCAAAATTAGTATGTCATAAACAAGCCCAAATAAGTTAGTCATAACTTATAACTTATGAATATAAGATCCAAAATATCTTTTGTAATTTTATTCTTTTTTTTTTATGAATATGAGTAGAGATCGCAAGAGGGTGGGATATGAGTTTTATCATCTTATCTCATCTTCAATATAAAATTTATCTCTATTTTCATAAAGGATCGAATATATTCATATTTAATTACATGTTTCAAATATTAACTAAATATTTTTTATATAAAAAATTATAACAAAAAAATATCATATTATCAAGTATTAAATATTAAAAGATGTCTATACTTTTTTAATTAAAAAAAATAAGAAAGAAATTTTAATTTCATATATGAAATAGTAATCAAATAAAAATCAAATAATTATAGAAGAAAGAAAAAAAATGATTATATGTGTATTTTAAAAGTAAGTTACGAAAATAATAAAAAAAATTATATCAACTTTTAAATTATCTAATAAACTATATTTTAATAATTTGAAACGAAGAATGTATAATGTGTTTGTTCTTTTTATGTTGTGAGCATCAGTCTTATAGCGTTGAGCATCATTAGCTTACTCTTTGGTGTACTTTGAGTATTTTTATGTTGTTTGTCTCTTTCTTTTGTGATAATCATCTATTTGGTGGGAACAAATGAAATTACATGTTTAGAAGCACTTTTGAAGGTTGATGAGCCATAAGTTAGAATAGTGGAAAGTCTCTAAGAGTTTTAATAAAAAGTTAATTTTGTATAGGACAATCTTGATTTAGATTGACAGTATAAATATTGTATTTTAGATAATTATATCTTTGTAAGACTGTATTAATATATTTTACTTAATTATCTATTTCGAATATTACGATGAAATTTTTTATTTGATTAGTTTTAAACTTCTAAAAAATATTTTCTTTAATGTAACAGATTTAGAAAGAAATTTTAACTTGATGTATATGGTTATATATGTTCTTTAAAAGCAAGTTACAAAAGTTAGAATTAAAATCATATCATTTTTTTAAATTATCTAATAAACTATATTTTAATAATTTAAGACAGATACCGACATGAGAACGAAAATAAATATTCAAATAATATGCATGGAATGGAGTGAATATACACATATTTATTCTCGATCTACCGTTCAATTTAAAAATTTGAATATAACTTATACTTATAGTTAATTTAAAATTTTCATATGGATAAATTTCAATAATATGTAGATGAAAACGATGGTCAACCCACATATAAGTTCATAATTGTATAAGGAAATACAAGGATGATTATTAAATATTTAGATAAACTTATAAAATAAAATACTAAATAACCACTAGCAAAACTCTTCACAAACCGAAACAACTGAATCTAATTTCTCCTTTCTTTGGAATAATTATTGTCGTAGACTTTGAGGAATGAAAATTACACTTAAGTCCGTAAAATATTGATAAGTAAAAGCCAAATTTAGAACTTTGATTTTATTATTACAATCGAAAGTGTAAAAGTTTTTCTTGTGACTTAATTTTCATTTGATTTGTTTTTGTATCACGCTCACTGATATCCAACTTGATATTTTAACAGGGTATAATGTAATCACATTAAGTTTACACTCATTCCCAAAACAATTGAAATGAATATACTTTTTTAAAGGGTTATTTAATTAAAATACTTAGGCCATATAAAAAATTATGTTTTACAGTTTTTGTCTTTAAATAGTAGTGATAATTAAAAATAATATTATTATGTTGATATCAATTCTATAGATATAAAATTATATATTTATAATAATTGAAGTTAATACCCAGACGCACTCAGTTATATGTAAATTCAATTTATTTAAATTATTTAGAAGTTATTAAATATGCTTGTATGACATTCTCATTATTTAAGTCCTTCTAAAGAAAACATGTATATGAAGGAGATTCGTTCCGTATGAAATGTCACCTAACTTATTATTGTCCCATATACCTTTCATTAATACCTTACAATGCAGCATATTACACATACAATGATAAGAATTCTGAAAGCCACACAAATGTTGTGTACGAGGGAAGTATAAACTGAAAAATAAAAAAATAAGGTATAAATCATGAAGTGTTGATTTTTTTTTTTTTACATAATTTAGATTTTAAATAGTAATATCTTTCTTAATCAGTAAATGTTGTTAGTATTTTATTAGTAGAAATGTGAACTTAAATCTCTTTCGTATCACTTCTAACTTTACTACTAAATTATTTTATTCTGTACAAGAATAGCATGAGGTTAATAGTAATAACACAAAGACCGATTTAAAATAAAATATCTAAAACACTCGTTTTAAATCTTAAAAAAAAAATTAGTACTAATAATTTTCTATAAATTATGTTTAAGAAAAAACGTCTCGTATTATTTTAATACTAATATACCCCTTTTAAATTAAATATAAAATTATATTTAAGAAAAGAAAGTCTCAAAATTTTTTTAGTACTAATAATGCTCATTTAAATTAATTATTAGTTTATGAAGTTTATTTTTGAAAAAAAAATATTATTAGTGTATATTAATTTTTATTGGTATTAAAGATATTCTATGAGTTAAAACATTTTTTTAGTAAATTATAATTTTGTTTATGAAAAAAAAGTAATTAACTTTATTCTCTTATAATCAAATTTGGTTTGATTTACTTCTTTTATCTCTCGTTGACTTTTCTTAGTTTTTCTTGCTTTCTTCCATTCTATAATTATTTTTTTGTTTTTGAGAGTTTTGGTAGATTATATTTCGAGATTCTCATGTTGTGTGTACTAATCTTTTTATCATTATTTGTAATTAATATGTTTTTGTTTTTTCTTTTTATTTGTGTTGATCTATTTGTTGGATTTGTATTAAGATAAAAAATGTTTTTATTTTTTGGTATTTTTCGATTTATTGGTTTTGAAAATTTTTTCTACATATATGTTGATGAGGAATCAAAATTTGTGTACAAAACTATTAATTATATTAAGGTTTAGTCTTTTAGTGAATAATAAATTAATTGAAGTATAAGAATTAGTAAACCACAATATGATAGGAAAATAACATTCAGATATAAACTCTATTTTCAAAATTAGATTTTATGTGAAAAGATAATTTAAATTTATAAAAAATAAATAAATTCTTAATTATATATAATTTTTTTTTCCAAATAATATATAATTTATAGAATAATGTTAACAAATTTCAGTATAATTTGTTTTGGTGAAAAGAGGATTTTTTTCAAAATTCAAAATAATAAAAATCTATTTAAAATTAACAATGACTATAATAAATTTATCTTGTTATTTATTAAAAAAATGTTAATTTGCATAAGAAAAACTTAAAAAATAAAGAAATGAATTACTATCTGGAACCTTATGGAATATAAGAAACCTTAGTTGAGTCTATTTTTGAATAATGGAGCCGACACCGATGAAATGAAGAGGTAACTAACGCAAGTGATGTAGTTTTTGGTGTCTCCCACCAAACAGTGCCTCCAGGGTTAGACCCGGAAACTCAATATCTGCCCAGACACACTGGTCCCTCCGACAACCATTTTCAACCAAGACTGCAACCTTCCACGTTCTACTACAATCCCACACCTGCCTCTGTCCAACACCCCATTAAAGTCCTCAAATGTCTCTTTTGCTTCATAAACATTTTTAATCAACATTATCACTATACCAAGATATTTAATTAAATCCTCTCCAGACAAAAAACAAAAGGTTAAAAAAAATGTTTAATGTTTTAAAATCGGTTAAGTTGACGTAAAAAGATAAGGCGGCGATTTCATTTGCCTAATGTGACATTTTTCGCATTCAGGTTTTTGGCTTGTCAACTCATGAATGCGAATGTGAGAAAAAAAAAAAGGGCGAACAAAATGTTGTGGCCAGAAAATTGCGAGCGTTTTGAGAAAAAAAGAAAATGCAATAACGGAGGAAAAAAACGAGTGGTGTGGAATGATCGCTATCCCTGCGTTGAATGTACACGTGGCGGTGTTTTCTTAGTGGGGCGGCAAGTGGCAGTGACGTGGCGAAAAGCGCAAAGGTGAAAGCGACACCCTCTATGCCTCGCTCTTTTTGATCCACACCTCACGCTTGCCCTACCCTTATTTTTAAGATATTTAACCCTTTTTCTCCTTCTCACAAATATCCTCTTATTTTCCATTTCCAAACTGTCACAACCACACTCATTAATTATTTTTTCTTTTTCTCGGGTCTCTTTTATTCGATAATAACATATTAATCGATATCTTTTCAATAACAAATAAATACTTAATATTATCTATAACGTATATCACATCATATTAATTAATTAATTATTCTTTTATTTTATTCAAATATTATTACCCACTTGTATTTTGTACTGTTGTTGTATCGTAACGCTGTTTAGTTGACTCACGCCCTCTACTCGCTCACTGCTGCTGACACCTGCTACTACTTATTTATTTCCGTTGAAAAACAACCTTTTCTTCCGTTCTAGCAAATTTCATGAAAATTTGTTTTATTTTTCATTTCTTAATACATCAATAATCCCCTACTTAAATTTTCTTGACAATTTTCTAACGTATAGTGTACTAAATTTACTCAAAACTCGTTATTTTAACGAGAATATTTATACACTTATTTTGCATATATAGAATTAGTCAAATGCTGCACATGTCAAAGATGTGTAGGTTCTACAATATAGAAATTGAAACATGCGAGACATTAAATGCTATTTAAAAAATAAAAATAAACTTTTTTTTTTACATAGTCAAATATAGAAAATGTTGTTTAAAATATTAAAAACGAGGCAGGTCAAAAACTGTTACCAAACTATATAGAACGCGTGAGAACCAAACCAAGAAAAAAGTACAGTGTTTTTATAGATTTTAAGGTATGATATTAACATATGATTAATTTCTTAATACTAATTGATTCATATGACAAAATTATATATCACTTTCAGTGAAATATCAGTTTTATTAAAATGGCTATTTATTACCTAAAACTAAAACTAAATATCGTTTCAGAAAATAGTGTTGAGTCCATCATGACATTTGAAGAATAGAAAACTATAGAATATGTTGTTACACAGCGAAAAAAGAAAAGAAAAAGACTTGGTAGAATAATTTATGAAAAAGCAGAATTATCTGTATGAGAGCTGGGAAAATAATGGCCACGCATTAATCATGATAAAGTGGCGTGGCACCAGTGAGAGTGCGAGTAGCACTGTGGCAGTGGCACCCGCGCGTATGCTCTGTCCCAAATTATCCACACGCGCTCTGCATTAGTTTTCTTCGGCCACCCAATTAGAAAACGAAGCCGAATTAAAAAAAATGAAAAGGAAAATAAAAAACAGAAAAGCGGAAACAGACGCGACAGCGGAACGCCACGTGTGGAGGACCTCTTTCGACGTGAGCCACAAGATTGCATCGAGTTCTCGAGATTTCGATGGAGAAAAAAATAAATAAAAAGAAAATTTCTTTTTCTCTCCTACAAGACAAAATTCAACATCTGACGTGGCACTCTATGGTTGCTCCATTTATTTTTCTCTCCTTCACAATAGTCTCTTTCCCACTTGGCTTTTATATCTATCTGCACTCTTCTTCTCTCTGTTATTCTCCTTCACTCCATTTTTCTTCTTCTTCTTCTTCTGAAACCTCAAACCTTAACCTCTTTTCTCTCTGTTTTTCTCCACCCCTTTTGAGCGTTTTCACCAACCATGACAATTCAGAGAAACTCTTGTGGACTGTGTGTCCTCTGTTTTCGGAACTGTTTTGTTTGAACATCCATCATTTTGTTTTTCCAACAAAGAAACCTTCTATTATCCAGCCTCTTTCCATGGAGGGTTTTGTTGATTTCAGAACTGTGGACCATTTCATAGTTAATTACATCTGAGCCACTGTTGTTGCTGCTTCTCAAGTTGAGATTTGGAAAGGTTTTTGGGGTGATCGTTGGCAATTCACGAGGTGGATTCAGTTTGAATGATCGAGCTTCTGCAGTGCATGGTCACGGGATCTTAGAAGGGTTTTTTTCGATTCTGAGCTTAAACTGTAGTGTCGGATAAAACAAAGAGACGAAACAGTGTTTTTGTTTGGTGCCGAGAAAAGTCCATTTTGCACAAAGTTGTTGGTTCCAGAGTTGTCGAGGGCGAGAAGTGTGGATTTTGGTGATTTGTTTTGTTTTTGTGTTACATGCTGTTAAGAAAGTTGTGAACAAAGAAAGATAAGTTTTACTGTTTTGGTGTTCTGTGAGCCAACCGTGTAGGAAGGAGAAGATATTCACCACATGGCGATACAAGTATGTAAAAATATGAGTTTCTTCTTTGTTTTTTCTTTGATGTAGAATATTTGATGCCGTGTTGAGTTTTTTTTGAGGGACATGAGATTGTTCTTGGTTTAGGTCGTACTTGTATGTTTTCTGGTTTGTTGTTATGGATTTCCAGCCAAAAGTCTTTTCATTTGGGTATGACATGTCTGGCTCTGTTTTGAAGATTAAAAAAAAAAAGTCAAATGAATAATGAAAAAGATGGAGGGCTACTTTATGAACTATGATTTGGTTTTCCTTTTCAAATGCCAAATATTTGTAGTTTTTAATTTTATAAATTTTGGAAAAATAACTTTTCAGTGTTTCTGGTTTAGACAACAGTTTGATTTAATCTTCAGCAAAGGCACAATTTTCCTGATCTTTTCAAAAAAAGAAAAAAAAAGTCAAGGTTCATTTAATGGAAGTTGTGAATTGTTGGTTGATATTTTGTTTACCCAGAGATGAATGATTCCCCGGTGGACAAATACTCTTTGGTCATGATTTCATTTAATTGTACTTGAATTTTCCATTATGAGAAAATTTTCTTTTTCTTCTTAATTATTATACTATACTTATTTGCTTTTTGCATTGGATGCAGGGCAAAAGTGCATTTACTAGATCAAGGGGTGGTCCTCCAATTGGAGATGAAATATGTTTGAGTCCTGGTGTGCATTCTGTTGCAGATATTCCACTTCATGATCAGTTTTCTTGTGGAAATGACTATGCCTTGAAGGTTGTCCCTTTGATTCTTATGTTTTTGTGGCATTATGAATTTGATTTTCACATCTGTGACAGTGTCACCTTTGTTTTAATCAATTTTATATGTACATCAACAGGTAAGAAAACCATACACAATCACAAAGCAGAGGGAGAGGTGGACAGATGAAGAACACAAGAAGTTTCTTGAAGCCTTAAAGCTATATGGCAGGGCCTGGCGAAGGATTGAAGGTATAATTAATTTCAAACTTCCATATATTGTGCCACAAAGATTCTAGCAGAACAATAACATAAGTCACTGAATCAATCAAGAAGGTTGGTCTAAGTTCTTGGATCCTTTTATTTTCACCACAGAACATGTTGGCACAAAGACTGCTGTTCAGATTCGAAGTCATGCTCAGAAGTTTTTTTCTAAGGTTTATTGTTATATTCCAGTACCCATCATTTACCATATGTTAAATATACCATGAGTCATATAAGTTAGAGTTGTTATGCTATGACTTTAAGAGATGCAAAAGTTTTAACCTTTTGAAGGTGAAGTTGCAGGGTTGATCTTTAAGTACACTCTAACTCGTTTTTCTGACTTCATGCAGATCGTTAGAGAGTCCAGTGGGAACAGCACAACCTTGGATGAGTCGATTGAAATTCCACCTCCACGACCAAAAAGGAAGCCAATTCATCCTTACCCTCGTAAACTGATTGAGATTCCAAAGAAAGAGATTTCCAATTCAGAACACCCTCTGAGGTCTAATTCTCTCAAGTCATCAGATTTTGGTCAAGAGAACAATTCTCCCAAGTCAGTGTTATCTACAGTTATTTCCGAAAACCTTGGTTCCTCCGATTCAGACACACCCACAGGAAGTTTGTCACCGGTCTCATCCATTAGCGGTGTCCCCTCAAACAGATTTCCACTGGCTGAACCCAAAACATCATTTGAGGAAGAAGGGTCTCTACCAAGTTCAGCTCATGATGAGCAACCCCTTGTGGTACTTCTTAAATCCTAATCATTTTTTCACTTTCTTGGCTCACGAGAACACTTTTAAGAAAATGATTTTAGAATTTAGTTTAAATGTACTGTATAGAGTGATTGGTTGATAGTGTACAAATCTTTATACTACCATGAAAATTAAACTCTCCCTTTATTTTATTATCCAGAAACTGAAGCTTTTTCACAAAGAAACTGTTTGTACCAAAGATGATGCAGCAGAGGAATCATGTGGTCGTACTCTCAAACTTTTTGGGACCACTCTACTGGTAACAGATACAAGCAAACCCTTTTCTCTAAGAACGGAGCCATTCAAACCAATACCTGCGGCTGCAACATATCTTATGCAACTTCAAAATGGGTGTTCTGATCTTGCAGAAGGTCCTGCAAGTATTGTTCCAAGGTGGACTTTTTCCCATAATGCACTATCTGTGCCACTGAGGGAGCTAAAAGGGAAACACCTATACTCTAATGTCGGAGATTTTGAACAGAAAGAGGTTCAAAAGGAAGGATCATGGACTGGTTCAAACACTAGCTCAATTAATGATGGTGGAGACAACACTGTACCAAGTGAAACATCGGCTATATTTGAGCTAAGGGTGAGACCTAAAACCTGTGGGAAAGGGTTTGTGCCATACAAAAGGTGCATGGCAGAGAGAGAAAAAAACAAATACTCATCAGTTTGTGATGAGGAGAGGGAAGAGCAACGTATCAAGCTTTCCTTATAGTACCCTCTCAGTGGCTTTTCTTCAGAGCAGTTTCCCTTTTTCAGGTATAATATAATGTAGCTGTTTCTGTTTCTGGATGACCCTGTACGAGAAGAAAGAAAAGGGAGCTGAAATTTTTGATATTTCTGCTGCATTGTTAATTCTCCATGTCTGTGTCTTTAGGGGTTCTGTTCTATCCAGTGAATTATCCCACTTTTTTTATATTTCTTCAAGCCATGTTAGGCTCTGTGTATTTCTTCAATTTTTTTCCTCCCACTGTGCTCTCTTTTCAATGGTTATTGTCTTTCAAGTGTAAGTTACATATACTTCTGTATCGCTTATTAGTGTAATTGTTCATATTTGTCATAGTTAATGGGTAAATTACACTTACATTACATAACCTGAAGTTGTTGAATACAATATTCTTTCCTTGTATGGCATTACTTTAATTTCCTTTTATCTGCATAACAAGAAATCATTGGACCTCTGTATTCACCAAAATGATACATGAAGTTATCTTTTCATATAAATTAAATAAAGTTTGTGATACTTTAATATTTTGTCCCTTTTGTTGGAATCACTTCCTATTAGGCGTATTTTGTGGATGTTTCGAGAAGAGAGACCATGGCCCATCAAAATGATCAAAGGTTTAAGAAAATGAAAACTTTTTTGTATGCCACAAATGGATAAATATGCAGTGCCGTATTGGGCCATTAAAAAAAATCAAATCTATATACCGGGTGGTTAAGCAATGGATTGTAACATCTTCCACTCCATTAATATTTTCTGACTAACCATTCGTTCATTTCCAAAAATCATAAAAACTCTAAATTCATGAGATTTATTTATGTGCATACTCGTAGTAAAATGTTGTAAAATCTTTTTTTTGTTAAATAACTTCAAATTCTAAGTTTTTGTTTTATTTCAAAAGAAGTTGAAACCCTTTCTTCTTTACTCTCAACTCCATCTCCTTCTTTGAATTTCGAGATCGTAGGCAGCAAAACTTTCAATTCATACCGACCAATTCTTTATTTGCGATAAGTCAATTTCTTTTGTCATTTTGTTTCTTCTACTATGCATGCAAGTCTTCTTTGCTTATATGTTCTTTTGGTTTCTATCTTGAATCTCTTCTAATCGGTGGCTGTGTGGGCACGATCATATTATTTTTCGTTGTCTATCGAGGGTGAATTTTGCAAGTTCGAAGGTGTCTTGCGGGTTCTTAGAGTTTGAATCTATCTTCAAAGGTGAGGGAAGCTAAACCATACTTTTTGCATGATGATTTTGTTTGAATGTTTGGTTGTGTGTTGATGTTGTGTTTGGTAGCTCAAATTGATCTGTTGATGTTGATGTTGTTCTTTGTGGGTGTGGGATGAAAAATTCCTAATTTCATGTTTAGGTATGTACGGGGTAGTAAAATTTGGGGTTTTTGTTGAATGCATGTGATTTAAGATAAATTTAATGGAAATTGAAGTTGTAACATGGAATTAGAAATGTTTCTAATTTATATGAGGCTTAAAATAGGTTTTAAGTTCATTTGACATTGTCAAATTGCACAATTCAAGTTTTTGCGTTATGCATACTCGCTAGACGAGTTGGACTTCCCAACCTTGAGTCGTTTCAGAAAATTTTGAATTTCCGCTTCGTTAACCGTCAGATCGAGTTGAAATTTTTACAGTATGTCCTACACACATGATGTTTTGTTTTGACATAGTTGATCTTTGTTTCAAAGTGTATAGTGAGAGCCGTTTTTTTTGTAAGGTTCCCATAGACTAGGTTGTTGGTAGCTTTGATCTTTGTCACTTGTTTAGTGCATAACTTTTCTATAGATAACCAATTGGATTGATTCTTTTTGAATTGAGTTCTTGATTTAATTATATTTCATTTGAATGTTAGAACATAATTTTTGGAGCTTTGTATAAGTTGCAATTTTATTTTTTAAAACCACCGACCAATTTGCATATGTGTTGTTAAGTTATTGTGTAAATTATTTAGGATTATGTGAATGTGTGCCAATGATATGAACTTTTGGAATACAAGTATGTATGAAATTGTGAATTGAGAATGAATGGAAGAAATCCTTTTAAAGTATGTGTGCTTTGGTGTGCATTGATGTAGGAACTTATAATTTGGAAGTTTATCCTAACACTCTACTAATCATTCAAATTCATGTAGATGAGAATGAATTAAGAATTGAGAGTAAGAGGAGGTCTTGGTTGAAGAACCATTTGTAGTTCTAAGAACTTGTATAGGATTAACCTTGTGGGTGGAGGTTCATCACAAGTGTCAAAACTTCCAAATAGTTATACCTTAATGCTTGTTATCCAGATAATTGAATCTTTTACAACGTGGCTTGTTGCTTATAATGATATGAATTACTTAACTCCCCAATATGATTTGATTTATGATTAATAGAACCTTTGTTCTTATATTAGCTTACCCTCTCTTGTGCGTGTGTTTCTTGTGTTGTTGTTGTTCTTTTACAATGATCACCAATATTTGGTGTGAGCACATGAGAACTTGGGTGTTGGCTCCCTTAATAATGGTGATGACAATGCACTTGTTTAGTTATTTAGTTTTTTCTTTCATTGCTACGATATATCTTTTGAAAAATTCTTGTAAGATTTGTCTTTTGCCATTTTCTTTTGGACTAAAGTTTTAGACAGTAACAATATACTAATTTTGTGTTTATGTCTTGAATAATTGTAATAAAAACTCCATGTTAAGATTTATTCTATTAAAATTGAACATTGTTAGGATATATCTTTTGTTTTGTTTTTCTAATTTTATTTAGTTTCTATTTTTGTATTCATGTTGTATTTTGGTTATATTGTTTTTAATGGTGTAATTCTTTCATAAGAAAAATAAAAATATTTGAATAATTTATTATTGTTCCTTTTAGTTTTGATGGGTCATTTTCTAACCTTGATCGATATGAATGGAAAAGCGCAATTAGAGTGCAAAGCGAGGATTATAAGGGGACATGTGTTGTAGGTGGGAAGGAATTGTAGCCTTCAAAAAGCAGATCATAGTAGTTGCATCTTCCAGTGGATTGTTAAATCAGATTCCTCAACATTATTACTAAACTCACATCATTCATACAATCACCATTTTCATTATTGCTTCCTCACAACTCACCTTTATTAGTCAAATACTTGTCCCCTTTTATCAAATATCACAACCCCAATTAATCATCAACAAAATCTAGAATCTACCTTAGGTAGGGTTTCACAAATATTTATGGGGTAATAATTCACAATCTTATTTGTTAAGTTAAACCATCATATCAAATATATCTTTCACAATTTTGATAAATATAGAAAATGAGAATTAAGCAAATATTTCTTTAGCAGGCCCCATAGTTGGGCCGTAATCCATAAATTTAGGAGCTTTTTTTTTTTACCTCCAAATTTTTTTTCTGTACCTCCAAAACTTTTAAAATTCAAAAAATATTGACGAAGTCATCATATTTCAAAATTATTTTCGGATATGAACTTTTAATAAAAAATACTTTCGAAAATTGACTTCTAATATATATATATATATATATATATATATATTTTTTTTTTCTTTA
>Ga0214543_1000582_pt1 | contig 62638 bp, 31 predicted proteins | sample CNSS2metaG_FD_160094 | JGI IMG/M metagenome (GOLD analysis project Ga0214543, IMG submission 160094) | Root nodule microbial communities from cowpea collected in UCLA plant growth center, Los Angeles, California, USA - CNSS2 | ecosystem: Host-associated > Plants > Roots > Nodule | place: USA...
TGTGATTGCTTAAGTTTTAACTTCGAAGGCCATAGCAGAATTTAGAATACATTTGATGTGGGAATGCTTTATGTAATAAATTGAATTCCTTCATTTGATGTGCAGCGAATTTTTTCTTCTTGGTTTCATTGATCTTGTGACATAGATTTAGTTGATATGTCTGTATACTTCCAAGTGATGCTGGAAAATTGCGCAAGGGTTTTGAGTTGCAATGAAATAAATTTCATGGAGATTCCACCTGATGGAAGTGACAAATAATTTTTAATTCAATTAAGTAGACATGTAGGATTTGGTATTCTCATGAATGTGATTACATTTGATTATTTATTTTGACCCTTGCCTGGTTGGAGATATGAAATGATGAAATGTTGTATGTACTTGCGTTTTTAGCTGTGATTGTGTAAGTTTTATCTTCGAAGGCCATAAAAACATTTTGAATACATTTGATGTGTTAATGCTTTATGTAATGAACTGAATTCCTTCATCCAATTCATTGATTTTGTCTTGGATCTTCTGATATTTGTTTTCTATTTATGCCTGGATTGTTTAGTCTTGATCTTCAGGAATTCTTTATTTGATCTAGTTTCAGATTAATAAATGAAGCATGTTGTGAAGGTTTTGGCATTGGTAGTAGCCAGTACGGTGTTATGGATTGGCCTTTTACAAACTTCGGTAATTTCACATAGCTACACTTGGATGGTAGGTTCATATTATTATATGCTTGAATTTTATTTTTTATTTGATTTAAGTGACAATGTTTAAGTGACAAGATAGTTTTTTGGCTGGGGAGGCTTTCTGTTTCCAAGGGTGGGGCATGCAATTGTGTATGTGGATTCCCTATTGAGGGGGATTATGGCAACTAAATTGAAACCTAACCTAAGGCTTTTTAACAAAGTACTATGATCTTTTCCAGCTTCCTCAATCGTGTTGTAGTTCTAATGTGTTGAAATTTAATTACATCATGGTGACTATTCCTTGTTCTGTCCTCTGTGCAGCTACCTATATATTTTGTTGTGTCTTTAGGATGTTACGGTCTATTAATGGTTGGAGTTGGTTTGATGAATTTCCCAACCTGTCCTCAAGAAGCTCTATTGTTGCAGAAGGTATTCTTCTATGTTTTTTGTTCATTAGATATTGCAATGTAATGAAATTTTCTTAGTTTGGGGTTGTATAGTGCCTATGTAACATGCATGTTACATGATGTGTGCATGAGTAATTCACTCATTTCACAGCCGTGTGTGTTTACATAAAGGTATCTGGACTCATTTCACAGTTGTGTGTGTTTACACATTGTGGATTGAGAATTAAATATTATTAATATTATCAAATTAGACGCTATTTAGGTTTAAAAATTTTATGATAAAAGGATGTGTTCTCTTATAATATTACATTGGACTACTAAAAAATGAGTGAAGTCTTAAAAATTAACAACCACACAAACAAGCCAGTCATATTCCTGAGTGTCAACAAAGTCATCTCAAAGCATGTGGTGTGTGTCTATGAACCATTATAACTTAGTAGTTTCTAATTGTCAACAAAGTCATCTCAAAGCATGTGGTGTGTGTCTATGAACCATTATAACTTAGTAGTTTCTAATTGCTTATATTATGTTTGAAATGTTTGAAGACTCTACTCTAGTTTAAAGCATGTGGTGTGTGTCTCACTTGTTCTAATTTCTTAGGGACTTAATGGTTGTGTCATCTACAACTAGAGTTAGTAGAATTCTATCACCAAGATCATTTCCTCAGATTTATCATTTTTATTCAAAAAGAAATTCTAGGTGCAAAATTTGTAACGTGCCATTTAGTAGAGATTAAATCCTATAAAGGAAACATCTCATAGAATATAATATAAAGAACAACGCCATGGAGTATAAGTGTCACCCATTACAGTCATCCAAAATACTCGAAGAGAAAACTAAGGCACACCACGATGTCATTAACAAAACAAAATGTAATAGTTTGACAGTTGACCAAAATACATAGGCAATAGTGTCTACAGAGAATACTTGAAGGAATGAGATCCAACCATAGCTTGGCTACACGGTAGAGTTTTGATTACCCTGGTGACCACTAGGAATTTCCATATCTGCTCATATCAATAAATTGATGCTCATTTTAAAAAGGAAAACCACGCCCAAAACACAAAAGCAAACATAAAGGGTAAGATAGAGTAGAAATTATTTTAAGATGTTATGGCATACAGATACTTAAAACAAATCATAAACATGCAACAAGATTATGCAAACAATCATGTGATAGCAAACAAGTAAGACTCTAAAGCTCAATTATCCGGATATATATAATCGGTCGAATTCACCAGATGTTTGCACTTGTGATGGTCTCTACTACTCTGCAGAGCCATTGTCAATGGATTTCACCCTACCACGCACAAGGTTAGTCTTTAAACATCTAAGGTCACCTGCCAAAGACTAGGGCCTCGTGCTATTCTCACCACTTGAGTTAGTCCGCTCTACGTGAGACTAACTGACTTTTTAGAGTTTCAGGATGCATTCCTTACTTGAATCCTTACTTAATTATATACACTACACCTCAATGAAACTTTACTAAGAGGTCCATGAAATTATGTCTACCACATAAGGCATCACCATGAGATCTCACCAAGAGGTTCATAAAATTATGTCCATCACATATGACACTACCATGAGATCTCATCAAGAAGTTTATGGAATTACGTCCAATTCATACCATAGTCATGTCTCACCAACCAACCATAAATTTATCATGCATAACAAACTCATACCAATATCCAACCACCCACCCCATCATGTTTCATGAATTCATTCATACCAATCTCATCAATTCAATTCCCAATATATCATATAGAGCATACATGGCATCATACTTGAATTGTTTAAAGCACAAATCATCCAATCATTTGAAACACACACGTATACAATCAACTCTGTAAATCTCGTTCAGGCTAAAGAGTTCTTGCTCAGGCGAGAGGAACCCCTTGCTCAAGCTACCAAATCTCGCCTGGGTGAGATTGCAAATAGAGGGCACATCGAGGTCTTGCTCAAGCTAGCCCATCTTGCTTAGGCGAGACTACTCTTGCTCAGGCGAGTGGCCTTTGCTTAGGCAAATCCTCAAAACAAAGAGGGGGCGAGTTTCTATTGTTCTCGCTAAGGCGAGAGATCCTCGCCTAAGCAAGAGCTTTTTGTTTTGAGTGACCACTCCGCTTGCCTGGGCGAGTTCAGCAGAACTCACTGCTCTCATGCGTGCAAAACCAGCAAAGTTCAACTCAAGCACCCACAGTTCATTCTCACAGAGGCACAAACATCATCTAATCATTTTAAACATAAAACAGATGTTAGCTAACAACATAGACAACCTGATGTGACCCCAACAAGGCTCATAGCTTGGGCCATTAGCTAGGCCCATTCTTTTTAATTTCTTTTATTTTCTTTTATTTTCAATTAAATAAAACTTGTTCTAATTGGGTTGGTTTACTAATTGCAGCCTATCTTTCATGATACCAAATTCTTTAAATGTTGCCATCGGGCCTGTGGCCCTATTCACAACCAATCTATTCAAGTATGTGATGATGTGTGGAATGGAGCGTGTATGTTGGATCAGCTAAAGCCAACATTTGCTTCTACATAGCAGCACTTTTAATTGGGCCTGAGCCCAATTATCCCATACCTCACGCGTCCAATTCCTTCACAACAGCCAACAATTTCCTTTGTTCAGCATCCACCAAGCCCACACATCACGGAAGCCTCTGCCAGGGTTTTCTTCACCACGCGTGGAACACCAGCCGCTAGGGTTCAACGTGTCCTTGTTTTGCTTGATCCCTCCTTGTCTCCTTTCACGTGTTCCTTCCATCACGATAGCACCGTTAGGTTTCAACGTTGCTGCCCCAACCCATTTTCCCGTTAGGACTTGTACACGGCCTCGCTGCCATTAGATCATTTCCTTCCCTCCATTCTTTTCTGGTTGCCTTTCTTCTATAAAAGGTTAACCTTTGTTTGTAATCAACAGCATTTGATGAATGATAAATTTAGTAGAGATCACTGCCACCGTTCGTCTTAGCTCCCCTTTCCCTTTAGACGAGGATTTCCCCTCCTAGGGTTACCAAACCAGTAAGATACGAGAGCAATCTGAGTGTTAAACTCCAAATCCAAGTCTTCCGCTGCGTTTCCCTCGCACTCTGCGAGTTTCAATCGGTAGAACGCTGATTGGAGAGGCTTTCCGGCGATTACCGCGACAGAGGAGTCTCATCAAGTGGTATTCAGAGCCACTCGTGCTTGGATCGCGCTGAGATAAGTTTCTTCTTTATCTCTGGTTTTTCTTCTTAGATGTTTGCTTCTGTCTTGTTCTCTATTCGATTGCATTTTTGCTTATCTGTGTTGAATCTGTGCTGAAAATTTTCTCGCTGATATTGATTCAAATTCCTTGTTTTGATTGCCTTGGATCAATACAGATTATATCATGTCATAGCTCTCTGCTCCTGCGCTCCAATGCATGTCCGTAGGTTTATTTCAATTTTTATACCTAGCTTTACATTTTTCTGATCTATGTTTTGTCTTAGGAATTGTTTAGTTCCTTTATATGTCACTGATTCCATAGCAGTTGTGCCTAAAATGTGTTTTGTTCACTGTTTTGTATTTGTTTCGGTCTTTGTTCTGTATTGAATGATTAATTTCTGTGTTTTGTGGAGTTCTTTAATTGCTATTAGATCACTAGCAATTTTCTGCAGTTCATGATTCTAGTTTCAGTTTAATTTGTGCTTGTTGTTCCATTCGCTGTTTTGCGATACTTACTGCTGTGTAACAAATTCAATTTTGCCATATAATTTTGTGCTGGTGCATTCTGGATTAACTATCTTTGTGGATACAATTTGTTATGCAGAGTTGTACCTTGACCGTTCTGTTTTGGCTAAATCATATCTATCTGTTATGGTTGAGTGACTTAGTTTTTGGCCATTTCTGTTTATCTGATATGTGTTGAAAAAGTATTTCAGTTTGTTAATTGGAAAAATCTTGGCTGATTTGCTATGTGTTGTTCCTGTTTGAATAGTTTCCAATTATTTGACATTAAATCTGGTTTGATCACTTCTATTTGCTATATCACAATTTTTTTTGTATATGTGATTGGCCTAGTATCTGCAGTTTCATTTTTTTGCTTTGATTGTGTTGGCCAATTTCTTGGTTTGGTTCACATCTGTGTGCATTGACCGTGGGCTTACTTGTGAGTTACAACTTGCTTTTATTTCTATGCAGTAGCACTTTGTGGTGCCATGATTTTCGTAGTCTATAGCCAGCATCAGTGTTTTAAAATCTGTTGCATCTGTCTGTGTTATTACACTGTTGACTTTGTTTAGTGTAACTGTATCATCTGTGTGATTCACCAAATCAGTTTTGGTTGTGTGAAACAGTTTTGTTAATTGGTTACTGCACTGCCATGCCAAGATTTGTTTCTTTTGTTTCCTTGTGTGATACTTTCAAAATTGATTTTTGAGTTGAATTAATTGCTTCTACTCTGTCATATGCACTTGTTAGTTGAATTGGAATGGGAAGACTGAACTTGCTGTGACCTATGGCTTCAAATGCTAATAAGTGAAAACCACTTTGAGCGTTGAAAGAAAAGAAAAGAATCCCTGGAAAAGCACATCTGCTTAGAAAAATCTACCACGGAATGTTATGGAATGAATTAAGTGTTTGTGTAAAAGTGGCCTAGTCACCACAACATATTTGTACTGTCCATTTCAACTCTTGTTTGCATATGTTCTCATTGTTAATTCAACTTATTTTGAGTCTTGTTTGATTTTAGTTTTCTTCATCTTATTCTAGACTTATTCTTTAGGTTCTTTTTTGTGTGCCATATTTTCTTGCTTTGCTTGTTTTGCTTGCTTATTCCATTGAGTTTGTCCTTTAATCTTTCAATTGATGTTGTCCCATTCTTTCATTTGAGCTTTTATTGATTTTCTGCCTTGCTATTCTTAAGTGGAAGCACTTGCTTTTCTTGGATTTTCTTTGCTCTGGACACTCACTATTGTTTGGCAGCCCTTGTAGGTGCAATTTCATCTTGAAGGTTGAGTTGTTATGAGTGACTCAGCTGTGAGAGTATACTGTCGAGAGGAAACAGGAGTGAGTGGGACTTTTGAGCACTACCGTGACATTGGAAGGAGTGTACCACGAGAGACTTCATAGGAGTGAGCTGGGACACATTTACACACTGGACCGAGAGGGAGAATAGCTAGAAAACTGCATCCAGAAGCGTAGTTCTTTTTGTATTACTTCTGTTTTCATACTTGTGTAGTTTTTTTCAATTTCAGTTTTTCCTTTCATTTGGCTTAGGTGGGAAAATGCTTTAGAGCAATTCCATCCTTAGCAAAGTTGTAATAGTTAAGCGTGTAGTGTGAGGTTCAAGGGATTCCAAAGGCCACTTGAATTTTCACTTAGGATTTTTCGTCTAGTTTATGTTTTCAGTCTTTATGTTTTTTGCTTTTATGTTTTCTGCCTTTATGTTTTAAATGTCCAGGTTTTGTGTGAATTGTATGTGTCCTTCTCTGTTTTAGGTCACCGTAATATCTAGGTGTGATGTTTAACACCTAGTTGACTTTTCTTTTGTCATAAGTTTTTACACACTATTTCACACACACTGTTTCACTTTGAATTTTTATTAAGAATTTTTGTGAAAGAAATTTAGAGATCTCTGACTAGGAAAGGCTTGGTTCTTAAATTTGTCCAGACTCACCTCCCTTTCTTGGGAGTATATTTAGAAATCTTTTCCATTATTTTTTCTTTAGAAATTCTTCAAGTTTCTTTGTGAACAATTGTTTTGATAAAAACTTTGTCTAGTCGTATGCATGTAGATAAGCATAGTAGTGTGCATTTAGGTAGGCATAATAGTAATGAGTTGTATCACACCATTCATAGTAACATTCCATTCTTTGGAGAAGATATAAGATCAATATCATTTAGGGATTGGATGTGGGATACAAAGAAATTGGTGCAATCCTTGTTTAGTAAATATAGGCAAATAGATATTCCTAGACATGTTACTTCTAGGTTTGTAGGACATGCCTTTGAGTGGTGGCAAACTAGAGAGTATAAAGTGAAAAAGGGGAGAAAATCATGCGTCAATACATTTTATGAATTAAAAACATGCATGTGGAAACATTTCATTCCCCCTTCATTTAGAATCACTAAAGAGCAACAAGTTAGGATAGAAGAATTAATTGACATAGGGGATGTATTCATCCAAAACATTGGTAAGTTTTTTAGACTAGAAAAAGATTTCAAGAATAATTTGGACTTGCTTTTGAGTGAACAAAGAAATAGAGAAAAACATAAGAGAGAGAAAACAAAACTTAAAAAGCTTTGAGAGTATGAAAAGAATAGAGAAAAAGAAGAGCTTGAGAAGCTTTGTGCTGAAAGAGAACACGAGGAAAAAGAGATAAAAGAGAAGAAGAAAAGAGAGGAGAAGAAAAGGCAAAAGAGGAAAGTCTAAGAAAAGTTAAAGAGAATGAGAGGAAAGACAAAAAATAAGACAAGAGAGTGAGCTTGAAATATAATCACAAGTGGTAGAGTTCAAGATCATTTTAAAAGCAAAAAGGGAATTCATTGTTAAGGATTTGGTGTTCAATCCTTCACCAATCCCTTCAATTAAGTTCCAACTTTCAAAGGGAGTTCTCCCCTCTTTAAACTCTATTCACTTTATCATTAAAATTTTTAAGTTGTTTTCCTCTCAAACATTTTGTTCTTCATTTCATTTCCTTATTTCATCCTTCTTAACATCTTGTACAAATACACACTTTGACTCTAAAATTCTTTTCAAAAATCATCTTATTCAAAGTGTAAGATACTGTTTTTGTGAAGTGGGTATAATATTGGCTTTTTCCAAATTTACAAGTCCATTATCACACATTTTTCAATCAATTAATATCATTTTGTTTGATGACTATTGCATATTAGCTTTTTATCCTGGTAGAATCTTAAATTTTGGTTGTTGTGAACTTTATCACCCTCTTTGATCTGAGGACAAATACTCTTCAAGAGGGAGGGGATGATGTGATCCCAATGTGATCCCAATAAGGCTCATAGCTTGAACCAATGGCCAGGTCCATTCTTTTTAATTTTTTTAATTTTCTTTTATTTTTAATTAAATAAACTTGTTCCACCTGCTATCCTGGGCTTCGATCGTCTGGGTGAGTTCAACAGAATTCACTGCTCTCATGCGTGCAAAACCAGTAAAGTTCAACTCAAGCACCCACAGTTCATTCTCATATAGGCACAAACATCATCCAATCATTTTAAACATAAAATAGAGGCAAATGCAAGCAATATACTCAAAAACGTGAAAAACCCTAGGTTCCCTTATCTGGATAGATGCTAGCTAACAACATAGACAACCTACAGGGGAGCACTACAACATTTGTGAGCTGAAAATACCAACACCAGAACACAAACGGTGTTACTACGATGGATCCTAGTTGGAACCGCGAAAGTAAAGCTAGAAAAGAGAAGGTATGGGTTGAGGACCAACTTATGTGAAATAAAAATGGAGCTTACTAGCTCAACGAAGAACGGGAGCCAAACTCTAGCAGAGCTCTGTTAGAGAGAAAGAAAAAGTGAGTGAAAGAGTTGCTTTTGGCAAAGTGAGCAGAATGAAAGGAAACAAGTGGCTATAAGGGGTCTTGGGTACCTTATGGGTTGATTTTAAGTCCAACAGTTAAGGGCAAGTCCAACATTTTAGGACAGAAAATTAAAGGGCTTACAATCTTCCAATAACAAAAATTTTCATCCTCAAAAATTAAGATTTACAAGAAAATAGATGTGGATGTGACTTCCTCATCCTTCTCTAATTCCCAAGTAAAGTCACTGGTTTTCCGATCCTTGATGACCTTGACAAGACTGACTGATTTTTCCTGGTGTTCCTCCACCCGACGATCCTCAATAGCAACTGGTGGTACTTCCTTCATAACATCCTCTCAGAACTGTACCTCCTCGGCTTCCAACACATGTGATGGGTCAAATACATACTTCCTCAACTGTGAGACATGGAATACCGGGTAGAGATTGGCTAACTGAGGAGGCAAGACAATCTCATAAGTCACAGGCTCAATCCTCCCCGAGATTTGATAAGGGCCAAAAAACTTAGGAGAAAATTTCCTTGAGCGAAGAGCCCTTCCCACGCTAGTGGTTCGGGTCACCCTCAAGAACACGTGATCTTCAGCCATGAATTCCAAAGGTCTCTTCATGCAGTCTGCATAGGCCTTCTGCCTACTCTGAGAGGCTTATAACCTATCCCTCACCATCTTCACTTTCTTTGTAATTTATTCCAACAATTCTGGCCTAATCAGCACTGCTTCTCCATCTTGATATCAACACTTCCTGCCATAAAGGGCTTCATATGGCGTCATGTCGATGCTTGCATGAAAACTATTGATGTATGTGAGCTTTATCAGAGGGAAAACATCCCAAGCACCCAAATGATCTAGCACGTATGTCCTTAATAGATCCTCAAGCAATTGAATTGTTCTTTCAGATTGACCATCAGTTTGGGGATGATAGGCTGAACTCATGGTTAACTTGCTACTCAAAACACTTTATAATGTCTGTCAGAATTGGGAAGTGAACCGTGAATCTCTATATGAAACTATACTCGACGATACACCATGCAATCTCATTATTTCCTTGATGTACAATTTGCTAGCTTTTAAATGGTTGAAATGCTAAGAAGGGGGTTGAATTGGCTAGTTAAAAATTTAGGCTATCTTTGAAAGTTAAAAATCAACTTTAATTGAATCAATTAGATTACCAAGTTAGGATGCAAACAATACTGAAATGTACACTTTGAATCGATCAAAAATAGAGTTAGTCGATTGATTTTACTAAACAGATTCTGTTTTGGTATAATCAACCGATTGAAATAGGAAAACATTTGACTGAAATACTGGGAAAAATGCAGAAATACAAATTCAAGTTTTAAACCAGTAACAATGCACAAGATTGATCAAGACAGGTTCCAAATGATTATGTAAGCATGCTCAATGTTGCAGATGCCATGAAAACATGCAAGAACATGAAAAGGATGATTGAAGTTCTTGAAACTTTAAAAAGAAAATGCAAGAGAGAAAGGTTAAAGAAGGAGACCACGAGATTTTTATACTGGTTCACTCAAACCTGAGCTACATTCAGTTTGTCAAGGCAACCTGAGTTTGACTTTGCATTATTTCAAAAGATTTACAAAGTATCCATTCTTACACTTTCAAAATATGCAAAAACACCACAAAAGACTCTTGGATCACACAAGAATCACACTAGTACAACAAGAATCCTTTTGCAGACTTAGAAAACTTTCAGGTACACACACAAAGCTTGAGAAAGATCAAACCTCAATGGTAGCACATCCCAGCCAAAAGCTCCAAGAATTGATCCAAGATCAATCTTCAACTGTATGATCACGAAGGAGAGAGTTTCCACATGTTTCTAGACTAAATTCGCGCTCCAAAATGATCAACTTACCTCTCTTTCGAAAATCACAGCTTTTATAGTCAATCAATTGATTTCACTTGACTTAAGTGAAATCAGTCAATTAAAAAATAAATCAATTGATTGAATTTGTTGCAGTTTAAGACTACTATAGCCAACCTTATAACTTGTTAAAAAAATCATTCAACAGATTAAAAGAGACATCTTAACTTATTGAAAAATCATTCAACAGATTAAAAGACACACCTAAGACCAAATGCATCTAATTAATGCTACAAGGTCTACAATATGAATGACAAACTTCAAATACACTTTCTTAATGATGTAACTACATAGAGAGCACACGTTCGAGCCTTGATCAACATGGATATCATCAAATCTCCTTTCATTCATTAATGTAGGCTTCATTTCAATGGTAATGGTTTCAAGATAGTTTAAAAGAGCTTCATTCAATCTTCATCAAATCTTCATGAAAGATAACCACCTTTGCTTCTCATGTCAACATAGCTGAGCCAACTTGATAGACATTCTCAGGTTCATTTCCAAGAAATGAGCACTCTTAGTCAATCGGTCCACCATAACCTAGATCATATGTGACCTCTCACGGTTCGTGGCAAATGGGTCAAAAAATCCATAGCTATGCTATTCCATTTCCACTCTGATATGTCCAAAGGCTGTAGAGTTCCACCAGGTCTCTAATACTCTACCTTCGCCTTCTGACATGTCAAACAAGCGGGTACAAACTGTGCCACATTCTTCTTCATACCCTGTCACCAGAAGGTTTCCTTGAGATCTTGGTACATCTTAGTCATGCCAGGATGCAAGCTAAGATGACTCTTGTGTCTTTCCTCAAGGACCAACCTCTTCACCTCAGCATCTTCAGGTATACACATCCTGCCTCTAAATCTCAGTACACTATCACTACCCAAGGTAAACTCCTTTACTTCATCTGTTCCAAGTAACTCTTTCACTCCTTTTAATCTAACATGCACCAATTGTTTTTCCTTAACTAGGCTCAAGAAGTCACTAAATATAGTCAAGGTACTATACCTAATGAACTCCGACCCCACTCAACTTGCAGCTTCATATCTCTGAATCTCTCTAGCAATTCCAACTCCTTGATCATAAGATGTGTCGCATGCATCGTCTTCCTACTCAAGACATTTGCCACCATGTTCACCTTTCTTGGATGATATAAAAGTTCAAAATCATAGTCCTTCAAGAACTCTATCCACTCCTCTACCTCATGTTCAGTTCTTTCTAATCAAACAAATATTTGAGGCTCTTGTGATCACTGAATACGCGAAACTGGGCACTATAGAGATAGTGCCTCTAGATCTTTAAAGCAAACATCACTATCGCCAACTCCAGGTCATGAGTGGGGTAGTTATTCTCACGCACCTTAAGTTGCCTCGAAGCATACATCACTGCCTTCTTATCCTGCATCAACACACAACCAAGACCCTAATGTGAGGCATCACAGTAAACCTCAAAGGTTTTAGCAACATCAGGGGTCACCAACACTGGAGCACTCGTCAACCTTTGCTTAAGCTCTCGAAAGCTTTCCTCACACCTATTTGTCCAAGCAAAATGTTTGTCATTCTTGGTAAGCTGTGTCAGAGGCACCACTATTTTGGAGAATACTTCTATGAATCTCCTATAGTAGCTAAATAAACCCACGAAGCTTCTAATCTGTATTGCTAACTTGGGACTTTTCCACTTTATCACCACTTCTACTTTTGCTGGATCCACATCTATGCCCTATGCAGATATCACATGTCCCAAGAATTGCACTTCTCCTATCCAAAATTCGCACTTGGACAACTTAGCATATAATTGCTTCTCCCTCAGAATACCAAACACTAATCTCAGATGCTCGACGTGTTTCTCTTGAGTCCTAGAATACATGAATATATCATCTATGAAGACCACGACAAACTTATTTAAGAATGGCTTGAGATCATGTTCATGTAGTCCATAAATACAACTAGAGCATTGGTCACACCAAAAGGCATAATCATGTATTCGTAGTGCTCGTACTTGGATCAAAAGGTTGTCTTTTGGACGTCTTCTACTTTCACTAAGATCTGGTGATATCCCGACTGTAGATCAATCTTGGAAAACACTAACGCACAATGCAACTGATCCATTGGATATATATTCTTGGAAGGGGTACTTATTCTTGATGGTCATCTTATTCAACTGTTTGTAGTCCATACACAAGTGTGAGCTCCCATCTTTCTTCACCAACAACACTGGTGTTCCCCATGGTGAAGTACTGGGTCGTATAAACTGTTTCATCAACAACTCCTCTATCTTTTTGAGTTCTACCAACTCTGCCGGATCCATGCGGTAAGGGGCCATTGATATTGGACCGGTTCTTGGTACCAATCAATAGAGAATTCGACTTCTCTACTTGGAGGCAACCCTGGTACTTCCTCTGAAAACATATCCTCAAATTCGTGCACCATTGGTATAACTGACGTCCTTTCCTCTTTCTCCACCTCTAGATGTGGTGAAGATGATGAAGCATTGCGCGTCGTCTTGGATCTCCTTCATAACTCCTTGGGAAGACAACAACTCAAACTCTTCTGAGTTGGAGAACAACCTTTTCTCTCGACAATCTATAAGAACGTGATTGGCAGAGAGTGAATCCATCCCCAAGATTACCTTGAATATGCGCCCTTCTACCTCTAGTGGATACCTAGCACACAAAGATGATGTCCTAACCAAACCCGATGTCGAAGTAGATACCACAAGGTCATGTTGCATCTCACAAACTGGCAACCCAACCTTTGCACACAAGTTTCTGACACAAAAGAGTGTGTCGCTCCAGAGTCATACAACACACAAAAGGGTTTACCAGTAATCATACAATGACCCATAACAAGGTTACCTGAGCCTGCTGCCTCTGTCCCAGTCGTCGCATACACTCTGCCTGCTGCCTAAGGCATGCTGCCTCCTCTCCTCTATTGGTTCTGGGCTGGAGTCTGAATTGGGGTCCGTGCCACTGTCGAAGTGACCATCCTTGCCATAATTGTTGCACCTCCTGAAACCTGCTAATTTAGGGCAAACACTACTCATGTGTGATCCTCCACACTTATAGCACTATATCTTGCCTGGTTGGGAGGAAGACCCTATAGGCCCTTGAGATTGGAGGTGAGGCCAACCATATGGTTTCCTCTTTTCTTCATATCTAGGTTTGGACCTAGATGATCCACCAAATCTCTATTGTTGGGCGTGTTGAGCTTCCACCTCAATCTTCATCCTCTCCATGATCCTAGCCTTCTCCACCAAGGCTGCAAAATCCTTGATGGAGAATGGGGCCACCATCAAGCAGATGTCTCTTCTGAGATCGTTCTCAAATTTTTCTACATTGCCACTCCTCATCCAGTGGCATGGTGTAGAAACGTCCGAAGTGTTTGAAGCTCTCTGCATATTTCGCCACAAACTTGTTCCCCTGGGTCAGTTGGAGGAATTCCATCTCCTTAGCGTATCTCACGCTATCAGGGAAGTACTCGGAGAGGAACTTCCTACTAAAAGCTTCCCATGTGACTAACTTCTATTTCTCTTCCATAATAGACTTCATGCTGGCCCACTAGTGTTCTGCCTCTCCAGTGAACATGTATATTGCGAAGACAAGCTTGCTCTCCTTTGGGCACATCTTGACATCAAAGATCCTCTCCATGTTCGTCATCCATTGGTCTACGACATTAGGACTGGTCTTGCCATTAAACTTGGTTGGGTGATGCTTCAGAAAATCCTCCAAGCTCCATTTCGGGATGGTAGGTCGAGGTTTAGGACCGTAGACAAGGGTAACAGTCCAGTTCTCCTCCAACTGTTGGAGGGTCTCCATATGTTGCCTCTGAGAAGCCTCAGAAGCCACCCTTGCAGCCTCCATCTGCTGCATAACCAGCCGTTGTTGCTCCAATGATGTTGCTTGTCGCTGCATGGAAGCTTCATGTTGTTGCATCATAGCCCCTCCTTGCTGAGTTAGGGGGTGCCATATCATTGGGCACACAAGAAAAACCATCAGTCAACATTGATTAGACAAGAGATTTAGCTAACAACACTAGGAAGACACAACGAAAATGAAGCAAGCATACAAGTTCACATATTCTAAGGAACGACCGCTCTGATACCATAAATGTAACGTCCCATTTAATAGAGAATAAATCCTATAAAGGAAACATAAAAAAATATATAATATAAAGAGCAACGTCATGGAGTATAAGTGTCACCCATTACAATCATCCAAAATACTCGAAGAGAAAACAAAGGCACACCACGATGTCATTAACAAAACATAATGTAATAGTTTGATAGTTGACCAAAATACATAGGCAATAGTGCCTACAGAGAATACTTGAAGGAATGAGATCCAACCATAGTTTGGCTACACAACAGAGTTTTCATCACCCTGGTGACCACTAGGGATTTTCACATCTGCTCACATCAATAAATTGATGATCATTGCAAAGAGGAAAACCACACCCAAAACACACAAGCAAACAGAAAGGGTAAGCTAGAGTACAAATCATTTTAACATGTTATGACACACAGATACTTAAAACAGATCATAAACATGCAACAAGATAGGCAAACAATCATGTGATAGCAAACAAGTAAGACTTTACAACTCAATTATCCGAATACATATAATCGGTCAGATTCACCGGATGCTTGCATTTGTTGTGGCCTCTATTGCTTTGCAGAGCCATTGCCAATGGGTTTCACCCTACCACGCACAAGGTTAGCCTTCAAACATCTAAGACCATTATCTTGCCAAAGTATAGGGGCTCCTACTACTCTCACCACTTGAGTCAGTCCGCTCTATGTGAGACTAACCGACTCTTTAGAGTTTCAGGATGCAATCTTTACTTGAATCCTTACCTAATTATATACACTACGGTACCACCATAAAACCTTACTAAGAGGTCCATGAAATTACATCCATCACATAAGGCACCACCATGAGATCTCACCAAGAGGTTATGAAATTACGTCCATCACATACGACACCACCATGAGATCTCATCAAGAGGTTCGTGGAATTACGTCCAACTCATACCATAGTTATGTCTCACTAATCAACCATAGATTTATCATGCATAACAAACTCATACCAATATCCAACCAACCACCCCATCATGTTTCATGAATTTATTCATACCAATCTCATCAATTCAATTCCCAATATATCATATAGAGCATACATGACATCATACTTGAACTGTTTAAAGTACAAATCATCCAATCATGTGAAACACACATGTATATAGTTAACTCTATCAATCTCGCTCAGGCGAGAGAAACCCCTCGCTCAAGCTACCAGCTCTTACCTGAGCGAGACTGCAAATAGAGGGCATGCCAAGGTCTCGCTCAAGCTAGTCCATCTCGCTCAGGCGAGACTACTCTCGCTCAAGCGAGTGGGCTTCGCTTAGGCGAGCCCTCAAAACAGATAAGGGGAAAGTTTCTGCTATGCTCGCTCAGGCGGGAGCTCCTCGCTTAAGCGAGAGCTTTTTGTTTTGAGTGACCACTCTGCTTGCTTGGGCGAGTTCAGCAGAACTCACTGCTCTCATGCGTGCAAAACTAGCAAAGTTCAACTCAAGCACCAACATTCATTATCACAAAGGCACAAACATCATCCAATCATTTTAAACATAATGCAAATGCAGGCAATATACTCAAAAATGTGAAAAACCCTAACTTCCCTTACCTGGACAGATGTTAGCTAACAACACGGACAGCCTATAGGGGAGCACCACAGCTCCAAGAACAACTTTGTGAACTGAAAATATCAACACCAGAACAAAAATAGGGTTACTACGATGAATCCTAGTTGGAACTATGGAAGTAAAGCTAGAAAAGAGAACATATGGGTTGAGGACCAACTTACGTGGAATAAAAATGGAGTTTACTAGCTCAACGAAGAACGGGAGCCAAACCTTAGGAGAGCTCTGTTGGAGAGAAAGAGAAAGTGAGTGAAGGAGCTGTTTTTGACAAAGTGAGCAGAATGAAAGGAAACAAGTGGTTTTAAGGGATCTTGGGTATACTATAGGCTGACATTAGGCCCAACAGTAAAGGGTATGTCCAATGTTTTAGGACAGAAAATAAAAGGATTTACAGAATCTGGAGTGGTCATAGAACTTGTAGAAGGATACTTTTGTAAATGCAAATGTAATTCCAAAAAATTTCTAATATTTCTTATATAGAAAATAGCAAACCTATAATATGAATTATATCCCTTTTTTTGCTGTATGGTGATCTAGATCACACCGTAAAAATCATCATCCTCTTTATCAGTGAACAACATCTGTCGCTAATATATATATAGAGTTTGCAACTGTTCCATATCAAACTTTCAATTATTCTATTTAAAATAATACAGGATTTGCTGTGTGGGTCATTAGCAGAACCAATCACCCAAAGCTTAAGCTGTCATTAGGTAGAATGTTTTTGCATATCCAACTTACATGATAATCAATGAATGTTATTTTAATGTTTCATGTGTTTGTGAATTTAGTTGACACTCATATTATATGATATATGCTAGTGAATAGTAGATGACATCAGCTCGGTAGAAAGTGATTTTTCTAACACAAGGAATGTCAGCTTCTAACACAAATTACGAGTGCTCTTCTGCTCTGCCCTCGCTTTTCCTTATTTGTTGCGATTACGAGTGCTTCTCTGCTCTCTCTCTTCCTTCTTTCTTATTTGCACTGCATCAAATTATTTTCTGTTACAAGAAAATGATTTTGCGTCCACAAATCTAAATTCTTCAAATTAAAGTGCAACTGTCATCATGATCGTGATGCACTTATTTTATTTTTACAGTTTTCCTCTTAAGAAATCCGGTAGAGCTAATCATTATGGCTTGATTATAGTAGATTGATGTTGGATTCATGATGTGAAAAAATTGAAGCCATTGTTCTTGTTAGAATTCAGATATGTTCTGTCTATTGTGGCATGTTGCAGAAGAATGCTGGTTATTTTGTTTTTTTTTTTCAGGACATTGTTGAGGCCAAGGAGTATTTGAAACAAAAAGGAGTTGATCTTCCTCTTGACTGATGTTTCAGATGTAACAGAGATGGTCTGAATAAGCGGCTGACAATTACCCGATTGAGTTGTGAAAGATTTTTGACATTTAACTTCATACACAAGTAAATACTAATGTAGAAACTATGTACATGAACTCTTTATTATAATCAATGAATAGTATTCTTTTATTTTTAATATTTTAATTTTGATTGCAAATTTGTAGCCTGAGAATATTGGAGTGATTGATATTTCTGAGAAATCGGAGAACATTGTGTATTTAAACCATGGTTACTCAGGATACGATGAAAAGATGAATTTTATGAGTGTATTTTTTGACAGATATTAAGGATTGTTGAATTGGTATCTTTTATAAAGATTAGTCACGAGGAAAGAATGATTAATATTTCACATTTATAAAACAGTAGCCTAATTAAAAATTATATTTCTTTAGAGTCTAAATTGAGACACTACAATATTGGAAACATGATGACAGAAACAAATTCCATTGAACATTCAATACCAAGAGAATTTCACATACTAACATGGTTAATAGTTGTGTAACTAGTTTTGTACCATGAATTCGGCTAAAAGAGTAATTGAAAATAGAGAATTACTAAAAATAAATCAACAGAAATTTGCTTAAAATGAGAATAGTAAAGATAAGTTGCTATTGTCATAAGATGTGCATGATGAAATTCTCAGATTAAGCATGCAAGATTGAAACTATTGTGAAATATGGAGAGAGAAAACATAATAAAATGTTATTAAAAAGTAATTATGAATGTGGTTACAAAAATTAGTTCTCTAGACCAGGAGATAATATTTGGTCCAAGAAAGAAGATACTATAAAGAGAGTCCAATTTTTTTTACTGATTTTTTAGATAATGTTTTTTTACTAAACTTTTAAAATATACTTGTATAATGACAAAATTTTCAATATATTTTAAATATTAAATCAATATAATTTAAAAGTACAACAAAAAGATAACATAAAAGATTTAGCGAAATATCCAAATTCCTCAAACAAAACTTATTGATACATCTTTATGCAGAACTAAAAGTGGGGATAAGTTGTAATCAAATAAAAATTTTAAATTAGAAGAATTGGGGATAGTGAATGAACAACCTAAACTTTTTAGGTTATGATGACTGATTTAGGATAAAATATTGGTATACTTTTTCCTGTCCATTACACATTTTAATTATTTGTTTTATTACCTTTACTAAAATTACATTAAGTTTTTGGGAATTTCAACAAACTCTTAAACTTTATATATGATAATGGGAATTAAAGATTGAACATAAAAATGTTTAAAAGAAATCAATTAAACCCCTTTCTTTAAGGCTACTTGACTATGCACTTAAGGTCATATTCCAATTACAACTATAGTTGCGGACTTTTTTAACCATTAATGCATTAACATTAATAAAATTTAGAGATGTTACATTTTACATTAAGATGTTATTTCTCCTTCAGATTTTCATAGTATTTTAGCTAGTTTGTTGAGATAATTGTTGAACTTGGTATTATTATCTCTCTATGTCAACATTTTAGTATTCTCATCCTTGTAGGCTTTGTATCCACTTGGCAAAAAAATAAAACTAAAACAAATCAAGTTTATATCGAAATTATGACATCACCAACTCCATTATATAACTCCATTATATAAGCTTTAATTTCTTAATCAAATGAGTCTACGTCATAAACTCAAATCCTTAACTCTAATAAAGTAATCAACTTCAATAACTCAAGAATTTACAAAGTACACAATTAAAATCCTAACATTAATTCTAATTAGGCGTCTTTGCAATCAAATAAAAAATATAAAAAAATAAAAGTACACTGCCTTAATTATTCAAATTTTAATTATTTAAGCAAATGAACCTAAAACGCCTTTACTATAATCACAATTATAATACATCAATCAGCTATATAAATCAAAGATTTAAGGATGCCTAATTAATATTGGCATATTCCTTCCACCAATCCCAATTGGATGTCTTTGCAATCAAAATTAAAATAAAAAAAGTAAAAGAGCTGTAAATTAATTATTCAAATTTTATTTTATTTTAATTTTTTGAGCAAATGAACATAAATCATTTTTATAGTACTCAGATTCCTCGACAAAAATAAAAATAAAAATACAGCCTTATAAATCAAGGATTTAAAAATGTCTAATTAATAACACAAACAGAAAAAACTATCTATTAATTGTAATGAAGAGTTCATATACATAAGCAAAATAGTTTCCACATCAGTATTTAGTGTATGAAGGCTAAATGCAAAAAGTCTTTTCAGAACAACTCGGGTAATTGTCAGCAGCCTATTCAGAAGATGTCGTTAGATTTCAGACCACATCAGTTGAGAGTGAGATCAACTCCTTTCTGTTTTAAATATTCCTTGGCCTCAACAATGTCCTGAAAAAAATTAAAATAAGCCACAATCAACAGAACATATCAGAATTCTAACTAGGAACAATAGCTTCAATTTTTTTCACATCATGAATCCAACATCAATCTACTATAGTCAGACCATAATGATCAACTCTACTGGATTCTTTAGAAGGACAATTAGGAAACAAGACCATAATGACAATTGGCTTCTAATTTGAATAGAGTTAAGATTTGTGGAGGCAATATCGATTCGTTACAGTAGTAGATGCAGTGCAAATACAGAAGAGGGAGAACAGAACAGTAAAGCACATGCAATTTGGTGCTGAGATCCTTTAAGTTGGCAAAATTAAGTATATATTTAGCTGATGACATTTATTACCTACCAGTATATGGAAAGAGTGCCAAATAAATTCACACACGTATGGAGATAAGTTAGAGATGAAAAAATATTCTATCTAATAATAGCTTAAGCTTTGGGTGGTTGGTTCTGTTAATGACCCAAACAAAAACCCTGTATCACTTTTTAACAGAATAATTGGAGCTTGACAAGAACACTGTTGCAGACTCTATATACCAGTGACAGTGTTGTTCATTGATAATGAGGATGATGATCCTTTACAGTGTGATATAGATTGCTGTACAACAAAGCAATTCATATTTTAGGTCTGCTGTATATCAGATAAGAAATATTGAAAGATTTTTGTGATTACATTTGATTTACATAAGTATCCCTCCACCGCTCCCATAACTACTCCAGATTCTGCACCTAGATTTCTTTTCAAATCAAAATGATAAATTTGAGGGAAAGAATCTTGGTCATAGAATCCCACCGACTCCAGTGATAAATGACACAGTTGTTAAGTCCCTAAAAATTAGAACAACTGAGACATACCACATGTTTTAAACCAGAGTGGAGTCTTCACACGTTCCAAACATAATAAGTCATTAGAAACCACAAAGTTATGAGGGCCCGAGGAGTAAAATTCAGGTGGGAAACAGGTTTTCTTCGAGATTACTTATTTGACACTTGGGAATATGATTGGTTTGTCTGTGTGGTCGTTAACTGTTAAGACTTCACACGCATTTTTATGACTGGCTTGGGAATATAAGAGAACATATCCTTTTCTTATAAAATTCTAAACCTAAATAGCGTCTATTTTTGATAAATATCAATATCTCATTTTCAATCCAGTGTGTGGAAATTAAACATAGTCATCTTTTCAGCCCAAATATTTTTATGTACACACACTTGTGACATGAGTAAACTACGCATGCACACATCAAGTAACATGCATATAGGCACCATAGAAGCACAAGGCAATGAAACAAAAGGCATAGAAGAATACCTTCTGCAACAACAGAGCTTCTTGAGGACAGGTTGGGAAATTCATCAGACCAACACCAACCATTAATAGACCGTAACATCCTAAAGACACAACAAAATATATAGGTAGCTGAACAGAGGACAAAACAAAGAAGTGTCAGCATTATGTAATTAGAATTCAACAAAATAGAGCTACAAGAAGATTGATGTTTAGCTGCCAGTAATCCCCCTTGATAGGGTATCCACGTGCAGAAGTTCATGCCCCATCCTTGGAAACAGAAAGCCTCCCCACCCAAAAATATCTTGTCCCAAAAGCCAGATAAAAAATATAAATCAAGCATATAATAACAACACCTACCAGCCAAGTATGGTTATATGGAATCACAGAAGTTTGTAAAAGGCCAATCCATAACACTGTAATGGCTACTACCAATGCCAAAATCTTCACAATGTGCTTCATTTATTACTCTGAAATTACATCAAATAAAGAATTCCTGAAGATCAAGACTAGACAATCCATAAGTAAATAGAAAATAAATATCAAATGATAACAGACAAAATAATTGAATTGGATGAAAGAATTCAATTCATTACATAAAGCATTCACACATCAAATGCATTCAAAATGCTAATATAGCCTTAAAAATTAAAACTTATTAACAACCAGTAAATCAATGCAATCACAGCTAAAAACGTAAATACATACAAAATTTCATCATTTCCAACCTCTAGGAAAGGGTCAAAACAAATAATCAAATGTAATCACATTCATGAGGATACCAAATCCTACATACTTAATTGAATTAAAAACTATTTGCCACTTCCATCAGATGGAATCTCCATGAAACTCATTTCATAGTTTAATGCAACTCAAAACCCTTGCGCAATTTTCCAGCATCATTTGGAAGTATCAGGTTCAAACTGACCAACTAAAAATCCATTTCACAAGATCAAGGAAATCAAGAACATAAAATTCATTGCACATCAAATGAATCAGTTCAAAACAGAGGTTTACATGAAATTTAGAATGGCCACAATTCCTAAACAAAGAAAACATTGATGATGGTTATTAGTTACGATGGCCTATCCTAGACCCTTAAATTCACTTAAAACCGTATGGTTTCCATCAAACATTACAGATCAAACTAAGTCACAAGAGGAAATTAAAAATATAATTGAATCACAAAGGCACCAAATAACAGTCCAATCATTATTGGATAGTTCACTAACAATCTAATAATATTCAAAGCTAAAGAAGTTTTAATTTCCATTGCATGACAACATTTTTGCTGCAGGTATACAACAAAACAAACTTTTCTTTTCAACAGAATCTTTATTGTCTTTTTCCATTCACATTTTTCCCCTTTCTCTATTATTCAAATCACAATCTGATTTAAAGCTTTATATGATATTAAGATACAAGAACATATCTTTCTAGTTTGTACAAGAAACTTTAGCAGCACAGTGAGAGAATACAATTTCATCTGTGATAGATAATAAGAATCAGAAATATATTTTACACGGTATCTTATATGTCTTCACCCATTTACAAATATGTAAGTATGATTATAGGGTAGGAAGTTAGAAAAGTACAGGAAGAATGTTAATCATGAAGGATTATACAATTCTTTAGTTATGACGATGAACAAACCTGTAACTTCTATCATTTTGAGTATTTTATCTTTCACATGCATGAGTGCAAGTAAATCATACATTAGACTAAGTATAGCTATCTTATCATTCTTTATCATCATTTCAAAATGTTTATGAAATTCTTTCTTTTAATCTGAGCAAGAATATATAATCAATTATGTTAAAATATAATTATCTTGTGATAGACAATTCTAAGGATTGATATTGCCTTGTACATAAGCAATTATCTAAAGAATATAATTGATTATCTAAGCACAGATAATCAATTATTTATTTAGATAATCCATTATATTGTTTGTAGTGAATTTACAGATTCAATCAAGAACAAAATAATCAATTATCACTTATAGTAATTGATTAACTCTTTTGTAATAAGCTTAGATACATGCTTTCTCTAGAAATTACATAAGCTCTCGCTAATACACACACATACCTTTACTCTCCAAGATCTGCTCCAAAAAATTTAAAAAAAAAAAAGTATTTTCCTAGAGCAAGAGCTGAAAGATTGATAAAGATCATCCTTATTAAACTTGCTTACATTTTCTTTCTTAACTTCATTAATTTTCTGGAATTCAATCATAAACAGGTAATATATGGGCAGATCCACAAATATAAAAGTTCTTAAAATATAATAAACATATAACTGCAATTATGCGAATCCAAATGAAGATCAAATTTCTTAGAAGTTACCAAAAATAAAATACAAATGATTGCCATCATAAAAGTATTTGTACTTCATAGGTTTGGATGCTTCATTGATAAGAACTAGTGAAGTATCCTTAACATATAGGTATCAGACACGAAACTAATTTAAGTATCGATGCTTCAAAGACAAGCTCTAACTCCACAACTGAGGATACTAAAATTTGTAAGATGGCAGGGTGAAATGATAGCCTGCCTGTTGTTTGCATTTATGTTTATGCTTCAATGCCCTAAATATAAAAAAGGATTCCCAGACGAAACTTTGGTACATATATCCTAATCCTGCCCGTAACATTTAATGTTATAAGTTAGTTATTAATGCATGTCAGGATTCTTCTCTCCAATATCCTAATTACAGCCCATCAAATGAACTTAATAAACAAATTTTCAATCTTCAGCACACACCTTTCTTCAGCTACTAGCTTCTCGCTTGAGAAAATAACATTCGACAAATACATTGTTTGACATTGAAATCCAGCATCAAGTCAAGCGCAAATGCGAAAACGAACTTCTTGGTAGCAAGTCAGTACCTCGTTTGCCTATATGTACATCCAAAATAAAAACTTAAACAACCCAATGGAATCCGCAATCAACACATACAAGAGAATTTAAAAGTCACATTTAACGAATCGAATGACTCTCAATGAACCTAAGTTCAATCTCCAATCGATCATATTAATCAATAAACCTAGCAGAAATACAAGCGTTTTTCGATTTTTAGTGGTCTGCAAAATCAACGCTAACTCACACCAAAAGATTGATCGATAAATCAGAATTCGAAAGCAAGAGAGAAGACGGAAGAAGAAGAACCTCGTGATCGAAGTTGCTGCTTATGCTCCTAGGGTACAGAGCACCACAGCCGAGAACTGAAGAATAAAAGAAAAAACAGTGATGCGTTGCCAACGAGATCGCGAAAGACAATGGAGGAGGGATCGCGAGAAGTGGCCGCAGAGGTTGTGGAATTTATCGATTAGGGTTGAAAGGGAGGAGAGGATACATTCGAGGTTGAGGAGTGTGTCAATGGCAGCACTGGAATCTGTTGGGAAGAGGAAGGAGAAAGGGTTGGTGTTGGTGTGAAGGGGTTAGGAGAGGGAGAGTTGGTGTTGGTATGGAAAAAGGGAATTTAGATAATAATCATTTGGAGTTTATGGATTTTATGGGACTGCATAAAGAAAAAAGTGAGGTCCAGAAAGAAACTGTCCATTAATGTGTTAAGATTATTAGCCTGTTTGAAGGTTCATTTCATATTAAATTTGAAATATTTAAAGGCGGTAATAAATTTTGGAGTGAATGAGGAATATAATGTTAAACAGGCGTGTGTTTTGCTTTTTTTATGTTTTTATTAGTATAATATTAAGAATAATTAATGATAATTTATTATGGGTATATGTAGATTAGTTGAAAAAGAGAGTACAAAATTACTAGTTAATAAATTGTATCAACTAATATTTAATATATTCGATCAAGATTTGAGATTAATAAACTATATGCGATGGAGTCAATGGTACTTATCTATAAATATACAAACTATTTTAGTAGGTGTCTAAAATTTAGTGTCCATCTATATAATAAATTCACATTCGTTAAAAAACTGAAATATATTTTTACTACATACATGGTGTAGAAAAAAATTAGTAAATAAAATTATCATAAATTACATCCTTAAATATTTCTTTAATTGGGAGGTCAAATAAAGATTGATGTCTAGGATGTGTTTCAGCTTCCCTGCATTTTATAAAAAGTAAATATTATTGTTAATATATATGCAAATAAAAGAAATATTATGTAGTAATTGAATTATGTATAAATAAAAAAAAATCATTATTTACCTATGAAGCAGTCTTCTTAATTCTTTGTAGAAGACATGGTCCATAAGTTGTTAAGTTTTAAAGAACTAAAAGATGTCATTGAATATTGTTATTTACTTATGAGACATTAAATGTATATGTAATGGTATACAAATATTGAGGAAATAGTAATAACCTCATTGATGCATATATTTTGATAATCACAAAGATTGTTGTTGTAGCGAGTATGGATTGATAATGATTTTTGTTGTTTTCTGGTAATGGAAAGAAGTAAAAAAAAAAAGAATAAAGATTTTGTGTGGTATAATAATAAAGATTTTGTGTGGTATAATAAAGGAATGCTTAAATACCTTTTTTTATCCTAATTTTCGTGAGTTTTGTTTCACTTGTCCTTATTTTTTCAAAATGTTCAAAATGGTCCTAATTTTTGTAATTTATCGTAGCAGTTATTGTTCACCTTCCGTTAACGATTTAAACAGCGTCTGCAAAAAGGATCAAATTGACCACAAATTACAAAAATTATGAACATTTTGAACATTTCGAAAAAATGAGGACCAAATGAAACAAAGCTCACAAAAATTGGGACAAAAAAGGTATTTAAGCCTAGAAGAATAATGGAAGAAAGTAGATAATTTTAAATGTGCATAATACTTGCATGTATTTTGAGAAAGTAATTCTCATTTGATTAAATTTGAAAGTTGTGTTTTATCAGTTATTATAGTGGATCCCCAACCAATAGAATAAATTTCTAAATGATGAATCTACAATTGAAGAACAATATATGTAAACATGATGTACAATATAGTTGTATTGATATATGTAAACATGACATATTATAGTTGAAATGAATTAATTTGATTACCTTGTTGTCTATTAGCCTAACCAATGAGAGTGAATATTCATCCTTCCAAGTGTTCCATTGGTTTAAAAATTTTGTATTATACAAAGAAAATGTCAACTATTGCTAGATTGGGAACTAAACTTTTAAAACTACACTTATTGGATATCACCTCTTGTGGTATGGTATTGTGAAAATGACTTACATGTATTTCTTCATTGAGGTGTAAGTTGTCCTTAGTTATTATCGTACCTGCAAGGTATCAAATAAATATGATGACTTTTATTATCGTAGTTGTAAATAGAAGTATAATTAAGTAGAATATGAAGATATAATCATTTTAATGACACAAATGAAGTAAAAAACGAATAATACCTAGTTTTGAGATAACAAAATTTCCTTATAAACAACATTCTTAGTGAAAATGCCTTGTTTTCCTTCAAGGTGTCCTTCCTTAATAAGGATTTTTGTGGAAGTTTGAGAGACACCTCTTGATAAAGCAACATATAACTGACCATGGCTGAAAACATGTCGTGGAAGGTAAATCCCAACGGTAGGTATAGTTTGTCCTTGTGATTTATTTATAATAATTGTAAAACTCAATCTCACAGGGAATTATTTCCTTATAAGCACAAAAAGGAAGATTTGCACTCTCTGTTATTTTGTGTTTAATTCTTGGTAAGAAAGCTCTCTTTCCTACATGGTGACATTGACCTCTTGGGTACCATTCCTTGTGTCTATTATTCCAACAATAATGCTCTGGAATTTCGCGATACAAAAATGTTTTAGATTCGGGATTTCTTTGATCGAGGGCAAAAAATTGTGTGAGCATGGTTTTGGAATTGTTATCATTATTCAACACGTCATTGATGTTTTGTTGCTTATAAAATCGCACTTGTTGTCGATTTGGTAAATGAATTTGCAATCTTCCAACAGCTAGATTCATTCAATAGATTGTAAATCTGAAGATTTTTCATAAAGCCTCGGGAGCACAAATCCATCTAACATCGCGATATTGCTGGACTTCATCTATAATAGGTCCTTTATGAATCTCCATTGCTACTCGATGAGTCCTTTGTAAACATACTTATACAAATATTTAATACTTTTGATGTTGCTGCAGACCTGAACATTTATATGACAGTCGTATTTTAAGAGTAACCAAGGATTATAGGGAACCACCCATCTATTGCCAATAGTCACATTTCTATTTATGAAAATTAGTTCATCAAAACGTCTTCTGTATTGAGGATATGAATCATTACCTTGTCGTGTTTCTTCCAAGAAATCTTTGGGAAATCTCTTTTGGCATTGATTACGCTTCATACATGGTGATCTAGGATTGAGAGTTCCGCAAGGACCATGTATCATATGTTTCAACACAACTTCATGCAATTGTGGTTCTTCTTCCATTTTGGTATTTCTGCCCTGACAATGCTATTATAATCTTGTGGATCATGTAACTTATCATTATTATCTAAGATCAATAGCATATGTACATGCGGTAACCCACGCTTTTGAAATTCAATAACATTCATATAACTAATAACTTTTTTGAGGAGTCCTTTATTAACAACATCTTCCTTCAATTGCTCAAATTTTGCTCGAAAGATTCTTGTGAGCAAGTCAAGGCGATCTTGTGGAGTTTGTTGATTTTGTAATTCAGATGAAATTTCACTTCAAGATGGATTGCATGTCATTGTAAGGAAAATATCAGGTTTTCCATTGTGAGAAACAATTTTCATACCATCTTGATATCATTGTGTCAAGTCTTGACGACTACCAGTAATGACAATGGTAGTATTGTCATCTTTCCAACAGTATCTTCAAAGAAATGAAAGTGTGAATGATAATATATTTAGATGTAATAAATGTCTTTTTAAATATATTTACCTGCGTGAGTTTGTCCTTCATGCAAAACATGTTGCAAACCTTGGTACACTTCAGCACAAATGTTGTTTTGATGATTACGAATCTATCGTAACCTCTCGGTCTCAATCTTAACGTAGTTATCTAGAACATATTGTTGTAAAAGTCGTCCCACTTGTAATATTACAGACTAATCATTTGGACGAATCTACATTAAATAATCATGTGTTTCTAAAAATATGTTAGCCTTCTTCATAAGTAATTTGATGAAATAGAGGTAATTATGATAGAAGTTACCTGAAGCATGAAACTATAATATTCTCGACATGAGATACTTTGACCATTATGATTATTTTGTGTTGGTGTCCCAGTCATATGTTCCAAAAGAAAATAATAAAGGATATTGTAAAGTGTCATAATATCCTATGGTCTCTTGTATGTTTATTAAATTTCCATCATGACTTACAATTTTAATATCTCGACCACATGCCATTGATTATGTGTCTGCAGTAACAATAACAATTGCTATTTGAGATGCACTTGGAAGATTATATTGTGATTGATTCATATGACACTCTTTAATAGGTAAAGAACATATTAAAAATATATCAATAGATTTGGAAATAGGGGTTTGAATACAAATTTTAAAAATATTTTGGAAAACTTGAGTAAGTTGGACCTTAACTAACTTTAAAGAGTTTTAAAATTAGTTTATGAACAATTTGTTAAAGCTTTTAAGACAATGCTTAAAAGAAGTAACTCAAACAATAAATAAATAAATATATATATATATATATATATATATATATATATATATATATATATATATATATAACATTTCATGTAAATTAAAGGCGGTTTATATAATTTAGGGTGCAGTTTAAATTCAAATATATAGCAAGTTAAGTGAGTTGTATTATTTTTTCAATCCAATTTTAGTTCAAATATGTAATGAGTTGATTGATTAAAACTCATACTACAAATACAATATATTATGAAAATGATGTTTGCTAAATGTTTTTTTATTTTGAATTATTATAAATATATTACTTTTTCTAATTTTTATAAACACTTTATTTTTATTTTTAATTTCGATAAATATTGCATTTATTAATATATGTAATCTTTCTATTGTATTATTTGTAAACATATCATTTGTATTTTATTTTAAACATTTTAATAGGATATTAATGTGACCCAACCCAATTCGCATCGTCGTCATAATTTATTTAGTAATTCAACTGATCATGACATTATGATTAGTAAGTTTAATTAAAAAATAATAATACAAATACGAAACAAGGGACAAAAAAAAAACACTTGTGTTTTATTATTCAAAAAAAAATTATTTAAAATATATTCTTAATTCACAAGTTTCAGTTTCTGGAATTAATTAAAGAATTGAATCATAGAATTGTATTGGCCACTTGGCGTGCCAAATTGAGCCACACGCACAAGAAAATAGTTTGAAAGGCAACAGTTATTAGCATTCATCTTCTTCCATTGACCTTCTTGTCCTTTCTTTTGTTCATCACATTAATGGCTTCTGGACCAGCTATTGCTAGGGTGAACACTCCGTTGAATCTTCAGGAAATTGCTTTGTAGTTTCCATGTTTCTAATGTTGACTAGTTAATAGGAATTATATATATTTATATATATATATATATATATATATATATATATAAAATAATTGAGAATATTTTTACTATTTTTGACATTGTCTAAATGCCTATTGTCGTAAAACAAAAAATATATATCATGATAGTATACCCAAAAAAAACAATTAATAAATATTTTAAAATTTATATTATCATAATTTGCTTTTGATAAAATTAATAAATAATTTGAATTAATAACATCGTAATGAGAAAAGTAAAGTATTTCTTTACATTCGTTTTGTTTATTGGTATAGCATATTAGTTATTCAAAATATAGAATAATGATATTGTATATTCTTTCGTCACGATGAAAAGGTTAATCATGTTGAGTTCTAACTTGTTTGGATTTGGAGGTGATTAGTGGATATGATTAAAGACTAAGTAACAAAATTTGGAAAGAAACTTCTAGGGCATTGTTAATTGAGAAGAGTATTAGAGTCTAGAATAAACATGATTAAAGACTAAGAAGATTGAAGATAAAACAAATGGTGAAGACCAAAAAGAAGATTAATTAGTATTGCTTTTGCGTGTTGAAAATGGAAGTGGGAAAAGGAAACTTTGTGAGTGAATGTGATGGAAGATTGGTTAAGTGCGCCACCATAATAAACTTTTGTTTGTTTTTAGTCATTTGTTGGAAATTGGAGTAGCTTTTAATGAGGTCGGTTCTATTTGGGTTTCAGATTTTCTATGGATTTAAAAAAAAAAAAATCTATGTAAATGTTTGTTTTTACAACTTAAAAATAATATTATTTTTATTTTATTTTAACTTAATTTCTAATAAATTTAAATACATATATACTATAATTGATAAAGTTTCTTATATTTGTTTAAAACTTAAAAGACCATTTATAAGTTAACTAAATACAAATATATAAATATTTTAGTGTTAGTTATAACCCTGTAAAAAAACTTTTAATTGATCTTTTACGTGAATCATTTAATAAAGGAAAATTATTTTTTAATAATTAAATTTTGATAAAATTTTTTATAATCTGAAGTGGTAATATTTTTTAAGTCACTCTTCATCTTTTTATTTTTATTATTTTTTTATATTTTAAAATTATTTAAAAGATGTCATGTCAAATTTTAAAAATGATAATTAAAATTTAATTATTAAAATATCATTGTTTTTTAATAAATACCATGTATTAATATAATATATTAATAAATATAAGTTATAGATTGAATTGTTATGTATATTAAATATATAAATATATGTATATAAATTATAAATAATATTTTAACTAAATGTATAACTCTTAATTGTACTTTTTTGCATTAAGAAACTATATAAAAAGTAATTGCAGAAAACTTTAATATATAACATGTTTTAAAATGTGTCTTACAAACTAATTTATTAATGTGTATATGTATATGTATTAATAATATTAATTCATTTCATGTTTCTTTTACTAAGTTAAGTTTTGTTTAGAATTGTTAGTTTTATATATAAAATATCATTTATTCTCTTTATCATCATGCTAAATAACATTTACGGTTTTAAGTTTTCAAAATAGATTCGCCTTGCTTGTTTTTTTCAATTAAACAATACTTGATAGGATGATAAATAAACCCAATTTTTTCGTTCGAATCTGTTTTTAGGATGATAAAATTTCTGTATTGATCGGATATGGATATGTATAAAATAATAAAAGAAAATAAAAATATTTTGTGAAATGGAAAGTAAATAACATGAATTAAATATTGATCAATAAAGTTGACTAACCATGTTCAGTGTCAGTAATGTGCGTATTACTTGGTCCTGCTTTATTATCATTACGTCCTATAAATCTTTGAGGGGCAAAACCATCACCTAATATTTAAAAAATAAGATAAATTGTATTTAAATCAAATATATATTTTATAGAAAAGAACTAAAAAAATGTAAGCATACTCCAAAGGACTTTCTCGGGTAATGACATACATTAGTGATGAGGTGGGTTTAAACCTAAACAAAGAAGTTGTATCCTACTTTTTTTGTATAAAGTTAGATATAATTTTTTTGTTTAAGCATAAATAAATGTTATTATTTATGAAGTATTTTTAAGATTGTTAGAGTACATTATTATTTATATACGTTTTTTTTTTATTGTTGTACATAATACAATGGATATAGTGCATTGACCACAATCTATATTACTGATAGGTGAAGTACTTGATCGTGCTTCATATACATTATATTCTTCAAACCTTTGCAGTACATGAGTAGAACCTGTTATGTGAAAGCATGGAGCATAATAAATAAAAATATAAAAATATGTAAATATTTCATAAAATGGTAAATAAAAAACATGGATTAAATATTGATGAATAAAATTGACTAACCATGTTGAGGGTCAGTAATGTGTGTATTACTTGGTCCTGCTTCATTGTCATTACTTCCTACAAACCTTTATGGGACAAAACCATAACCTAATATTTCAAAAATAAGTTAAATTGTATTTAAATCAAATATATAGTTTACATGAAATAACTAAAAAGAATGTGAGGATACTCGGAAGGACTTTCTCGGTCAATGACATACACTAGTGATGATGAAAAATGTGATGTTACCTGCATTAGTTATTGACTGAGTCAATTGTTGAATATATGTCATTCTCAATCGGAGAGCTTTGTTTGTCATTTGAACAATGTTGGTTGTGTTTTCAGGATTATTTTTCTTCTTTTAGATTGTTCAGTAAGTCTTTGTTGGGGGGTCATTCCACGTCTTCTATTTGCAGTATTTATTCTCCATCTTTGTCTTTATTGTTCTGATGTTGATTTGTTAAAAGGAATATTTTCCATTTAGGTATGTTGTCGGTTTAAACCAAAAACAATAAACAATAAATCCAAAATTAATATGAATTTAAAAACCTATTACTTGGAAGAAAGTAATGAATGAAAAGAAGGACAATGAAAGTAGTACATAATATGTACAACAAATAAAACTAAAGAAAGATATAGGAAGAAGTACCTTAATGTGTGAGTAGTAAAGACTACAAATTTGTTGATGTAACAATGAAGAGCAGCAAATGCAAATGATGACAAGTTGGTTAGCAAGTTATTGAAGCAAAAATAAAAAAGATTTGTAATTAAAAAAATTAATTTGACAGTTTTAAAATAATACAACATGAAATTGCTAAGTTCTAAAAAAACACTCATTTTTAATGATAAAATAAAGTGATGTTGTGTATAAATCTTGTAAACTTATAAAATGATTAAAAATTAGAAAAACTGATGTGTAATTAAAAATAAAATATATTAATCTTGTAAACTTCTAAAGTGATTAAAAATTAAAAATACTTATAATGAAAAATATTTATGTTGTAAACTTTAAAAATAATGAAAAATTAAAAAAAAAACTTATAATGAAAAAATATTTATGTTGTAAACTTATAAAATTATTAAAAGTAAAAAAAATACTTATAATGAAAAATATTTATGTTGTAAATTTATAAAATTATTAAAAGTAAAAAATACTTAATAATACACACACTTACATATATTTATGTGTGCATTATGTATTATATTAACGAGTATATACTCGTTAATGATCAAATTTTCAAACTCAAAAGTCATTTGTAGTGTCTAATATGTTTAACATGTATTCATTACATCTAAACTACAAGAAATAAAGACAATTATATGTAATGTTTGAAAACAACAAATATGAAAGATTGACTTAAAGAAGGAACTAATAACATAACAAAGAATGAAAATGAGTAAAACAAAGGAAAAAATGTGTACTTGTGACAAAAAGAAAGGATAACAAACAAAGTAAACAAGGAAAAGAGTGATCAATTACATGTAGTATTATGGCAACATGCAATTGTTAATGATTCACGATGTTGTTCAATGAAAAATTAAAATGAAAGGAGAGGAAAGAATGAAATAACAATCTTTTAATAATATGACATCAATTTTGTTTTATAATATTTACAACAACCGTTAAACATAAATTTTTTTTATGTCAAAATCAATTACTATCATTAACATATTATTTATTTTAAAGTTTGACTAGTGTTCTTTTTTAAATGCGCATTGAAAAACAAAAAAAAGAGTAAAACATTTTTATAAATTTTTCTTAATATCGACTAGGAATCACTTTTTATATATATATATATATATATATATATATATATATATATATTTTTTTTTTTAAAATAAACATATAATATAATTATTAACTCATAAAATGTTTTAATTTTTTAAAGTGTTAAGAGGGCGTTTCTCTAACATTTTCCTTATATATATACAAACCGTTATAAATTCTTTGTTTCTCTTTCTTACACTCACAACCCATATATCTACAGTTCTAGTTTTCAGCTTCATCACTCATCGATCGACACGCTATGGAGTTATTCACCAAAACCAACGTGGTGAGGCTGCGGAGCCACCTCGACAAGTATCTCGTGGCCGATGCCGACGGCAGCCAGGTCCGCCAGAGCCGTAAGGCCCCCGGCCGGGGAGCGCGGTGGACCGTAGAGGAGATAACGGACGGAGGAAGCAAAAAGGTGCGCCTCAGGAGCTACCACGGAAGGTACTTAACGGCGACGGAGGCGCCGTTTCTGTTTGGGATGACGGGAAAGAAGGTGCTCCAGAGGGAGTTCGAGCCCGGTGCGGATTTCAAGCACGACTGGGAAGTGACACGCGACGGGTTCCAGGTGAAGTTGATGTGCTGGAGTGGCAAGTTCCTGCGCGCGAACGGAGGGACACCGCCATGGCGGAGCAGCGTGACGGTGGACGAGCCGCACAGTTCGGCGACGAAGGATTGGGTTCTGTGGGATGTGGAGACTGTGGAGGCGGTGGAGGAGTTGGTGGATGATTTGTGCGACAGCACGGTTTCGTCTATCGCTTCCGATGATTTCTCCGTCGATTCGGAACCAGCGTCGCCGATGTCCGTTTTCGCCCTCAAGTCGCCGCCGGCGAGGCGGAACTCGAACCTGATGCTGCAGGTGCGTTTTTCTCGTTCATCGACTCTTCCTTTAGCAATTTTTGCGTGAATATGTTGTCCGTTGAATTTTTCGTTGAGAGGAAGTGTGATTTTTCAAATGATTCTAAATAACAATTTTGGCTAAATTAGTAATGAGAACGCGTTAGTTAAAATAGGAAAACAAGTTATTTCGGACCTCTGTTTTTTCTTTAAATAAATAAATAAAAAGTACAATAGTTAATTGTATATATAGGGATAAGTAATACATAAAATGTGTAAACTAAATACTTGGGTTCTTTATATTCTTAATCATGGATGATGAGATTTAGTTCTTCATTATTTCAATTATAAAAGTCACAACAAAAATACAAGTAGTGAATACGTTTTTAAAGATAAAATTTATTTCATTAGTCATTACACTTCAACATTAAAAGGGGAAAAAACAGTAATGATCGTGCTAAGATTTTTTATTCGATATAGTAATATTTACTGGTGAAACTTTTTCACTAAATATTTGAATTACTTTTAGTTTTTAAAAAATATTTTCATTTGAATTGAATTAAAATTTAATGAAGTAAATTGAAGTAAGTTATGTTAATTTTGGGATGAAATTTAAGATTATGCTGAATGATTTTAATATTATATTGGTATAAATAACTATTAATAAGTATTTGAAAAGATGATGTCTGATAATTTTTATAATTATTTTATACTACATAACTTTATTAACTTATATAGTAATTATCTGAAGAAAAAATAATCAGTAATTTGTGATTAATAACCTGTTTAACTTATACTTTAGATTCGATTAAAAAAATACTTCAGAATTTCAGGGAAATTTCCTAGTCATTGTTCTAAATTATAAAAGACCATAGTTCAACTGGATGACTTGCTTATTTCTTTGAAACAAGCGTTCACACCGTGTTTGGTCTTTCCCTTGACCGGGTTGAGTTGAAGCGCTTCAAAACAGAAATGTGTAAATGTCAATATTTTGGACTAACGTAATTCAATGTCACTCTTCTTCCTAAAATATACCCAAAAATTTTTTTTTTTTTTTTTTGTTTAAATGTAAGAATTAATAAATTTAAAATTTTACATTATTATTTAGTGATTCTGAATATACTATCAAGTAATTATTACAAAAAGTGAATACTTAAATAAACAAATAAATTCATGATTGCATAATATGTAATATTAAAATTGTATTAATATATTTAACTTGTTTTTTTTTTTCAGTAAGTTAACTTTGCAAATAGTGTGGTATTATCTGTTTCATGCAAACGCTATAATCAACTGATCAAACATAATTATGCACGCTTGAACTCGAAATAAATTTTAGATTAAATGATTTTTTATTAGTTTCAAAACTTTTTCATGATTTTATTTATTTATTTATTATATTATTTTTTTTTGTTTTATTTCTTATTTTTTTATCATTGCTATTAATTATCTTTTGAATAAATAATATTTTTATGATTTAAATTTTATTTATTAATAAACTAATTATTATTTGACATAAAGTGAATGTTTGATGGATCACTATATTGATATAAATTGAATTTTGTATATATTTAATCATTATAAGAATACAAAATAAATAAATATGTAAATGCAAAATAAATATAATAATTTTTATGTATGGCTAATATAAAAGATTCACAAAATTAATCAATTAGAAATCATTCCAGTACACAAATTTTGTATTGCAATTTATACTAGATGATTGGGTACTATTTTTACTGACAATATGTTTGAAGTAAATTGAATCAATAAAGCATCAAAAGCATATTTTAAACCAAAGATTTCAAATTGATCTTTATCAAGTTTGAAGATGGACTACTAAGTTAAATCTTATAAGGTTGATAGCAGTCCTAAAGAAGTTGAAATATTTAAGACTTGACTTATTTAATATAACCTGTTTTTATGTCTTAACTTTTTTGAAAGTAGTTTAATTCTAAAGTTTTCCTAAGTCTGCTTGGTAGGAATTAATATCTCTAAACGAGTTAAAATTATATCCAAGAATTTAATGAACCAATATCTTTATATAGATTAGTACGTCTTTACACAAATTAATAAATATATCGTGTCAAAATATTACCATCCAAAATTATTATTATTATCATAGGTCATTATTGTTATTTAGGTAAATAGATTGTCTTATTTGAATAGTCCGAAGTCTTATCCTTTTAATTAAATAACTTTTTAAGAAAGTCTTAACTCATTTAATAAATGCTTTGACCTCATCTCTGCTTGCGTGAGTGAAGTTATATCTCCTCCTCTCAAGTTTTCTTTCCCATTCGGTGATACTAATGGACACATAGTTTGGTGTTTGGGTATTTTAGGTCTATACACGAAAAGGGTTTGTTAACACAAGTAAAACACTCGATTGGGTATTTTATAGGTCTATACAAGAAGGGTTTAGTTAACGTACTCCTAGAAAAAACTCGATTGTTTAGTTCATTTCCAGTTTCCATTAAAATACGCGTGGCCACAATTAGCTTTCACGATGGATGTTCATTTGTTTCTCAAGTATGTCCAACGAAAATTTTGGACGCTCACACGCAGGGTCGTATAGTCTCATCCCTGTATTACCATATCAGAGTCCTCCACTACCATTGATGGCCACTTGGTTGAATTTGATGTGCTGTGTGTTGCTTCATCCCTTCACCAACTCTTCTCCACCAACGAAAATGTAATCACACAATTCACACTTTAACAAATGCGTTCACACCCCAAAGACCAAACAGTAAACGCACTACTAACAATTGGTGAAGGAACGAGTCCACATGCGTAGAAAGAGCTTTTTGTTATTTCAATTTAAAATTAATCTTTGGTTTGTGAAAATTAATACAATATAATATTGATCTGTGAAAATTGACGCCATTTAATAAGATATTAATACTCAAGATGAAGATGGTAATTAGTAACTTGGAAACAGATATACGAATATAACATTTAACTGAAGTTGTCTATACCCTACTTGTTCTTCTTATGAGCCAAATGTCTACGTCAAGACAATTAGTATATGGATATAACATTTATGAGAGAGACAGAGAAAGACAGAGTTTCTCATATAATTTAATCTTGAGGATTCGCATATTCATGGGCAGAGGATGGGGTTTGGAAGTACACATTCATATTTTTTTGTCTTGACAAGGACTAGAAGCGTTTTCAGTAGTAATTGGGACTAGAAAGTGGAGAATATATAACATTGTCTATTTGTCTAAGACTCCTTGTGTAGACGTTAGTTTCACACTTTTGAGTGGCTTTTATCTCCATAGCTTCCACCCTACGTATTGTTTCTTTTCCTTCTTGTATTGGTCTCTCTTAAGTTCCTTTATGCTTTTGTTATTTGATATTTTATTACATTTTTTGGACTGAGGATTTCGTTGGTGGCTTCCAATGGAAGACCATTTTGGTTCTCTATTTTTAATTTTTTTTGGTACACTCAAAGACGCCAAACACAAGTTCCATACATATCCAACAATGAGTCACCGATAGTGACTGAATTTAATTAGGCCGAGTCAGCACTTCAACCTAGCTGGCAGAGCATATCCAATCCAATCCTCGCTGTCTCATTGTCAATCTTTTTGTTTAAGTGGGCGTCATCAATTCAACTAAACTGCAATGGTAAAAAAACTACTTGGGTTGGGCTGCGCATTTTCTTTATAACTTCGGCGGTTTCTTCATGTAACCCATCAATTTTTTCTCTGTACTCTATCGTTTTGGATTTTATTTTCTGAATCACACTAAATCAATTTTGGAAATATTTTTCCGAGAGGCACTCACCCAATTTTCTAGAAAATACTCACCCACTCTTATTCTGAAAAAAAAAAAATCCAAAAATTATGATGGGATGCAAGAAGAAAATGGATAAGGTGTAGGAAGCAACGGTCTATAACTTTTAACCGAAAGCTATAATAATTTTTTTTAAACGCTAAAAAACGCTATCATCGCATCTTTAACATCACTTCAATTACACAAATAAATTTTTACAGTTACCTACTATTTTCTACATTTTTTCATGGAAATAACCATTGACACGTTAACACGTGTCTTACAAAGCAAGAGTGAGGGTACGTTCGAAATTAGTTTGAAAAAATTTGGTATACTTAATTTGTGTGTGTGATAAGATGATAATTTGAGTAGGTATTACTTTAATTCGATGTTTTAAAGTCGGCTGAAGTGGTCTCAATAATTGCGAGGTCTGATTTCCAGGCTAAGAAACTAAACTCGATTAAGCATTTTGCCATGCTTAGATGACGTAATAATTTCTACGAAAAGTCACACGCGAATGACCAATAATTTGAGGCGAGATGCAGAACACGGAACGGAAACTGAAACCGAAACAGATGAATCGGATTAGGCTCTTCCGCCACGTAATGCGTAGAGCCAAACGCGTTGTCCCCGAAAAGTCGCCACTGCTGACTCCCTCTTCCCCTTTTTTGATCCTCGACAGTTGAAAGTTCAAACAACCAGTCACGCACACTAACTCTTACCCACAACCATTACAATAATAAAAATAATAATAGTAAAACTTTCGTAACCGAATAAATACCCATCCATCCCCCTTTCATTTCTCCCAGTCACTAACTAAATACTCATCTTCTCATCGTATAATTACATTACATTTTCATACTACTCATGCAGGCAATAAGTTCCAACAAGTTCAGAAATGGCATGGACTTCTTCCACCGCGCCAAGGCGGTGCGTCTCCGCAGCCACCACGACAAGTACCTGCTCGCGGATGAGGACGAGGAGTCCGTCACGCAAGGCCGCAACGGCTCCTCCAAGAGCGCGCGCTGGATCGTCGAATACGTCCCCGAATACGACAACATAATTCGCCTGAAAAGCTGTTACGGAAAGTACCTCACCGCCTCCAACCTCAACTTCCTTCTCGGCATGACGGGCCACAAGGTCCTCCAGACCCTCCCGCAGAGGCTCGACTCCTCCGTCGAGTGGGAGCCCGTCAAGGACGGAGGCCACGTCAGGCTCAAGACTCGCTACGGCAACTTCCTCCGCGCCAATGGGGGTGTGCCGCCCTGGAGAAACTCCGTCACGCACGATATTCCGCACAGGTCCGCCACGCAGGACTGGATCCTCTGGGACGTGGATGTCGTCGAGATTTATGTCAACTCTCCGGCGAATAGCAGTAAACCCTCTGCTCCCCCGTTGCCAGGTTCCGACCCTGTTCCAGTCCTCGCCAGCGCGCCGGTTCCCCCACCACCATCCTTGTCTGCCAGCTTATCAAGACAAAAGGTATTATCAGATTCTTGGTAAAGTTATGTTTTTTTCTTTATGGGCAACATTCATATGCATTTTGTTTTTGCGTCATTCAAGTTAACATAATAGAAGTTTTACCATAGCAATATGGACAACGACAAAAAGTTTTACTCGCAATTGCAGTTTCCTCACACAATCCTTGACATGGAAGGAAATTTCAGATCAAATCCATGTCAAAGTTTGAAGTTGCGATCGTATCCGATGTGATTACTTATATAACCTAAAATAATTTTGTATGTTGTGACTGAAATAACAATGGCTAATTCTTTGAAACCTTGATTTGAGTAATAACAATAATGATTCAACCGCTGAAAGGTACTAATAAATATATCTGTGGAATGAAATTGTTCATATACTGGAAATCGTTAATGGAGCCACGTTGAAGTATTTGTTAGCACTTTTTTCCTTTTAGGCTTAAAAAATAGTGAAGTTGTCACTTTACATGGCCTCTTGTTATCGTTGTTGTGGATGATGATTGTGGTTGGTTTTGTTTACAGTCGAATGAATTGAATGGTTCATCTAAGATGGAAGGGAGGATTATTTACTACAATATTGCTGAAGAGAACGGAGAGGTGTTGGATGAAGGTTCGCAGGGCTATTCTTTGATTTTCAAAGGGATTGGAGTTGAAGAATTGACTCGAAAGTTTGAGGAAGAGACAGGTCTAGAGGGAATCATTGTATGTAATCGGAGTCCTTTGAATGGAAGGCTTTATCCTCTTCGCTTGCAGCTTCCTCCAAACACCGTCACCATGCGAGTTGTTTTGGTTCTTCCCATGTCAAATGGTGTGTTTTCTTCTTCTTTCTCATTCCTTCCTTCTAGATAAAGTTGTTTGAATTAATGTTTTACCCACTCCAAATAGGAGACTGTAAACTTGTTTTATTCATATTCTTCAAAATCATGGTTGAATTGTTGTATTTAAATAAAGTTACTTTCCTTTTGGGAGAAACAAATCTCAAATAATTCAAACATCAATCATAGAAAAATGTTTTGTCGTACGGAGAACCAAGTAATTAGAAGGAAGCTTAGTTATCGTGGTGGACCAAGTATTTAAACGAAGCTTCGTCAAATGTCGTAAATTTTATGCAACTAATAATTAATACCTTTCTTATGCAACTTGCTGGTTTGACTGCATTGCACATTGTACATCATATATTTTTGTTGAGTGTTAAAAAAGTGTACGAAAATGTGTTAGCATTTCTTGTTCCAATTTCTATCTTCCTTATATGCCTTTTCTTTTTCAGTGGCTAGAGAATTAGAGGCAGAAGGCTTACTGTGAGAAGCCTATGAATTTTGCAACGAAAGCCTATATCAGTACTGATCGAAGCCACCGTGAGTTTTCCGAGAAAATATTCAGTATTTAGGAATATGTTATAGTCCATTGCATTCATTAAGCATAGTTCATCGTGGTCTTTGGAAGAAGCTCAGAGTGGTGATGTGTGTGGATCACAACAGAAATATATGCCCTTTCATCAATGGCGAAGATCGTAGGCGATTCAGAGATGGTGGATTTTGTTGGGCTTTTATTTTTCATTAAGCATGTGTTGCATGTGGATCCGGGGAATTTTTTTGTTCGATTGTTTATGTAATTTTATAGCGATACTGCGACATGTAAATAGTTCACAAATTTTTGTCACCGATAGAAGATTATTTTTATTCTTCAGAAGTATAGCAGCATTTGTTTAATCCGAGTTGATTTCTGCTTGGTTGTCTCTTAATGGAATTTGTTAATTTACTGCATGTTTGAAATTTAATGAGAATATATTTTGCCATAAAAAACTGTATTGAAAAATTTGGACGCTAATTATTTACTAGTTTGGCTTTCAAGATGAAAATTAAAATCGAATCCAGTTCAAACACACGTTCAATCAAAGCAACATAACAAATTTGTCCTGTTGAACATGTGTGTCTGTCTTGGTTTGTTTTGTATTTTGTTTCACTTCTTTCAAGTGGTTGGCCAAATTCATCACTCACTCACTCATCATCATATCTATTCAAGTTCAATTCAGAGTAGGGTGGTCCTATTTATGAATTTAAAAATGTATATAAGAATTCCCAAAACTTAATAAATATATAATTGCAAATGTACAAATCCAGATTAGAAGCATATTTTTTTGATAAAAAAACTCAATGTTCCTTATAAGAATGATAAAAAAAAATTCACTATTTCTTATGTAGAACTTTCCCCAATGTGAGTGAAAGTACACAAGTCCATGAATGGTGTAAAGTTCAAAGTTAGATCTTGCCGCAGATGGCAGAGGAGTTTATATATCCACTCAAAACAACACATTTTATAAATTAGTTTTTCTTAAATGGTAGACAACAAACAAGAAGGTAGAAGTACCTTGTTAAGTTCTCCCCATTGTTTGTATCGTAGTACAGTACCCTGCATCATTTCCTTTTCTGACAATCTGGCATATATCCTCGTTAATTAGTTTCAAGAAAAAATAAAAGACATCTGTAATAATGTGATAATATGTAATTAAATATTATTATTTTAAGTTGTCATCAAATTATTGAATATATATATATATATATATATAATAATAATTTGACTTGCTACTCTATAAATGCATTAGTAGGAATTTTGGATGAGTTTGATGATTATCAATTAATTTACTTTTAATAGTATAAATATAAAATAACCATCTATTGCACAAATTTATACCATTTTTTATTTATTTTATGAGTTGGAACATATCTAATGTACATTATATATGTGTGTATTCTATTGCTGCTGATATAAAGAAAATAGTTTCACATATTATTATATTGGTTCTAGAAAATGTTAAAACCCATAACCAACAAAAAATAGTTAATTAAATTTGAAATAATATTGTATTGTAAACATATATACATATTTATAAATAAGAACAATTTGTAAAATGAAAAAAAGTAAAAGAAGAGTCAGATATTATTTTGTTGTGAGGTGCAACAATTATCTAGGGACGTAACTAGGGAACCATGTCACAATAAAGTTTTGATTTTTAATAATAAGTAAGAAAGATATTATTGAAGGTAATATTAATTGTCTTGCGGTAAATTTCTATCTCTTACACAATATTTATGACATTTTTACTCTTTTTCAAATAAAAAAGATGTGAATAAAAAGTATAACCTAACTTTGTTACTATTTTTTTGTCTTTGTTTTTCATGCATTAAAATTATAAAAAATAAGAAAACATAGGACATAAGAGTGTTTGTAATAGAAAACATCATAAGAAATCAAAAACCAACATATTAAATTGGCATTGACAGAGTAAACAATGTGACAAATTCCAAAAAAGAAAAAAACACTATATGTTAAAGGGATATAAATATAATATAGTAAATTCCATAATTGAAAGAAAAGAGAATGTATTAGAGAAAGTAGTCATAGGTAATATGATAAATTCCATTCATGAATGAAAAAAAAAAAAACCAATATAAAATACATGGTCGACAAAGTAATCGTGGATTATTTGGAAGTTTTCTAATAACTTTTTTTCTTAGTTTCTTTAGTAGATCAAACAAAATATTAAATATTGTTATCTATATTTTCTTTTCTACATATCTCTTTCTTCATTTAAAAAAATTGAAAATATTTGCTTTCCAGGGTTATACATGTAGAGTATTCAACCCCTCGGCCTCACTCACTCAAGATGATGATTGTAATGAACTTGAATACCAACCTTTCTCAATTCTAAGTTCCACACTTTCTCTTATCAAACATAGTTTTCATCTTTCCCAAGTTGTTGGGTTAACAATGGCTGCCACATCGTTGTCACTAACATCATCATTGCATTTCAGAAAAACCCACAGCAGGATTTCACCTTTCAATTTTCGTCCTCTCTTCCAAAAGGGTACACAATCTCTTAAATCAAATTTCTCATTCTCGACCCTTCACGGCACCCCCCATTTCAGACCTTCTATTGCAATTGCCCCTTTCTCACCGACCCAGACAAGAGCTTCTTCTGATGAATGCTTTGACCCTGCTGATGAAGCCGAAAGATTGCTGCTTTCTGGGGAAAAGCCAGTTAAATTCGCCTTCTGGGTCATATTTTGGGCCTCTTTGTCCCTGGCTTGGTTTGCGGTTTCAAAGGATGCAAATGCTGCTGTTGACTCCATCAAAGCCTCTGGCTTTGGCTTGAAAATTGCCAATTCTTTGAGGAAATTGGGTTGGCCTGATGGGGTTGTGGTTTTCACACTTGCCACTCTTCCTGTGCTTGAGCTTCGTGGTGCTATTCCTGTGGGTTACTGGATGCAACTCAACCCCACAACTTTGACAATCTTGTCCATTCTGGGGTTAGTCTTTTAAATTTTTTCATTCTATTAAGCACACTCTTCTGTAGCTATTTTTTGTAAGATATTCTTGAAATTCACTGCAATCTTGGCACCCATTTGTCCTTACGTGGCTCTGTTGATTTCTCATGGTTAATTTGTTTGGTTTGTTGTGACATTCCATCTTTTCTTGGAACAGTTATGTCAGATAATATGACATTGTTTGTTTACCGTTGACGTAATTTAGATTGATTTTTGGTAATTGTGGGAGTTCTACCATGGTTGGATGAACCATATTTGTGTGATTGATGTAGGAACATGGTCCCTGTGCCATTCATTGTACTGTACCTGAAAAGATTTGCGTCTTTCATCGCTGCAAGGAGCTCTACTCTGTCACGATTTCTTGACATGTTGTTTAAGAATGCCAAAGAGAAGGCTGGTCCAGTGGAGGAGTTTCAGTGGCTTGGTCTGATGCTGTTTGTGGCTGTCCCTTTTCCTGGAACAGGAGCATGGACTGGAGCATTTATAGCAGCTATTCTTGATATGCCATTTTGGGCTGCTGTATCTGCTAATTTCTTTGGTGTGGTTTTTGCTGGGCTGCTAGTAAACCTGCTAGTGAACCTTGGCCTCAAGTATGCTATTATTACTGGTATCATTCTTTTCTTTGTTTCTACATTCATGTGGAGCATCCTTAGAAATCTTAAAAAAGGTTTGAATCCGTCAAATTGATGTGAAATGTATGATTTTTCCTTTGTCAACAGTAAAATAAATTGTTAGTTTTGTTATTCATTCTCTTTGTTTTCATTTGCTTATATTTCATAATAGAGCATCCTAGTTCAGTTACATGTAAAAGTGAAAAAGCTGAGATTTTGTATATACCCTTTTACTGATGATTTGAAAAATCATGGGCTGACTGATAGTTCTTGTTGGATAACATCTTCTAAATAGGTTAGGCATCACAGCCATTACATGAACATTTTGTTGGAGAACATCGTGATTCTGCAATATTTTCTTTTCTTAGGTGGAGTATAATTTCAATTGGGAAGCTTAAGACCTACTTAACTTTTAACTTTGTAGTGCATCTTTTCTTTTTGAAATGTAAAATTTAGCAATTTAAGATGGAGGACACCGTATCTGGTTTTTTAGACTAAGTTTGAGCCTGAGTGTCCTTGAAGTTTGAACATAAAGAAGGAACACCTTTACTTGTTTGTGTCTTCTGTTGTGAGAGTATGATTATACTCCTCATTTGCCAAGGAAAAGTTTAGTTTCTTTTTTGCACTATACACTGATGCAATATTTAAAGAGTTTGACTTCCTAGGCAGTTTTTCTGATACTCAGAGCCCTTTAATGATTTGTGAACACATTATCTGAAAATTGTGTTGAGAATTTATTCACTTACATTGTATGATTAAAACTTATTTGGCACACTGCATTCTTAAGTCCATTTTTCTGCTAAGAATTTGAGAAATATAATCTTTAATCTGAATATTCATTTGTTAATGGTTGTGCCATAAATTCTGAATCTCAATGGTCAACCTATGTTTACAAGCACCTCCACTTCTGGTCTAAATATTTATTTTACAGTATCCCAAAATCTCAAGTTCTTTTAGGTATTGTTTCGAACAATGATTGTGCACACTTCATTGCTTCTTAAAATCACATCTTAAACATGAAACTAAACACATTGTTTAAGAATCTACTGGTTGCAACTCTGTTGAAAGTTTTATTTGAGCCCATTACTCATAATTTCTCTCCATAAAGATGAATATCCATGATTCATGAGGAATATGTTTACTTTAAAACTTTGTTGTCAGCTCCTAATATATGAACTACTTTGAAATGTGAATTTAAGAATCATAACAAGACTAAATTTACCCCATTTCATAATTAGGACTAAAACTTCTACCTATTCAAAATGTAGAAATTAAAACTGATTTTGACCCAATCTTTGGGGACCGAAGACGAATTTTTACCTGGGACTGCATTCATTTTACTAAATATCCTTGTTTTGTATTTTCCTCACATTCCTATAATTGATGGTGAGAATGCCTAATTATTAGAGAATAAAGATTTAAATTTATAGAACTGTATTTAGAAAGAAAGAGGATATCAAATTAGAGAATATCTTATTTGACAATCCTTCTACACTATTTGACAATCCTTCTATTATTCAATATCTTTTAGGTTTAATTTTAAATTTTTTTTCTTTAATTTTATTCAAATTTTTTAAAAAACTCCTAGTTATTGATTTTTCCAATTTATTCATTTAGTTTTTTAGAAACATCCAATTTGATTCTTTACTTTACAAACATTCAATTTGAACATTGTCACTAACATATTCAACAAGAATATATATAACAAGAATATATATCATTTTCACTAATTTGATCGCTTTCTCTACATAGATTGTCAAATATGGGTGGAGAATTCGCATTTTTAACAGTCGTCCTTAGTGAAAAAAAAATTCAAATGGAATTTTTAAAAAAAATTAAAGGAGTAAATTGAAAAATCAATAACCAGAGATTTTTTAAAAATTCTAATAAGATTAGAGAACCAAATTAATAATTAAACTTATTTATTATAACATAAGAAATAAAATACTAACAAACTTACTTTTTTACCCATGTTTATTTTGTTGAGAAGTGTCTCAAAAGATAGATTTTTAGTACGTTGTTAATTTGCTTTTTATTTATATTTATTTTGACGCTACTATTATGACATAAGAAAAGAAAATACTAACAAACTTACCTTCTTATTCATATTTATTTTGTTGAGAAGTGTTCCAAAAGGTGGTTTTTTAGTACATTGTTAATTTGCATATTATTTACATTTCTTTTGATGTTACATGTGCATAGATGTTATTATATTCTTTTATCCATTTATTTTTTTTAAATTGATTTGTCCTAAAAAATAAATATATTTTCACACAATTTTTTCATTCTTAATTTTATCTTTTTATAATTTCTAATTACTTAGTCATCTAATAAATTATTAAAGAATAATTTATATTTTTAATTTTATTTTTTATGATTTCTAATTACTTGATTGTTTAAAAAAAATTAAATTTATAAAAATATATTTTACTTTTATGTCTTAAAATAATATTATTTAAAAATATATTGATTAATGATACAAATTGTTTACAATGTCATGTAATAATTTAATCTTACAAAAAATTGTCAACCAAAAATTCAATTTATTTATTTATATTAAATTATAATATACATATTCTTATTGTTGACATTTTTAGTATGTAAAAATTAAAATGATATTAATTAAAAAAAACTAGCACTAATTATATATACATAGAAATTGGTATAAAATTTTAAATAAATGTATTTGTAACAAAATAAATTAAAACATTGTACTTAAAAGTTCAATTTAAAGGTTTAAATTATATATTTATAATAAAAAAATTGCACTCTTGATATTATAAATTTTGTTTTATATTCTTTGTATTCACAAATTATACGAGTCTATTAATACATGTTAGAAGGTCGAATAACAAATAGTAGACAAGTATCTATACACTAATAGGACAAGAGTTGTAATATACATTGCACAAGTCTGTGCATACACAAATTATACGAGTCTATTGATACATATTAGACTAGTCTGTCCATTCACTAATTAGATAAATTTTTGCAATACACATTAAATGAATATGCATATACATTGATTAGTAAACTATATTCATACACTAATTACAGGAGTCTAGCAACATACATCAGATGAATTTGTCCACTCATTGCAATACACATTACACGAGTCTGAATATACACTAATTAGACATGTCTAACAATCCACGTTAGATGAGTGTGTCTTTATGATCATCAGAGAGTCTACCAATTCATATTAGACAAGTCTGTCGATGTATTGATTATATGAGTCTACCAATATACATTACAAAGTCTTTCCATACACTAATTATACTAATATAAGAAAAAAATTACATGAGTCTAACATTACATATTAGACAAGATTGTACATACTCTAATTAGACAAGTATAACAAAATATATTAGATAAGTCATTCCATACGTTGATTAGACGAGTATAACAAAATTTATTAAATAAGTCAAGAAATACTTTGATTATATGAGTAAAGCAAAAAACACTAGATGAATTTGTTGATGTACTTATTAGATGAGTCTAACAATATACATTGGATGAGTCATTCCATATACAAATTAGACAAATCTAATAATACACTTTAGATAAGTCTATTCATTCAATGATTAGAGAAATCTTGCAATATAAATTAGATGAGTATGTTCATACACTAATTAGATGAGTATAATGAAAAACATTAGACAGGTCTAGCTATACACATTGGATGAGTCTGTCCATATATTGATAAGATGAGTATAGCAAAAAATATTAGATGAGTTATTCCATACATTGATTAGTTGAGTCTAAGGATACACATTAGACAAGTATGTTCATACACTGATCAAACAAGTCTTGTAACACACATTATATGCTTTTATTTATACATTAATTACACAAGTCTAGTAATATAGTTAGATGAGTCTGTTGATACACATATTAGATGAGTCTATTAATATGCATTAGACGACTATTCATTACTTGATTAGACGAGTCTTGCTATATATACACATTAGACAAATTTGTCCATATATTGATTAGATGAGTCTAACAATACATATTAGACAAGTGTGTCTATATACTGATTAAACAAGTCTAACAACACATATTAGACAAGTTTGTCAATGCATTTATTCGACGAGTCTAGCAAAACACATTAAACCAGTTTGTTCATACATTAGTTTATATTTTTAATAAGTATACTTTACATATTTATGTATATCCTTTATATTTTTAGAGAGTTTATTCTATATTTTTGCACATGATCCTTTATAATTTTACAAAGTCTATTATTTATAGTTTATAGACATATTGACTTTCTAAACCTATAAATAAATTTTCAGATTAATTATATTCAAAACATAACTATAAACTTAAAAATATTTATTATTTCTTTCATCAACTTTCAAATCTATTTTAATAAAGATATAAACAAACATCAACCCGTGTGTAGCCACATGTTTAAAACCAATTTACAATAAAGTATTACATTAACCTAATAAATAAATATAAATAAAATTATTGTAATGGAATAATAATTTATGAAGTTGTAAGTTGAATGAAAAATATCATGACCATAGTAAAAAATAAACTATATTAATATATCAAAATATAATGAAATAATAAAATGAATTGAAATACAATAAGATAAAAATAAATCCATTCTATTGCACTACAAAAAAATCTCTCATTAACAACTAATTTTAGTAACAAAAAATTGTTAGTTATTATAATTGACCAGTTTAAATATCAGTTTATAAAATAAAAAATTATAAGTTACTAAAATAGTCATTATTATGAATAATTTTTTTTTAATTTACATTAATTAATTAAAGGCTAATTTAGAAACTAGTTCTTTTGGTAGTTAAAATCTTGATAACTAATATTTAGTGATAAATTTTGTTTGATAGTCAAAATCTTGATAGCTAAATTTTAGAAACAAAGAGATAAATTGTAATTTTTGTATTTATTTTAATAATCAATAATTTTTTATTTTGTAAATTGGTATCTAAATTAGTTACTATAATGACTAACAATCTTTTATCACTAAAATAGATAATTATTTAAATTTTTTCAAGTAGTGTTGATCGGTTTATAATAAAACTTACACAACAACTGAGATTAAACAAGCGAATGAAATAAACAATTAACCTTCGAATCCATCTTCCTCCTTCCTTCTACATTTACCATTTTAAGAAATAAAAAAGTTTCGTTCGTAAAACTCACTGAAACGGACCTTCAAAAAAACGTATTTCCAAAGACACCACCATAACTATCGTCAGAGTTTGACCTTTGCATATGTGAGAGCAAATCCGGTGTTAGACGAAGCAAACGCATGTTCCTCTCCATTTTAAGTTCTATCACACGTTGAACCGTAGCCCGTTGATTTTGCAAGTTTTCCACACTGATAATCTTTTGATAAAATTCACCTTGAAGTTTTGCCAGTTGTTCCAATTTAGCAATCTGCGCATCTAGGTCACTCACATTCGCACGGTTCAACTTTTGAAGCACATCGTTCGCAATTTCCTCAACCATTTCAAACTCTGTCCTGTTCACACAAGTAAACAACCATTTCAAACTCTATCCTTTACCACACCACATGACACAAAATGGGTTAAGAAATCGATTTTAAATCTAGTTCAATTTCACAAGATTGGTTTATAAGGTGAGATTTTCACTCACTCATATATATTTTGAATTGACTTATCTCTAATCGATATCATCAGTTAAGGCATATATATTTCGTATGTGAGATTAAACATTAATAGGTTGGTTCGATAGCAGGTAAAATTCGAACAACAAATTTCATTAGAATAAAATATAATTTATGATTTTGATATTATGTTAAAAAAATGTTAAAGAAATAAATTTTAAATTTTACTTAATCTTATAAAATTGAGATTTATCCGGTTATATATTATAAATTGATTTGATTTTTGGCTGACATAAGACTTTTGACAAAATATAGCGTATACCAACCTAACAATTTCACAAAAGTCCATATCATAGTTCAAGCAAAACTAAATATTGAAATAGATTACCTGTTGACGTCGTTGCAATCCCAACCGGAAAAATTTGCTGCTTCCACCAAAGCATTCCTCCATTCTCGTACCTTCTTCACCTCAAAATGTCGTTCATGTTTGGTAAATGCCTCAGCAAAGGTTCCTCTCTGGTTCCTCACATCAGAAGGATCAATGTCATAGAAAACAGGCAATACAATTTGCTTTTTTCTCTTTCCACACTCCACAATTTTCACCAGTTCATCCAAACACCTAGAATCCGCATAGTTTTTGGAGAAAACAATCAAAGAGAGTGTGGACTCTTCAATAGCCTTAACATGGGTTAAGGGTATTTCCTCTCCTCTCTCAACTTTGCATTCTACGTAGGTTTCGATATCTCGTCTTTTCAAAGCAGCATTAAGATGGCTTGTGAATGTCTTGCGGGTGTCTTCACTTTTGAAGCTAATGAACACCTCGTGTTTTTCTGGTTTAGTATTGGAGGAAGATGAAGAGGATGAATACATGATATGCTATGAATATGGCCAGAAATATTGAGTATGTGAAGTTAAGCACTTTGATGATATACTTCGCTTTATAGATAGGTACCTCTCTATAACCTAGGATTAAAGAACATCAATAATAACAGTGAATGTCAGAAGCAAGTAGTTTGAAATTTCGTGGTTGTTGCTTCTTGCTAAAGTGAATGCATTGCAAGTTGGGTACTGAAAAGTCAGCATTTTATGCATGTGAAAAGGATATAGAACAGTCGCAAAACTCGGCTATAATGTCGCAAGTTGACACAAACCAGAAAGCATATATTCCGGTTTTCTAAGGTTCGCCAATTTTGACTTTTCATTTCATAGTTACGAAACGGGACAGAAACAATGATACTTTAACCCATTTATTTTGATCCATTTTTAATCTATCATTTTAATTACTATTAGATCATCACATCACTAGAAAGAATACAAAAAGATGATCTAACGGTGATTAAAACAATGGATTAAAAGTGGATCAAAAAAGTGGGTTAAATTATCATTTTCCTTACAAATATTAAAAAGCAATGATGTCGGACAAAATTTTCTTATAGAAAAATTATATTATCACTCTCATTTTTTTTATTTTTATACTTTGTTTTTTTTTACGTGATTTAGTATGGATGGTTGATTAATGTACTAATATTTTTTAAAAAAATCAATTACTCATCACCTCAAAAAATGAAAAATGGAAGTAAAAAAATGTGAGTCAATGTATAATTTAATTATTACAATCTATCATAAAAAAAAATTAGGCCTTAACCCGAAATTCAATGTGCATTATCTCGTTAGGTCTATTTATAAACGGATGATGATAACAACATTTTTTTTATAGCTAGCGAGTCTTCTTAAGCAAAGTTAGTAAGACATGACTTTGCATCAAGATTAAGTTAGTGGAAAGAGATGTCATTAAATATAACACCTCTTCTAGTTAGTTATTATTTGTGTTTTCTTAATTATCATATGCTAGCTTGGATGATCTCTTGAATCCTACAAGTCTAAGATTAGATAATGGGTCACTATGCTAAACCTAAGAGTTCATATTATTAAGTGATCAGATAGTGACAAAACACACATAAAACTGAACAATACGAACTCGTACTAGTCATATTCAACACATTACATTATCTGTAGTTTGATTCCTCCATAAAATTTTCCGTGAAAAATAATCTTCCATAAAATACTTAAATTTGTTTCAAAGATTGAAATGATGAAACGTTCAAATGGATGACTATCTGGAACGATTTTCACTCACAATATTTTATTAGGAAGACCTAAAATTAAAATTACTCGAATTTTTTAGTCTCTAAAGTGATTATAACTAGGATTTAATGATGATTATACATACATACTTTAAAAACAAACACATATACAGTATTTTTAATTTAGAGATTATTAAAGAAAGCTAGTTCTTTTATTACTGAGATAAACATAAAGAAAAATATTTTATCATTTATATAGTATCCTTTCTCTCTGGGCAAAGGGAAAATAGTGTGAATAGAAGAAAATTTACGTATTTGGTCGAAGAGAAACGAAGGATGAATAATTTAAAAGTACGTGACTTTAGTCAAACTCTTTTTTTTTTCATTTATTTTCACTGTTTTTTTTTCTATATTTGACTTAAATGAAGTAGTTTTTATCGTACAATTTTTGAAATGAAAATGAAAACCAATAAATGAGGTTGAGAATCTACCGTAGCCGTATTCCTACGGAGTTTCACGCGTAAACCCATTGAAATTTGAATCGTGGGGCACAGCTTAGAAAGAGTGTGATCACATGTAGGAAGGTTCATTCTGGTTTCGGTATAATAGGTATCTTCCATGGCAGAAGAAGCTATAAGAATAAGGAGTTGACATTCACATAGACACATACTCACATATTCACAAACACAGAAAGTGTTAAACCCTTTAACCAAAAGCTCCCACCATGGCATGGTCAAGCTCTTCTTCCTCTGGAACATCCTCTCAGGGAAAACACGACGTGTTCCTCAGCTTCAGAGGCGAGGACACGCGCTACACTTTCACTGGGCACCTTCATGCGTCCTTAACCAGACTCGAAGTGAACACATACATTGACTACAACCTTCAGAGAGGAGAAGAGATATCGTCCTCTCTTCTTAAGGCCATCGAGGACGCAAAACTCTCTGTCATCGTTTTCTCCAAAAACTACGGAAACTCCAAGTGGTGTTTGGATGAGCTTGTGAAAATACTCGAATGTCGGAAGATGAGGGGGCAGATTGTGTTGCCCGTTTTCTATGACATAGATCCCTCCCACGTGCGCAACCAGACTGGAACTTATGCAGAAGCGTTTGAGAAACACGAGAGACAGTTGCCGGGTCAGATGGAGAAGCTGCAGAAATGGCGAGAGGCTCTCAGGGAAGCTGCTAATTTTTCTGGTTGGGATTGCTCTGTCACCAGGTAATTCATCTATGTCAAACATAATCAAAGTTAAGTTCACACCAGATTTAGCCTTTCAAAGAGAAAAATTATACTTTGACTTCTATTTCTATTTATTGACTCCAATTTTTTATGATGTTACTGTTAAGCCTTATTCATCTCTTTGGCTTAAGGTATGGAATTTATTTATCCTAAGCATGATTAGATATTATTATATATGTGCAGGATGGAATCTGAAGTGATCGATAAAATAGCAAATGATGTGTTGGAAAAGCTGAATCGAGTGTATGTTGGCGACCTAGATCAGCAGATTGCAAAGCTAGAGAAACTTGCACAACTGCAATATCAGTTTTATACAAAGATAATTAGTGTAGAAAATCTACAAAATCATAGGGCAACAGTTCAACGTCTCAATGAACTTAAAATGGAGAGAAGTGTGCGCATGCTTCGCTTGTCACCTGATATGCTTTCACATTTGACCGATTCAAAAAGCAATTCTAATTATTTCGACTTTTAACGTTCAATGCTGTTATTATATATGAAGTTTCAAGGAAATAAGATTTTTCTTTTCAGATATTGTTGTTAATCAAAGGATGTATCAGACCAGATGCTTCCAACTGTTATGAGAAACTTAAATATGGATTGATGTGTTTTACTTTGATTTTGTATCAATTTTTCATATGTTCTAACTAAGTGGTTTGAAAGGTACTAATCATATTAAATAAGATTTAAGGTTTAAATCTTGTGGAGAATGATAGTTGGAAGAGAAGATCTCAAAATACTGGGATAACAAAGGATATGAATTCACTTCAGGATTACCTGCATGTATATGCAACTAATTAACACACATAGGAGAATTTAATAAAGAGATCAAATTTTACTGAATCTTTGTATCAAATCATTAATTAGTTTTATCAACTAATGTTGTTCTATGAGATAATATCTATGAGATAATATGACTCAGGTTTCATATAGATATAATTTTGACTCTTACTTTCTGATCTAAGAATAAAAACCTAACTTCAACTTCATTAGAAAATGAAAGAAAAAAAATTGATACCATTTAACTATCCGATTACAATTCCACTTTAGGAGATGATGGTGGTGGTATACTTCATTTTTAACACTAGAACATAAATAGATACATTTACACTCATTTGACATTGTTTTTATTAATAATAATATATATATATATATATATATATATTATATAATATAATATAATATAATATGATTTTATTTTATTCAAAAATATGTCAAACTATTTTTTTTAATACTATATTTACTCAACACTAAAAACTATATTTTTATTTTAAAATTTAAAATAGTTCTAAAAAATTAAATAAAAAATATATTTTATTAAGTGTTAAATAAATGTAAAACATTAAAAAATATATATTTATATATAGTTTTTCCATTTTATATTCATGATAGAACCGTTCTAGATGTTACTAATGAAAAAAGTTATAACCGTTTATTTCAATTGATAATTAATATAAAAGGTGGATATATTATGTCGATTATTTAGTAAACCATGTAGCATACCCATGTTTAACAGAAAAAAGAAAAACAAACAAACTATGTGAGAAATTCTTTCTATGTCCATTATAGATCACAAGGTTGTCTAGAGATGACTTGTGAAATTATATTTATGACATTTGTTTGAAAAAAGAAATATCATAGAGTTAATTCAAATGTTTTAGTCCAAGTTAGTTAATTACTTTATAAAGAGAAATTAGTCCGATATTTTCATAACTTATTTCAGAAAAAAAAAGGGGTTTCGAACCAGAACATTTGGGTATTGGTTAAGAAATTAAAAGAAGATTTTTTATTTTTTATTTTTTTTTATAAAAATCAGATGAAACGAATTAAAAATTATTGGAAAAATACGTTTTTATACAGTCCAACAAGAACTTTTCTTGTCTGCGTCTCTTTAATAAAGATGTCTCTCCCTTTGTATAAGATCAAATTTTAATTATTTTTTTCTTTATGAATTTTGTTTTCTAAAATATCCTTAATTTAAATAGTAAACTTTTGACTAAAAAAGTAATAACGTGTGCTTAACCTAATCAAATAGCTTAGCCTTCCACTTGGGGTTAGTTAATTAAATGCTGATTTGCGTGCTATTTATTATAGAAGTAATTATTCCCCCACTCTGTAATAACTGGATTTAAAACTGGAGAAAATTTAAGCAGGTAAACTTTTTTGTACTCTTGCAATTGCTCTTGCCCACCGTATTAGTTTATTTTCATAGAAATAGCGCGAAAAGAATTGAAAACACGACGTGATAAGAAAAAAATAATTATTTTTTCACTTTTTTTATATTTTGAAAAAAATTAGGAAGGGGATTTTCTTTTGTTAGCCGAATAACACAACATGGCTTTAGTGTCCTACACCATATTTGATCTATGGTTGATAATCTATAACACTTAAGGTGTTAATTAAGACAAATGAACACATAACTAGGTTGACTCAACTTAAGATAACTCTTTTTCTTTTATGGACTACATCCATATCAAAATAAATGATGACTGTTTTTCATTTTTCAACAACTGTACTATGGTACGTAGCAGTATTAACAACAGTTGTTTCAACCCTAAACCTTAAACTTGAAAAAAATAGGTCAAACCAGATAGAGAAATAAGTGGGACACAATAACCAAATAAGTAGGGAGCTACATATTACTTTTCGTACAATTTTTTAAAATTTACTAATCAATCTTTTTTTTTTCATTCAAAGGTATGTACTTCTTATGTATCACAAATTTGATTACAAGTCACAAAAATCAACCCTTATTTCTCGCACTGAATGACTGACTTGGAAAAAAATAGAGCAAACTAGATATGCAAATAAGTGTGGCACAATGAACAAATATGTGGGGAGTTGCGTATTACTTCTCATACAATTTTTTAAAATTTACTAATCAATCTATTTTTTATCCAATGGAATGTAGTTCTTATGAACCACGAATTTGATTATAAGTTACACAAATAAACCCTTATTACTTGCATTAGGTGGGCTGACTTGAAGAAAAAAAAATAGGCACCACCAGATAGGAAAATAAGTGGGACATAATGAACAAATATGTAGGGAGCTAAGTGTTAATTTTCGTATAATTTTTGTAAAATTTACTAATCAATCCTTTTTTATTCATCCAATGGAATGTACTTCTTATATACCACAAATTTGATTATATGTTACACAAATCAACCATTGCTTGCACTAGGTGGCTGTTTTGGAAAAAAAAATGTCAAACCAGATCTCAATCTAAGTGGAACACAATGAACAAATATGTGGGGAATTGCTTGTTACTTTTAGTACAATTTTTTAAAATTTGCTAATCTATCTTTTATTTTTGTCATCCAAAGGGATGTAATTCTTATGTACCACTTGATTACAAGTCAAAAAAATTAAACCCTTATTGCTTGCACTAGGTAGTTGGCTTGAAGAAAAAAAAAGCTAAATCAGATAGACAAATAAGTGGGACTTAATAAGCAAATAAGTAGGGAACTGCGTATTACCTTTTGTACAATTTATTAAAATTTACTAATCAATCTTTTTTTTTTCATCATCCAATGGGAAGTACATCTTATATACCACGAATTGGATTATAAGTTACAAAAATCAACCCTTAGGCGGCTGGCTTGAAGAAAAAAATAGGCCAAACCAGATAGGTCAATAAGTGGGACATAATAAACAAATAAGTGAAGAGTTGCGTATTACTTTTCATAAAATTTATAAAAAAATTACTAATAAATCTTTTTTTATCATCCAATGGGAAATACCTTTTATGTACTACGAATTTGATTATAAGTTATAAAAAATCATCCCTTATTGCTTGCACAAGGTGACTGGCTTGAGGAAAAAATAGGCTAAACCAAATAGTCAAATAAATGGGGCACAAAGAACAAATAAGTAGGAAGATACGTATTACTTTTCGTACAATTTTTTAGAATTTACTGATCAACATTTTTTTTTTCATGCAATGGATGTACTTCTTAAGTACCATAAATTTGCTTACAAGTCACACAAATCAACCCTTATTGCATACACTAGGTGGCTGCCTTGAAAAAAAAATTGGTCCAATTAGATCTCAGTCTATGTGGGAAACAATCAACAAATGAAAGGGGAACTGCATATTACTTTTTGTACAATTTTTTTAAACATACTAATCTATCTTTTGTTTGTTATCCAATGAGATGTACTTCTTATGTACCACTAATTTGCTTACAGGTCACAAAAATCAATCTTATTGCTTGCATTGGATGACTGACTTGAAAAAAATAATTGGGCATAATAAACAAATAAGTGGAGAGCTATTTTTCGTACAATTTTTTAAAATTTATTAATCGATCTTTTTTTTATCATCCGCTGGTATGTCCCTCTTATGTACCACGAATTTAATTATAAGTTACAAAAATCAGGTCTTATTGCTTACACTAGATGACTTGCTTAAAGAAAAAAATAGGCACCACCAGATAGGAAAATAAGCAAAAAATAATGAACAAATATGTGGTGAGCTGCGTGTTACTTTTCGTACAATTTATTAAAATTTACTAATCTATATTTTTTTATCATCCACTGGGATGTACTTCTTATGAACCACAAATTTGATTACAAGTCACAAAAATCAACCATTAGTGCTTGCACTAGGTGGCTGGCTTGAAGAAAAAATAGGCCAAATAGAATAGACAAATAAGTGGGGACCCATGTATTACTTTTCGTACAATTTCTTAAAATTTACTAATCAATCTCTTTTTATTATCAGATGAGATGTAGCCTTTATGTACCACGAATTTGATTATAAGTTACAAAAAACAACCCTTATTGCTTGTACTAGGTGGCTGGTTTGAAGAAAGAAATAGGCCAAATCAGATCTCAATCTAAGTAGGAAATAATGAACAAATGAGTGGAAAACTGCATATTACTTTTTGTACAATTTTTAAAAATATAATAATCAATCTTTTTTTTTGTTATCCAATAAGATGTACTTGTTATGTACCACGAGTTTGCTTACAAGTCACAAAAACCAACCATTATCGCTTGCATTGACTGGATGACTCAAAAAAAAAAATAGGCCGAATCAGATAGGTAAAAAAGATGGGCATAATAAACAAATAAGTGGGGAGTTGCGTATTACTTTTTCATACAATTTGTTAAAATTTACTAATTCATCTTTTTTTTCGTCTAATGGGATGTACTTCTTATGTATCACGAATTTGATTATAACTTACCAAAATCAACCCTTATTGCTTGCACTAGGTGGCAAGCTTGAAAAAAAAAATAGCTCAAATCAGATCTCAATCTAAGTGGGGCACAATGAACAAATATATGCGGAATTGTTTATTACTTTTCATACAATTTTTTAAAAATTTGCTAATCAATCTTTTTTTTATCATCCAATGGGATGTACTTTTTAAGTAACACAAATTTGATTACAAATCACAAAAATCAACACTTATTTCTTGCACTAGGTGGCTAGCATGAAGAAACGAATATGCCAAATCAGATAAGTGGGGAGTTGCGTATTACTTTTCGTACAATTTATAAAATTTACTAATTAATCTTTCTTTTATCATCTGATGGGAAGTACTTCTTATGTACTGAATTTGATTATAAGTTATAAAAATTATCCCTTATTGTTGCACTAGGTGGCTTGAAAAAAAAAATAGGTCAAACCAGATAAGCAAATAAGTGGGGCACAAAGAACAAATAAGTGGGGAGTTGCATATTACTTTTCGTACAATTTTTTAAAATTTACTGATCAATCTCTTTTTGTCATCCAATGGATGTACTTCTTAAGTACCACGAATTTGCTTACAAGTCACAAAAATCAACCTTTATTGCTTGCACTAGGTGGCCATTTTGAAGAAAAAAAAAGTTAAATCAGATCTCAATCTAAGTAGGGAACAATGAACAAATGAAAGACGAACTGCATATTACTTTTTGTACAATTTTTTAAACATACTAATCAATATTTTATTCGTTATCAAATGAAATGTATTTCTTATGATCCACGAATTTGCTTACAAGTCACAAAAATCAATTGTTATTGCTTGCATTGAATGAATGACTTGGAAAAAAATAAACCAAACCAGATGAGCAAATAAGTGGGGCATAATAAACAAATAAGTGAGGAGTTACTTTTCGTACAATTTTTTAAAATTTACTAATCAATATTTTTTTTATCATCCAATTGTATATACCTCTTATGTACCACAAATTTAATTATAAGTTACAAAAATCAACCCTTATTGCTTGCACTAGGTGGCTGGCTTTAAGAAAAAAATAGGCACCACTAGTAAAATAAGTGGGGCACAATGAACAAATATGTGGGGAACTACGTGTTAATTTTCGTAAAATTTTTTAAAATTTACTAATAAATCTTTTTTTTTCATCTAATGGATGTAGATCTTATGTACCACAAATTTGATTATAAGTTACACAAATAAACCCTTATTGTTTGCACCATGTGACTAGCTTGGAGAAAAAAATAGGCACCACCAGATACCATATAGGCAAATTAGTGGGACACAATGAACAAATATCTGGAGAGCTGCGTGTTACTTCTCGTATAATTTTTTAAAATTTGCTAATCAATCTTTTTTTTTCTTCATCAAATGGGATGTACTTCCTTTGTACCACAAATTTGATTACAAGTCACAAAAATTAAACCTTATTGCTTGCATTAGGTGCTTGAAGAAAAACATAGATCAAACCACCAGATAGGCAAATAAGTGAGGCATAATAAACAAATAAGTGTGAAGATACGTACTACTTTTCGTACAATATTTTAAAATTTACTAATCAATCTTATTTTATTATCCAATGAGATGTACCTCTTATGTAACACGAATTTGATTATAAGTTACAAAAAACAACTCTTATTGCTTACACTAGGTGGCTGGCTTGAAGAAAAAATAGGTCAAATCAGATCTCAATCTAAGTATGGAACAGTGAACAAATGAGTGGAGAATTGCATATTAATTTTTGTACAATTGTTTTTTAAAATATACTAATCAATCTTTTGTTTGTTATCTAATGAGATGTACTTCTTATGTACCACGAGTTTGCTTACAAGTCACTAAAACCAACCCTTATTGCTTGCATTGAATGAATGACTTGAAAAAAAATAGGCGAAATCAGATAGGTAATAAAGATGGGCATAATAAACAAATAAGTGGGGAACTGCATATTACTTTTCATAAGATTTTTTAAAATTTAATAATCAATCTTTCTTTTTTCCTCTAATGGGATGTACTTCTTATGTACCACACATTTGATTATAAGTTACAAAAATCAACTCTTATTGCTTTCACTAAGTAGCTGGATTGAAGAAAAAAATAGGTCAAACCAGATAGGCAAATAAGTTGGCCACAAAGAACGAATAAATAGGTAGCTACGTATTACATTTCGTACAATTTTTTAACATTTATTGATCAATCTGTTTTTGTCAACCAATGGATGTATTTCATATGTACTACGAATTTGCTTATAAGTTACAAATATCAACTTTTATTGCTTGCACTAGGTGACTTGAAGAAAAAAATAGGACAAACCAAATAGGCAAATAAGTGGGAAGTTGCGTATTAGTTTTCGTACAATTTATAAAAAATTTACTAATAAATCTTTTTTTGATCATCCAATTGGAAATACCTCTTATGTACTACGAATTTGATTATAAGTTAAAAAAATCATCCTTTATTGCTGCACTAGGTGGCTGGTTTGAAGAAAAAAAATGTCAAACTAGATAGACAAATAAGTGGGGCACAAAGAACAAATAAGTGGGGAGTTGAGTATCATTTTCGTAAAATTATTTAAAATTTACTAATCAATCTTTTTTCGTTATCCAATGGATATACTTCTTAAGTATCACGAATTTGCTTACAAGTTACAAAAATAAACCATTATTGCTAGCACAAGGTGAGCTGACTACTTAAGTTTCAAAAATCAACCCTTATTGCTTGCAGTAGGTGACTGACTTGAAGAAAAAAAAAATAGGCACCACCAATAGGTAAATAAATGGGACACAATGAACACATATGTGGAGAGCTGCATGTTACTTTTTGTATAATTTTTTAAAATTTACTAATCATTTTTTTTCTTCGTCTAATGGGATGTACTTCTTATTTGGGTAATGAAGAAAATTTACTAATATAATAAAGAAAACATTTTTAATTTTTATATTTGAGTCTGACAAGGTGTTTGACCTTGCTCCTACATATTTCCATAAAATGAGAAATCAGGTTACATAGTTCTGTTTAAAAACAAATTATAAACAAAACTTCAAATTGATTAATATCTTTTTTCTCAATTTTAAATTTCAATATATAGGTACTATTTATCAAGTGAATCAGATACTCAACATGATAAAAATTTACCATCAAACAAGTTCCGGACTAGATATGATAATCAAACTTTATTTAAAAAAATAAACATTTAGTTATCAAGCAAGTTCGAGACTAGACATGATAATTAAATTTTATTTAAATCGTATGAAAATTATAATTATCAAGTAAGTCTGAAACTTAACATGATAATTAAATTTTATTTAAATATTATGAAAATTATAATTGTCAAATAACTTCGTGACTTAACCTGATAATTAATAATTTTCAATTAAAAACTTTGTCGCAAAAGAAGAAAATTTTCGTAAAAGAATTCTCAAATATAACAATCCATTCATAAAAAAAAACTACCAAATACCAAACTTAAAAGGATATGCATCATATAATATTAAAACCCCAAGTAAATCATCATCACAACATCCACATTACATTACTATCATAACATCCACATTACGTTACTATCATGTATGTATTAAGCTTATAACCATTTTCATTGCATTCAAAATCATATTATATAAAATAAAAGGGACCCATCCATGCACAATTCA